>Ga0326728_10006230_pt1 | contig 32394 bp, 27 predicted proteins | sample MB3enrmetagenome_FD_207602 | JGI IMG/M metagenome (GOLD analysis project Ga0326728, IMG submission 207602) | Lab enriched peat soil microbial communities from McLean, Ithaca, NY, United States - MB31MN | ecosystem: Environmental > Terrestrial > Soil > Wetlands > Peat | place: USA: New York... | reverse complement strand
TGGCGCCGTACAGCGCCGGCAATATCTTCTCCGCCGGATACCGCCTTCGCAGCGCCGCGACCTTCCGCGTGCCCGCGCGGTACGCCGGCAGATACATGCGCCCCAGCAGCGGATGCCGCCCCCAAGCGCCCGAAAGCTTGTCGGCGCGCTCCGGCGAGACCAGAAAATCGCGGCGCAGCGTCTTGGCCACCTCTTCCTGCGCGGCGCCTTCGCTCCAAGTCAGAAACGACGACTGGTTCTTGGCATCGTCCTGCAACAGCGCCAGCAGCACGCCCGTTTGCAGATCGGGATCGGGCAACTGGTCTACCTCCGTCACCCCATACGCCATCAGGATCGCGTTGTTGGCGATGCCTTCGAACAGCGCCGCCGCGCGCGTATTCATGGTCAGCACGGAAGCTTCGAACCCCACCGCGCGCCGCCAATAGAGGTCCTGCAAATAGGCGAACGTGGTGACGTGCCCCGGCACCACTTCGTGACTCACAAGCTGCAGGAACTCCGGCAGCGAAATCTCCAGCGACGCGTTAATCTCATACGTCGCTTCATACTCCGGGCCGCCATCGGCGCGCCGCTTGCGCCCCAGGTAGTTCATCGACCCGGAGAACCACGCGTCGCGAATCGCCAGAAATTCGATGTTGGCCCGCGGTACCGTCCGCAATTCGGCCGGCAGGTGCGGCGCCACGTTCGCCGCGGTCAAGCTGTCGAAATGTCCGATCACCGCCGCGCCCAACAGCTTGATCGACGCCATCGGCACGCGGTGGCTGGCGCGCCACGCGTCCACCGCCCCGAGCAAGTCTGAAGGTCCGCCGAGCAATTCCGCCACGCGCTCGCGCTTCTCAACCGGGTCGGACGCCTCGGGCGCCTGAGCGCACGACGCCCGCACGCAGCGGTCGTACGGCACCTTGGCGCCGCGGCCCAAAATCTCCATCGCCAGGTCCCACATGGTCTCGAAGCACAGCGCCAGGCCCGCGATGTATTCGCCCCGCAAGCCGCCTACCTGCGCGCCCACGCCCTTCAGGCCCTCGATGGCGCCGGGGATATCCACCTTCGCCAGGTAGGCGTCAATCGCGGCTGTGTCCGGAGACTTCGCCGAGACGCCGCCCGATTGCCGCACCGGCCCGGCCTCCGGCGTTGTGTAAGCCGCGGGCAAAGGCTCGTCGCCGAACCACGAATCGGCGATGAAGCGCCCCGTCCCCGAGGCGCACATCACGTCTCCGCCCCACAGCGTGTCGATGCCCAGAATCGCGTTGCCAACCAACTCTTCCAATCGCGCGCTCATCGCTCACTCTCCTTTTTGTGGCGCACCGATCCGAACCAGAGGTATCCGCATAGACCCACGAACAGCAGCGCCGATACCGATTGCGAAACCAACTCGTTGCCGTAAAACGGCGTGTGAATCCAATCTTCCTTGTAACTCGGTATGAGGCGGCAGGCTGCGCCTAACACGCCGCCCAGCGCGCCGCCGGCCATCAGCCCGCTGGCGATCACCACCCCGCGCTCGCGAGCCCCGGCGCCGCGCTCGCCGCCGAATCTGTCGCTGCGTTTGCCCACACAGTGCGCCAGGAACCCGCCCACCAACGCCGGAGTATTCAGCTCCAGCGGCAGATACATTCCCAGGGCGAATATCAGGGCAGGGACCCCCAGCATCTCCATCGCCACCGCGATGGCCGCCCCCGCGCCGAACAGAATGTACGCCACCGGTTGCCGGCTCATGAACCCTTCCACCAGCGCCTTCATGATGGATGCCTGCGGCGAGGGCAGCACCACGCGCAGGTCGCCCGGCGCCGCTTCGCCGAACTGGAACGCGCGCGCCAGCATCACGATGGTCAACCCCACCGCCACCGACGCCGCGATCACCCCCAGGAACTTCACCTTCTGCTGCGCCGCCGGCGTGGACCCCAGCCAATAGCCCGTCTTGAAATCGGTGATCGCCTGCCCGGATACCGAAAGCGCCGTGCACACCATGCCCGCCAGCGCCATCACGAAGAACATCCCCGTGGTGCCCGAAACGCCGAAGCGCAACAGCACCATCGAGGAAATGATGATGGTCAGCATGGTCATCCCCGATACCGGATTGCGCGCCGTAGTGGCAATCGCATTGGCCGCCACGCTGGTGAAGAAAAACGAGAACACCAGCGCCAGCGCCACGCCCATCAGAATCACCATGGGGTCGCGCGACAGGCTGCCGAATATCGCGCCCACCGCCAGCGCGCTCACCGCCACGCCGATCAGGATGGTGACCACCGTCATATCTCGGTCCGTGCGGTCTCCGGTGGATTTTTCGCCCATCCGAAACGCCCGCAGCGCCACGCCGAACGACGACGCCACAATGCGAATCGATTTCAGGATTCCGAAGATTCCCGCCGTGGCGATGGCGCCCACCCCTACGAAGCGCACGTAGCCGCGGAAGATCTGCCCCGCCGTCATCTGGGCGATGGGGATGGCCGCCGGGTAGACCGTGGTGGTATGCTCCCGGCCGATCATCCACACCAGCGGCACCAGCACGAAATTGGAAAGCACGCCGCCCGCGCACAGGATCATTGAACTGCGCAGCCCCATCACGTATCCCAGCCCCAGAATGAACCCGATGGCGTCGAAGCTCACCACCACCCGGGCGCGCTCCGTCAGCATGCGCATCGCGGGCACGAACTGAAAGTCCACGTATTCCTTCCATACGTGGAAGGTGGTGACCAGGAAATCGTAAATCCCCGCCAGGAACGTGGCCTGCAATAGCAACTTCGCCTGCGACCCGCCCTTCTCGCCGGTCACCAGAACCTCGGTAATCGCGGTCGCTTCCGGGTACGGCAACTTGCCGTGCATCTCGGCGACGAAGTAGCGCCGCAGCGGAATGAGAAACAGCACGCCCAGACAACCGCCCGCCACGCAGATCAGGATGGTCTGCGCCGGGTGCGGATCGAGCTTCAGGATGTACAGCGCGGGCAGGGTGAAGATGGCGCCCGCCACCACCGATCCCGCCAGGCCGCCGATGCCCGTGATGATGACGTTTTCCAGCACCGTGGACCGCCGCGGATAGAGGCGCGCCAAGCCGATGGCCAGGATGGAAATGGGGATGGCCGCCTCCATCACCTGTCCCACCTTCAGTCCCGAGTACGCCGAGGCGATGGTGAACACCACGCACAGGAAAATGCCCCACCCAATGGAGCGGGGGGTGAGTTCCGCCATCTTCTCCGAGGCCGGTACCGGCGGTTGGTACGTCTCTCCCGCGGCGAGAGGCGTGTACGCGTTGCTGGGAAGTCGTTTGGCTGGCGCGGCGCTTGCCATTTTTCACCCTCCTGGTCTGTGGCGAACCCGAATATGCTAGCACCCTGCCGCGCCCGTCAAAACTCTCGCAAACCGTTCCGACATGCAGCCGTCAGTGGCGGAATAACAACGGCGCAAAGTCTCTCAGGTACCGCCGCCAAACCATCCAGGTATGGGCCCCATCGCTTGTCTGGAACGTATGTTGAATTTTCGCCGCGTCCAGGAATTTCGAGAAGCTCTCGTTTGCGCCGAAAAGGCCATCCTCCGTGCCGCAACCGATCCAAAGCAGGCGCAATTTCCGATTCGCGTCCGCTGGACCGGCGGTCAGCGCGGCAAAGGTCCGGGAAAAATCGGCCGGATGCACCGCCGCGCTGAAGCCGCCCACGTAGGCGAACCGTTCGAGATGATTCAGCCCGATTTCGAGGGACTCGCCGCCTCCCATCGAAAGGCCCGCCATCGCCCGCTGCTCGCGGCCGCTGGAAACGCGGTAGTGCGATTCGACGAAGGGGATCGCGTCCTCCAACAGATCGCGGCTGAATGCCGCAGTGTTTCCCGGAACGCCGCTGCCCGGCGGAGTGCCATAGCCGAACGGCATCACCACCACAAAGGGTTTGATCTTGCCCGCCGCCAGGAGATTGTCGAGAATCGAATTCACATGGCCCAGCCGCGTCCACGCCGTCTCATCGGCGTTGGCGCCGTGCAGCAGGTAGAGCGTTGGATACCGGCCCTTGGTGTCGCGGCCATAACCCGGCGGCGTGTAAACCGTGAGGCGCCGCGTGGATTTCAACGACTTCGAGTCGTACCAGTCCGTGCGAATCTCTCCATGCGGCACGGGTTGGACATCGTAAAACGCGGGGCGATCGCCTTTGACTTCCAGGATGCTGGCGATGGTGCTGGGGGTCGAGCCGGTCTTCACTTCGGGGTTGCCGGGATCGATGGTGCGAACGCCATCGACGGTGAAGTTGTAGTGATAAATCTCCGGCTCGAGCGGGCCCACCGTGATGCTCCAGACGCCCTCGGCATCTTTCTGAAGCGGCTTGGCGCCACGCAGGAACTCGCCGGTCAAAGTCACCTCGCTGGCCGCCGGCGCTCGCAATCGGAAGACTACGCGGCGGTCGGGACCAACCTCGGGCGAGCGCACCGGAGCCGCTGGCTGGGCCCAAATGGAAGAAATGCAAAACGACAACGCGGCGCAGACTGCAATCGGCAGCTTCATAGTAGGTTCCTTTCGATGACGATGGCCTCCATCCATTCCCGCATGCGGCGGAAGTGTCCGCCCTTCCAGTACGCGCGGCCGCAATCCGGGCACCGCTGGAACTCGTCGTGCAGCAGGGCAACCTGGGCGGGAAGCCGATCGCGCACCTCGTCTTTGCCCGCCTGCGCCAGCGGCGTATTGCATCGCAGGCACCGCGAGAAGGGCTTCGCCAGGCGCCCCAAATCAAAACGCCCGACCACTTCCGCCAGTTGCCGCCGCGGTTGGGTTGCCCGCAGGTAATATCCGTGCATCACCGAGCCGCGTTTGAGCAGACCCACATCGCGGGTCAGCAGAATCCGCCGCTCCTGGCGCGAGACCTCCGCCAGGCGCTCGTCGGCGCAACGGTTCCGATACAGCGTGTCGAATCCCAACATCCGCAGGTACGCAGCCAGGCGGCCGAGGTGCACATCCAGTACGAACCGCGGATCGCGCAGTGGTTCCGGCCGCAATCGCGTCAGTCCCGCGATGTCGAAGGCCTCGAAGACCGGGTAAACACTGATCCGGTCGCCGTCCTGAACCCGGCAGGCGAAATCCACCGACTCTCCGTTGACCAGGATGAGATCGACCTCCGTGTGGGGCACGCCGAACGACTCGATGCGGTCCTTGACCGTCGCGACATCCAGGAAGCCATATGCGAACTCCGTGAAACGGCGTTCCGGCGGCAGAAAGTCGTTGAGTTCCGCGTAGAAGCGAAATTTCGCCACAGCCATGAAATTAGCCCGGTCCCGATTGGGCATGCCGGCCAACACCGAGTGTACACCTGGCGGTTCCCGGAAGGTCCGGCGGCGCGATAATCTGACAGAGGGCGCCTGTTATGTCTTTTCAGGTTTTGTCCAATTCGTTTGCGGAAGGCGGATGGATTCCGGAATTGCACTCTCGCAAAGGCGCCGACCTCTCACCGTCGCTGGAATGGAGCGGCGGACCTGAGGACGCGCGCAGTTTCGCGCTCGTGGTCGAAGATCCGGACGCACCTTCCGGCACGTTCTGTCACTGGATCGTATATGATATCCCGACGGCCGTGCACAATTTGGCGCAGGGCCTCAAGCCCGGCTCGGTGGGAGTGAGCGGCGTCAACGACTTCGGCCGGCCGGGTTATGGCGGCCCTTGCCCGCCCAAGGGATCGGCGCACCGGTACTATTTCCGGCTGTATGCGCTCGACGTCGGCACCCTGGGCCTGCGTCCGGGAGTGGGCCGCGGGGAATTGTTACGCGCCATGAACAAGCACATCCTGGCGGAAACGCAGTGCATGGGCCGGTTCCAACGGCGCTAGCGCCACGTGTTCCTCCCTGACCGCGTTTTCCGGCGGTGGCCCTGTTCTCCGGGTTCCTTTCGGTCCATCATACAGTCGGAAGTGAGGTGAACTATGATTTCCGGAAAGCTCGTTCACCTGATGGATACCCACGACGAAGCGATCATCGGTCGTGCCGCGGAACAGATCTGTCGCGATCCCGACATGCTGACGCTCGCGGCTCCGAACGAAGTCACGACGGTAAGGGAGTGGTTTCCCGCAAGAGCACAATATCACACGGTCAGAGACCTAGATGGGCGAGGAGGCGAGGCGGGCGTCCAATTCGCCGCGGGCAGCCTCGGCGTTGCCGCCGAGCCAGGAGGAGGTATTGGGCAGGAAGGCGATCAGCTCTTCGTAAGCCCAATCCTTTTCGGGAGAGAAGGCCGCGAAGCCGAGCGTGTCGGCGAGGCGCCAGCTCACTTTGACGAGGTTTTCCAGGCTGACTTCACCCGCGACCGGGGCTTCGTGATGGGTGGCGATGGCGGCCGCCAGTTCGTCCGGGAAATCCCAATCCTGAGCCAGGTACGCGCCGGCGGCGCAGTGGTCGATCTCAAACAGGTCCCGCTCCGTGCCCAAAAGATCGAAACCAAAATCGTTGGAAACTTCGAGCATGCGCGAGTACTCGTCCGGGTAGGCGGACATCAGACCGAGAGTTCCCAGGTTGTGAAGAAGACCGGTGGTGTAAGCCGTGTCGCGCGCCACGGAGTTGAGACGCGCGGCCTCCTCCGCGATCAGCGCGGTCACCAGACTGTGAAGCCAAATCTTGCGCAGCGCCGCGATGCGGACCGAGGAGCGGACCATGCGGTTGAGGGCCACGAAGGTGGCCATGGTTTTGACGCGATCGAGACCCACGATCCCGATGGCCTGCGGAAGGCTTTTCACCTCGCGGCGCACGCCGAACAGCGCCGAGTTGGCAAAACGGAGAATCTCGGCGGAAAACGACGGATCCATCTTGACGAGATCGTAGACTTGGCGGAAGCTGACGTCTTCCTGGCTGACGAGACCCAGCACGCGTTGCGCGATCGCTGGGAAGGGCGGCACCAGGCGAAGCGCCCAGGGCGTCTGAGGACGGACGGTTTCCAGCATACTCATACCACTGTATCTAATCGGCCGGAAGCCAGCGGGACTTTAGGGGGAGGGTGCGACCGAATATCGGGCAGTTCGCCGAATATCGATCTCGCGAAAAACAGCCATCGCCGGAGTAATGACGTCCGGACCAACGCAATCATGTCGTCCGGGCCGGCGCAGTCGAGGCTGTCGTCGCGGAACCCCGGGAATCGGCCGGAATCGAGCCGGAGAGCCATTCCGGAGCCGCATGGGGCCCGTCCAAAGGGGGGCGTGATCGCCACCGGCTAAGGACGTCGGTGGGGCAGCTTGGCCGGTAACGAACACGCCTTTTCCGCCGCCATTCGAGCCAAATCCCGACACGGCCGCCCGCGGCCGGTCATCCCAACTCGATGGCACTGACAGTGTTACTGAGCGGCAGCTTCCGTCGCCGTCTGTGGAGCCGGGACCGTCTTCTTGGTCGCCGGTTTCTTGGCCGACTTGGTGGAACCCTTCACCGCCGCCTTCTTGACTGCGGTCTTCTTGGCGGCGGATTGCGTTTTAGCGGCTTCAGCGCGCCTTAGTGCCCAGCGCCGTTTGGTGGCTAAAGAAATGGCGCGCCTGCCAGCCGCCGACAGCCTCCTCTTGGGCTTCGGAGCCGCTTCCGGGGTCGATGGTTCAGCCGCCTTTCTGGACGCGGCCCATCTTTTGCGTTGCGCTTCGGCAATCCGGGCACGGCCAGCGGCACTCATCTTCCGGCGCTTGCGCGTGGCAGGTTCCACCGTGGGGGCGGTTTCCGCGCTTTGCCCGGTCAGCAAGGCGCGGAGATCGCCGATTTGCGAGTCGATTAGCCGCTTCTGTTCCTCGAATCCAAGGATGGCGGCGGAGATAATCTCAGGAGTGAGTTTTTGAGTTGACATGTCAGCCTTCACTTTCCACAGTAACGCATTCTACCGCTTTTGAGTGAACTCACGCATCTTGCGATCGTGTCAAGAAGCTCCCGCTGACTGAGACGCGGGCCATCGCTGTGGCTCCCCCGGTCTGGCTTTCCGCGCACGCGATAGGTTCCGCCAGTTCAAGGTGTGGGACAGCGACGGTCGCAGCGCCTTCACGGCTCTTCGCGCTTACCCGCCTGTGCCCTGCATCCGGCCTTTGCCGTCCGAAGAATCCGCTCATTCAACTCCTTCAGCCTGCGGAATTCTTGGACCCACTGCTTCAAGGTCAGGCTGTGGATCGCCCGTACCTTGACCGTGCGGTCCAGCCAGCCGGCGGCTTCGCCAGCCTGGAAATAAAAGTATCCGGAACCCTTCGCGAGGAGCGCATTGTGCCCGCGCCGCGCGAGTTCATCGTTGACGGTTTTCAGTGAGAGCCGGACGTGCATAGTCTTCAGCCGCGCGCCGGGGCCGGTTCATCACCGACCCCCGTCACAGCATAGGCGAGGATGGAACCAAGATCAACTCCCGTGCCGGAGAATCCTCGCCCGGCCCACGGAGAGCGGCGAGATCGGGCGGTCGGCGCGGTTATCTCGGAACGAGCCCTTAGTAGCATTACATATTACCCGCTTACTTATACTTAGAATTTCCCGATCCCGATTCTCCGGATCTCATCATCCCCGGCCCTCGTGCAGTAAGAGAAAGAGCCGCGCCCCGTACTTCTGCACGATGCTCACCCCGACGCCCGGAACGGCGAGTAACTCGGAGGCAGTTGCGGGGCGGGTGGCCGCCATGGCCTGCAAGGCCCGGTCGCCAAATATGCGGAAGGCCGGGACACCGCGCCGCTTGGCTTCGGCCAGCCGCCAGTTGCGCAGCACAGCTTCGAGGCCCGAATCCGGGGCGGGGGACCGGACCCGCTGCGCGGCCGGCGGCGGAGTCCGCGGCGCTTCGGTTACGGCCGCTTTCCCTGCGCGCTTACGCTTGCCGGGAGCGGCCTTTTTCTTCCGCCGCGTCCGCTTCCGGCTTCCGATCGCCGGCGCCACGTCCACCTTCATGAGGATCTCGACGGGCTCCCGATCGTCCAACAGGCTCGCCTTGCGGTAAGGGATGCTTTTGCCATCCTTTTCGAAAACTTCTTCGGTCAAGCGCACCAGACGAGACCGCGCCATGGCGCCGAGCAAGTCCTCAAACGCTTTGCGGGTCATCCCGCCATCGGGGTGCAATTCACGGTGCAGCCTGCCGGTTGTTTTCCCGCCCTGGCGAAGAGCCGCGATTACCTCCAGCGCCGTCGCGCGCTCGGCCTCCGTGGCGGCGCGGAACCGCTGCCCGGCGCATTCCGAGGGCGCGCAGAAATCGCACATGCCGCAGGGCTTCTCTCCGTCGGCGAGATCGCCGAAGTGGCGCACCAGGGCCGCCATGCGGCACTCGTCGCTCTCGGCGTAACGCAGCATGAGGTTGAGCTGTTGCTGTTTCTGGCCGCCCTGGGCGATGTAGCCTTCGCGCCAATGGTCATGGCCGCGGGTGACGTTTTCGGCAAAATCCACCACCGCGCCACCGTGAATCCACAGCTTTTCGAGCGCTTTGTCGAAGGCATCCGCACTCAGGCGCGATTGCCGTTGGAGCGCGGCCTTCTCCTGGGGCTCGGCGCGGAGCCGCGCGAAGATGCCGTCCAGCACCGCGACATCCGGGTAGTCGCGCTCGAAGAAGAAGTCGTGGGTGCGGCGGTCGGCGTAGGAATGCATGAGAATGGTGCGGCTGGGTTGGCCGTCGCGCCCGGCACGGCCGATCTCCTGGTAGTACGCCTCCAGGCTCCCCGGCAGCGCGGTATGGATCACGGTGCGCACGTCGGGTTTGTCGATTCCCATGCCGAACGCGATGGTGGCGACCATCACTTCGATCCGGCCCTCCACAAACTGCTCCTGCACCCGCTGGCGGCGTTCGGCATCCAGTCCGGCATGGTATGCCTCGCAACGGAAGCGATCTCCCAGTTCGCCGGCCAGGCTGGCGGCCTGCGCGCGGGTGGGTGCGTAAACGATGGCCGGCCTGCGCGCCGCGTCCCGCAACAACTCGCCGGTGAGCGCGGCGCGTTCCGACGGCGCCACCTCGATGGCTTCCACGGCGATGTTTTCGCGCCGGAAGCCGTGAATGAAGCGGGCCGCCTGGGCCAGCCCCAACTGCTCCGCGATGTCGTCCTGAACCAGCGGCGTCGCGGTCGCGGTCATGGCGATAACCGGGGCCGGACGGAGGGTGGGCAAATACTGCCCGAGCATGCGATAGTCCGGCCGGAAATCGTGCCCCCACTGTGAAATGCAGTGGGCTTCGTCGATGGCGATCAGGTTGGGCTTCCGCTTAGCCAGCATCTCGGGGAAGCCGGGGACGCGCAAGCGTTCGGGTGCGATGAACAGAAACCGCAGGTTGCCGTTGAGGTAATCGATGGATGCCTGGCGCGCGGCCGCGCGGTCGCGGCCGGAATGGATGCACGCCACCGCGAAGCCCCGCTCGCGGAGCTTGGCCGCCTGATCTTCCATGAGCGCGATGAGGGGACTGACGACAAGCGCGGCGCCCCCGCGGGCGATCGCCGGCAACTGATAACATAGCGATTTTCCGGCGCCGGTGGGCATCACCAGCAACACGTCGCGGCCTTCGATCACGGCACGGCAGACGGCTTCCTGGTTGGCGCGGAACGATGCAAACCCAAACGCATCGCGGAGCAGTTCTTGCGGCGATCCCGGGCGGGGCAGGTTCGTGGCTTGGCTCGCGCCGTTCGAGCGGGGCACGCTGGGCGCGCTCGCGCGGTCCTGTCCCACTTTGCCCACAACCTCGGTCACGTAATCCTCGATGCCTTTCAGAAATGGCGCCAACTGCGCCGCCCCGCGCTGGATGCGGTGCAGATACGCCTCCCACTGGCCCGTCATGACGGGGCTCTTGACTTCGGGATGCACCACCTCGATCAGCCGGATGCCTTTGTCCGTGGCTGCGAGGCTCTTGCCATCGCGCACGATGTACTCGCGCTTCAGCAGCACTTCGATGATGGCCGCGCGCGTGGCCGGCGTTCCCAGGCCGGTCTCCTTGATGGCGTCGGAGAGTTCTTTCTCGTCGAGGGTTTTGCCGGCGGTCTCCATGGCCGTGAGCAGCGTTCCTTCGGTGAGCCGCTTGGGCGGACGGGTCTTCTTCTTGAGAACCTGGACATCCATCACGTCCTGCGGCTGGTCCTGGGCTAAACCCGGCGGCAGCATCTGCTCCACGCGTGAATCCTCGGCGCCGGGCTTGCCTCTTGCGGTTTTCGCGGCGGGCGCGAGGTCGAGCGCTTTCCAGCCAACCTGCCGCACTTCGCTTCCCGAGGTGTGATAGCGGTCGGTGACGCCGGGGTTGCGGATCGCCGTAACCACCGTGGTGACCGACCAGATATGGTCGTCGTGCCAGGCGCTCAGCAGGCGCCGGCAAATCAGGTCGTAGATCTTGCGCTCCTCCGGCGCGAGCGACACCCTTTCGGGTGAAGTGGTGGTGGGAATGATGGCGTGGTGGTCGGTCACCTTGGAATCGTCCACGAAGCGGCGGCCCAGGGGCCGAACGCCCGTGCCGGGAGCCAGTTGCTCGCGATAGAGATGCCGGATGGCGTCGACGATGCGCGGCAGCGTGCGCGCCACATCTTGCGACAGGTGACGGCTGTCGGTGCGCGGATAGCTGATCAGTTTGTGGCGCTCGTAAAGCGCCTGTGCGAGGTCCAGAGTCTTCTGCGCGCTGAAGCCGAACAGGCGGTTCGCGTGGCGCTGCAGTTCCGTAAGGTCGTATAGCGCCGGCGGCGCCATGCGCTGAGTTTGGGCTTCGATGGATTCGATGGCGGCCTGCCCGGTGCGGGCGCGCGCGGCAATGCGGTTGGCCTCGTCGCCATCCGGCGGCAATCGCATGGCCTGCTGCAGCGATTCCTGTCCAGCCGCCTGGGCCGGCCGACGCAGAAACCACGTGCCCCGATAGACGCTGTCGCGGGGAGCGCCGGATGGGTGAAATGTGGCCAGCACTTCGCGATAGTCTTCGGGCACGAACTGGCGAATGGCGAGTTCGCGATCCACCACCATGGCTAGGGTGGGAGTCTGCACGCGCCCGACGGACAGATCCTTTTCGCCGTACGCCAGAGCGTAGGCGCGCGAGAGATTCATGCCCACCAGCCAGTCCGCCCGGCTGCGGCCGCGCGCGGCGTCCGCCAAGGCGTCGTAGTCGCGGCCGGGCCGCAAGGCGTCGAACCCCTGGCGGATCGCGTCGGGAGTGAGGGAGGAGATCCACAGGCGGCTGAAGGGCTTGGAACACTGCGCCGCCTCGTAGATGTAGCGGAAGATCAGTTCGCCTTCGCGGCCCGCGTCGGTGGCGCACACGATGTGGGAGACCCGCGGCGAATTCAGGATCTGGCGCACCACTTCGAACTGGTCCTTGGTCTTTTCGTAGACCACCAGGGGCCACTCGGTGGGCAGCATGGGCAACAGGTCGCGCCGCCACTGGCGCCATTCCGGTTGGATCTCGTGCGGTTGCGCCAGTGCGGCCAGGTGGCCGATGGCCCAGGTGACCACGTAACCGTTGCCGTGCAGGTACCCTTCACCCTGGCTGGTGGCTCCGAGAACGCGCGCGATATCGCGCGCCACCGAAGGCTTCTCGGCCATCACCGCAATGCTTCCGGATTCCACCCTCGCGATCGCCAACTTCCAGTGTAACGGCGGCTGAGTGGAAGTGCGGTTATCAAATGCGCGGACATGGCTGCACGGCCACCACTTCCTCGCGTTCGGGATGCGCCGCTTCGCCGCCGATGCGCGTCAACTCGAGATTCGCCCCATTCTCCGTCTCCAGCCTATGGCTGAAGCAATCCCGGCGGTTGTCTCCCCAACGGGCTATATGAAGCGGGCTATATAATATGAGCGTGGAGAAGACGGCAAGGGTATTTACCAGCTTCGAGGATGCCGATGAGGCCGACGCGCACGACGACGCGGCGATGTCCCCGGAGGAGCGCCTGAGTATCCTTATCGAGCTCCGCGACCGCCGTCACCCCGATGCCGCTGAACAAAGACTGGCGCGAGTTTCTCGAGTTGTTGAACTCGAACGGAGTTGAGTACCTGGTAGTGGGCGCGTTCGCCGTCGCCTTCCACGGTTTCGCTCGCTATACCGCGGATCTCGATCTGCTGGTCCGGCCCACTGAGCGAAATGCCGATCGCGTCTTGCGTGCGCTATCGGAATTCGGCTTCGGCAAAGTGGGAATCCAGAAAGCGGATCTCCTCTCACCGGGTATGGTGGTCCAGTTGGGAGTGAAGCCAAACCGAATCGATCTATTGACCGCTATCTCCGGAGTCGGCTTCGAAGAAGCGTGGGCGACGCGCCGCGAAGCGGCATTGGAAGGGATCGCCACGCATTTTCTCGGCCGTGCCGCATTGCTGCGCAATAAGGAACAGACGGGCCGCGCCAAAGACCTTGGGGATGCGGAAGAACTGCGAAAACGGGCCACCGAACAGGATGATTGAGAGCGGATCTAGCCGATTCGCGGCGCAGCGCTCGATTCTAAACTGGCGGAGAGAGTGGGATTCGAACCCACGTTAGAGTTTCCCCTAAACACGCTTTCCAAGCGTGCGCCTTCAACCACTCGGCCATCTCTCCGGGTTCGGAAAAAGCGGCGGCTTGCGGTCTCGATCAAGCTGCGCTGGTGCTTCAAACAGAATAGCACGCATGCCCCCTGTCAGACCTTCCCGGCGTTCCCGCCGTTCGGCAGGCTACAATCGTAAGGGATGGCTTGGAGTTGGCATTACGCCGGTTGAGAATCATTATGTCGAAGCTCCCGTTCTCCGTGACCTTGGGCCTGCTGCTGGCGCCGGTCCTCTGCTGCGCCAAGCCGGAACCGGCGGCAAGACGCGTTCGGTTGCCTCTGGTTTTCGAACCAAGCGGCGGCCAAGCGGGATCCTCGGCCCAGTTTCTCGGCCGGAACGGCCAGTTCACTCTGCGCCTTTCGCCAGCACTATTGGAAGTCTTGCCGGCCGGCGGAGCGGCGCCCCTGCGAATCCACCTGGAGGCCGCCAACCGGCAGCCGATCCTCGAGGGCGTCGACCCCTTGCCGGGGCGCAGTTTCTACTACTTCGGCAACCAGCCCAACCTCTGGCGGACGAATGTCCCGAACTTCGCGAAGGTGCGCTACGGCTCGGTCTACCCCGGCATCGACATGGTCTTCTACGGCAACTCCGGCCAACTGGAGTACGACCTCATGGTGGCGCCGCGTGCCGACCCCGCCTCGGTTCGCATGCGCTTCGAGGGCGCGCGGCGGCTCGGGCTGGAAGCCAATGGCGATCTGCGGATCGAGACCGGGTCGGGCGTCCTGTGGCAGAAGAAACCGGCGATCTACCAGGAAGGCAAAGGCGGGCGGCGCGAGGTGGCCGGCCGTTACGTGGTGGACGGCAAGCGGGTGCGGTTCGCGGTCGATGGCTACGATCCGTCGGTCCGCCTGGTGATCGATCCGGTGCTGGTGTACGCCACCTATTTCGGCGGTTCGGGCGATGACAGTCCGTGGGCCCTGGCGGCGGACGCGGCCGGCAACGCCTACGTCACCGGCTACACCGTTTCCGTGGATTATCCCACCAGTCCCAAGACCGCGGCCAACACGCCGCATGGCGGCGAAGATGTGTTTGTCACCAAGATCGATCCCACCGGACAGAAGGTCCTCTATTCGGTGATCCTGGGCGGCACTCTGGACGAGGAAGCCTACGGCATTACCACCGATTCCTCGGGCAATGCCTACGTCGTGGGCGCCACCGATTCCGCCGACTTCCCCACGCTCAATCCCAGCCAGGCCACCGCGAAAGGGGGCTGGGACGCGTTCGTGCTCAAACTGGACCCCTCGGGAAACCTCTTGTATTCCACCTATCTCGGCGGGGGACAGAGCCAGCCATGCGGGTGCGATCCGGACAGCTACGCATACGCGGTGGCCGTCGACCCATCGGGCAACGCATACGTCACGGGCCAGACCTGGACGGCGGACTTCCCCGTCACCACCGGCGCCTTGGGCCGGGTGCCCAATTTTGGCGACGCTTTCGTCACCGGGTTCAATTCCGCCGGGAAGCTGGTGTTTTCCACTCTCATCGGCGGCGGCAATTGGGACACCGGCTATGCCATCGCCATCGGCGCCTCGGGGATGCTCTATGTCGCCGGCGACACGCTCTCCACCGACCTCGCCGTCACGGCGGGCGCGTTTCAGAGCCAAAACCACGGATCCGGCTCTCAAGACACCGGAGATGGGTGGGTAGCGAAGATCAATCCCCAGGCGGCCGGCGGCGCTACAGTGGTCGCGCTGACCTACCTGGGAGGCTCCGGCGACGAGGACGTCTACGCCATCCAGGTGGATGCCGCGGAGAATGTGTATCTGTCGGGCGCGACGCTGTCTTCGGATTTCCCGGTGACCCAGGGGGCTTACCAGGCGAAGTTCGCCGGCGGGACCAATTTCGGCGACGGCTTCATCGCGAAACTGAATTCCGCGCTGACCTCCGAGGTCTACTCCACCTACTTTGGGGGCGCGGGAGACGAGTTTGCCGCCGGTCTCCAGTTGGACAGCAAGGGCGATGTATTCGTGACCGGATGGACCACGTCTTTGGAACTGACTCCCGCCTCGTTGGGGAGCAATTCCGCCGCCGTGCAGGCCAGCTTCGTTCCCGGCGAGGACGGGTACCTGGCTGAGTTGAACCCCACTGGGAGCTCGGTCTTGTATTTCACCTTCCTGGGACAAGGCGGCATTTCGTGGGGTGCGGCCATGGGCATGGATAGCGGGGGCAACCTGTACACGGCATTTGCCACGCGAGCGCTGGGCATGCCCATTGTATCGCCGGCTTTGCAGAGCACGCTGGCCGGCGGGCAGGATCTCTACCTGATGAAGCTCAACCTGGGGGCCGCACCCCCCGCCAACGCCGTGGCCATCAGTTCCGTCAATGTCGCGGACGGCGGACCGAACATCGCGCAGAACACGTGGATCGAGATCCACGGCGCCGGCCTGGCGCCGGCCAGCGCCGCGGCGGGCGTCACCTGGAACGGCGCGCCCGACTTCGCCTCCGGCCAGATGCCCACTCAACTGCAAGGGGTGAGCGTTACGGTCGATGGAATACCGGCCTACGTTTCTTACGTCAGCCCGACCCAGGTCAACGTGCTGACGCCAATCGACTACGACACCGGCGCGGTCCCGGTCGCGGTGACCAATGGCAGCAATACCAGCGCGCCGTTCAGCGTCAATCTCCAGGCGGTCGCGCCCACGTTCCTGCTGTTGGGGTCCACCCAGTACATCGTGGCGGAGCACCTCGACTACAGCCTGCTGGGGCCGGCATCCCTCGGCTCCGCCTTCGCCCCGGCGCAGCCCGGCGAGACGATCACCCTGTACGGGACCGGTTTCGGTTTGCCGTCCGGGACGCTGGCAGTCGGCTCCTCGACGCAGTTGGGCGCTCTGCCCAGCCTGCCGGTGATTCTCATCGGCGGCGCCTCAGCCGCGGTGATGAGCGCCTGGTTGGTGTCGCCGGGGTTGTACCAGTTCGATGTGGTGGTGCCCTCGTCCACCGCCAGCGGGGACATTCCGGTGACGGCCATCTACGGTGGTGCGAGCACGCCCACCGGCGCACTGATCTCCGTACAGCGCTGACGGGAGAAGCATTGCGATTGACGGGCGCCCGGCCTGCCTGGTTCCGGGTGAGCGCCCACCCGCCGCACAAACGGCTCGCGCCCCGCGCTCGGCTACCCCCCTTCTATTTAGGATTTGTTTATCTTATAATCCGCTGAGGGCCAATCCCCAGGACGAAGGAGGCTTCGTGAAGATCCTCAAGCTCCGCAAAGAGAAGCTTGATCTATTCGCTTCGGTCGTTCAGCAGTTCGGCGAGTTGCATGCGCCGGTCGAGCAGGACGGCAAATACGCATTCAAACGTCTCACCCGCTGGTCGGAGGCGCGGCTGGAATACGACCGCACCATCCTGCCACCCAAGAAGTACTTTCTGCCACCGCGGGAAACTCTGTTCCGCTACCGTCCGGGCGAGGGGTTCATACCCTGCACCGAGGGATTGAGTCAAAGGATCATCCTGTTCGGCGTGCACGCCTGCGACGTCTACGCCCTCAACATTCTGGATCGCGTGTTCGCGGGGAAATACCAGGATCCGTACTACCAGGCGCGGCGCAAGAACATCGCCATCATCGGCATCGACTGCTCGCCCGACAAGCAGTGCTTCTGCCGCTCGATGCGCGCGGATTTCGTGGATCACGGGTTCGACCTGTTCTTCTTCGCTACGGGCGACTACTACCAGGCGCTGGTGGGCACCGCGCTGGGCGACGACATGGTGCTGGCGACGGGCAGCTTGTTCGAGCCGGTGGAGGCCGAAAACGTCGACGATTACAAGCGGCGGTCGTACGACAAGCGGCGGGCATTCCAGCTCGACGTGGAAATCCGCGACCTTCCCGAGATCTTCGAGATGGAATACCAGAGCGAAATCTGGGGCGAGCTGGGGGAGAAATGCCTGTCGTGCGGCAGTTGCAGCATGGTGTGCCCCACCTGCTACTGCTACGACGTGGCCGACGACGTGGAGCTGGGCTCGCGCGCCGGCAAGCGGCAGCGGTCGTGGGATTCGTGCCTGTTCGCCGACCATGCGCTGGTGGGCAGCGGGGAAAACTTCCGCGGGCCGCGCGCCAGCCGCATCAAGTTCCGCTTCTACCACAAGCAGCGCGGTTTTGTGGCGGAATACGGACGGCCGAGCTGCGTGGGCTGCGGACGGTGCAGCAGCGCCTGTCCGGTGAATATCGACGTGGTGCAGGTGATCGAACGGCTACGGGGGGTCCAAGATGTTGCTTGCCGATGAAGTGGCCTACCATCCCATCGTGAGCGACAATCCGTATCAGCCGCACATGGCGCGGATTGTGCGCATCTACAAGATGGTGGAAAACAATTACCTCTTCACTTTGCGGTTCCTGGAAGACCACCTGGCGCACACCTTCCGGCACCAGCCGGGGCAGTTCATCATGCTGAGCGTCCCGGGCGCGGGCGAGATGCCCATCTCGATTTCGTCTTCCCCATCGCGTCCGGAAGTGCTGGAGCTGTGCATCCGCCGCGTGGGGCGGGTCACCAACGCGCTGTACCGGCTGCATACCAACGACTTCGTGGGAGTGCGCGGGCCTTACGGCAACGGTTATCCCATCCAGGAAATGACCGGCAACGACCTGTTGCTGGCGGCCGGCGGCCTGGGCATGGCGCCCTTGCGGTCGCTGCTGTGGTACGCCCTCGACCATCGCGACAAATTCAACAACATCACGCTGATGTACGGCGCCAAGCGGCCCGAGGAGATGCTCTTCCGCGAAGAGCTGCTGGCGCTGGTGGACCGCACCGATATGAACTGCCTGCTGACCGTGGACAAAGACGCCACGGGCGCCTGGCAGAACCACGTAGGCATGCTCCCTGCGCTGTTCGACCACGCCAAAATCGAGCCATCGCGGACCTATGCGGCGGTTTGCGGCCCGCCGGTGGTTTACAAGTTCATTCTGCAGCGCCTGCTGGAGCTGGGCTTCCCCAAGAACCGCATCCTGATGTCGCTGGAGCGGCGCATGAAGTGCGGGATCGGCAAGTGCGGGCACTGCAGCATCGGCTACAAATATACGTGCCTGCAAGGGCCGATCTTCACGTATTGGGACGCAATCAACCTGCCGGAGATGATCTGATGAGCAAACCTACAGTGGGGATATTCGGACTCACCGGATGCGCCGGGGACCAGTTGACCATCCTGAACTGCGAAGACCAGCTTCTGGACCTGGTGGCCCTGATCGATATCCGCGAGTTCCTGATGGCGTCTTCGGAAAACGATGCCGCCTGCCCGCTGGACGTCGCCCTGGTGGAGGGCGCCGTGGTCAGCGAAAAGGACGCCGCCCGGTTGCGGGCCATCCGCAAACGGTCCAAAATTCTGGTGGCGCTGGGCACCTGCGCGGTGTGGGGCGGGGTGGCGGCCATGGACCGCGGCACCGACCGGCGGAGGCTTCTGGAAGAAGTCTACGGCGAAACGGGCCTGGGCTACGATTCCATACCGGCCGAGGCGCTGCACCAAGTGGTGAAGGTCGACCTGAATATCACCGGGTGCCCGATTGAAAAGGACCACTTCCTGGCGGCCATCGCCAACCTGTTGAATGGCGACGCGCCGCTGTATCCGCACTACCCGGTCTGCACCGAGTGCCGCATGCTGGAGAACAATTGCCTGCTGGTGGAGCGCGGCGAGCTGTGCTGCGGTCCCATCACCGCGGCGGGTTGCCAGGCGCGCTGCCCCGACCTGCGGGTGCCGTGCGTGGGCTGCCGCGGACCGGTGCCCGACGCCAACGCGCCGTCGCTGATCTCTATGCTTCAGGAAAAGGGATTCGACCGGCAGCGCATCGCCGCGCGCTTGCGTACGTTTACGCCAGTGGAGGTGGCCTGATGAGCGGCACCATTGTCATCGAACACCTGGCCCGCGTGGAGGGCCACGGCGGGATCACCGTGGAACTGGAAGGCGACGCGGTCTCGAATGTGCGCTTCGACGTGTTCGAAGGCGCGCGCCTGCTGGAGCCGCTGCTGCGCGGCAAGCATTACGACGAGGTGGCGTCCACGCTCTCGCGCATCTGCGCCATCTGCTCGGTGGCGCACACCTTGACGTCGCTGAAAGCCACCGAGAACGCCTTCGACGTCCACGTCAGCCCGCAGACCGAACTGCTGCGCGAGCTGATGTTCCGCGGCGAAAGCATCGAAAGCCACGCGCTGCACCTGTTCCTGCTGGCGGCGCCGGATTACCTGAATTATCCCAGCGCCATCGCCATGGCCACCGATAAGCCGGCGGCGGTGCTGCTGGGATTGCGGCTGAAGAAGCTCGGCAACCTGATCCAGGAAACCGTCGGCGGGCGCGCCATCCATCCTGTCAACGCGGTCCCGGGAGGATTCGGCAAGCCGCCCAGCGTGGATCAACTGATCGAGCTGCGCAGCGGGTTGATGCAGGGCATGACCGACTCCGACGCGATGATCGACGTGATGGCCTCGCTCCCGGCGGCCGATTTCTGCCATTCCGACACGGTGTATGCCGCCCTGCGGTCGCCCAACCTGGACAGCTATTACTCGGGCGACGAGGTGATGGCGGTGTCCGACGGCAACCGCGCCATCGTGCACGCCGCGGATTATAAGTCGCTGACCAACGAGCAATCGCTGCCGCATTCGCATGCCAAGCACAGCAACTTCCGGGGGAAGCCGTTCATGGTGGGATCGCTGGCGCGGCTGACGGTGAATCCGAGAAGGCTCACCGGGCGGCTGGCGGTGGCCATGAAGCGGCTGAAGTTCCAGTTGCCCGCCGACAACCCCATGGACAACAACAAGGCCCAGGCGCTGGAGCTGATCAGCGACGTGGAGCGGGCGCTGGAGATCATCGAGCAGTTGTTGCGGGCCGGCGTGAAGGACGAGCGCCCGGTGCCGATCCATCCCCGCGCCTCGACCGGCACGGCCATCACCGAAGCGCCGCGCGGCCTGCTGATCCACAGCTACACCTACGACGCGGAGGGCCGCATCGCGGCCGCCGACGTAATCACGCCGACGGCCCTGAATGCCGCCAGCATGGAACTGCATTTCCGCCGGGCGGTGGAGCAATGCGCGGAGCGCGAGGAGGCGGCCATTTCCAAGCGGCTGCAAATGATCGCGCGCGCCTACGATCCATGCATCTCGTGCTCGGTGCACCTTGTGCGCCGCCGATGAAGCCGCGGCTGGTGCTGGGACTCGGCAATCCGCTGATGGGCGACGACGGGGTCGGCTGGTACGTGGCGTCGCGCCTGGCCGGCGACTCGCGCTTGCCGGCGGACGCGGAGGCGCTCTGGGGCGGCACGGACCTGCTGCGGTATGCCGGCCAGATCGTGGGGCGGAGCCACGTGATTCTGGTGGACGCCATTCAAGACGAGGCGGAGCCCGGAAGCGTCGCCGTGTTTGAGGACTGCGCCGAGTTGGAGGAGCGGCAGACGAATGCGCACGAACTTTCGCCGGTGCGGGCGATGCGGCTGCTGCGGATGATGACGCCGGTTCGCATGACCCTGCTGGGTGTTTCGATTTCGTCGGCGGAGGTTGGGGACAGGCTCTCGGCGGAGATGGAAGCGCGCATGCCGGCGATTCTGGAGCGGGTGCTGGAGGAGTTGGGGCGCGCGGCGGCCTGAGAGCGGGCTGACTGCGGGTGAGGGTGCGGTCCAATCTGTCTCATCCGTGGCCCTACACAGCCGGGAGCGCCGGCCGTGATATCGTGGATCGATATGCAAAATCCCTACGCAAAATATCTCGGTCAACGGAATCCGTCCGAAGTGCTCGCGGCGACTACGGCGCGGCTGGAAGAGCTGCTGAAGTCGCTGGGCCCGGAGCGGGCCGGCTGCGCGCCGGCGCCCGGGAAGTGGAGCGTCCGCGAGATCCTCTGCCACCTGGCGGATTGCGAGCTCGTCTTCGGTTTCCGCTTCCGCCAAACCATCGCCGAAGACCATTACGTCATCCAGCCGTTCGACCAGGACAAGTGGGCCGCCAGGTATGCCGGCTACGATGCCGCCACGGCGCTGGCCACCTTTTCGGCGCTGCGGCACTGGAATCTGCTGTTCCTGCACTCGGTGCCGGCGGGCTCGGAGGGCAAGATATTGACCCATCCGGAGCGCGGCCAAGGAACGTTTCAGATCCTCCTGGAAACCGCGGCGGGACACGATTTGAACCATCTGGGACAGATCGAGGCGATTGCGGCCGCCGCGGCGTAAGCCGGCTTGGCTGGCCCATTTGACCCGAGCCGGGTCAATTTGCCTCTCCTTATCGCCCGGCCCGAGACCTATCCCAGGCCGGCGTGCCGTTTGAAAATCAGGGGCAGGTTCTGGGAAAACGCGGAACGCGCCATGACCATGTCGCATCCGGCCTCCTGGGCCTGCAGCTTCAGCTCGCCCTGCACGTGCGAAAGATATCCAATCAGACTGATACCCTTGGTCTCGCTCTTGCTCTTTAGCTTGGAGATGAGCGCCAGCGGTTGCGCGTCCTCGAAGTTCAAGTCGAAAACGATCAGCGAAGGGTGTTCCTCCTGCGCCCTGTGGAGCACCTGCTTCGACTCCTTGATGAACTCGATCGCCAGACCGTTGCGCTTGGCGGCGTCCGTCAGTTTGACCGAGAAGAACAGGTCGCTGACCACCGCCAGGACTCTCTTCGATTCCTGATTTTGCATAGATGTGGGCTGTTCGTACAGATCCTGAGTCTCTGAGATCAGGAGGGGGGAACGCTTCATCTTACCACGGAAGGCGGTGTGGGCTGGTGGGCTTGGCCGTTGCCGGGTGTGCGGGCAGATTTCGCGGGTGCTATGGTAGCTCCGGTGGATGATCATGGATTACGCGCACAGCTTGCCTGGGGAGCAAGAGGAAACCTGGCAGCCGCTTGAGGACCACCTGAGGCAGGTGGCCGAACTGACCGACGAGTTTGCGGCGCCCGTTGCTCCGGGTTGGCACCGGTCGCGCCCCGCGCGGGGCGCGTGGATTGAAACGGATTCATGCGGCGCGGAAGATGCGGTGGGCCGCTGCTCTTAGGTGCGTGGCAGCGTGTTGACGTACGCCTGCCACTGCTTGCTGAGATTGGCGAGTTCCTTGCCGAGGTTGGCGAGCTCCTCTTGGTGCTTCTCAGCGACCGTTATGAGTCCTTCGATTTGGGCGTCGTGTGCGGCGACGCTGCCGGCCAGAGTTTCCAGGATTCCGGTGACGCGGTCGAGGCGTTCGTCTGTAGTCATGGGGGCTGGCTGCTCCTGTCTCAGTTTACTTCATCGGCCTACAGGTCCGCAGGCTGGCGGTTGGTTGCGGTCATGCGGCAACGAAGATCCGGTGGGTCGTGTCGCGCCCCGCTACAGGGAATATGGCGAGGCTGTCCGGAAGCAATCCACTCTACCGTTGTGCGGGAATCTTCCGCCCGTTTGTGCCGTGGGCACAAATCTCGACAGAAACAAAAGACCTTAAGCTCGATTTCTTGTGCCCGCGGCACAAAACGCGCCTTCCGCTACTCCGGCAGCGGCTTCCCCCTGGTCTCCGGCGCCAGCGGCAGCGCGGCCAGACCGACCAGAAACACCAGGCACATCGCCACGCCGGCGTAGCGCATGGGTTCGGCGTAGCCGGCGAAAACTTTGCCGGTCAACATGCCCAGCGTGAAGGGTCCGGCGGCGGCGGCGAAGCGGCCCACGTTGTAGCAGAAACTGGTCCCGGTGGAGCGCAGCCGCGTGGGGAACAGCTCCGGCAGGTAGATGGCGTAGCCGCCGAATAGCGCCAGTTGGGTGAATCCCATCAGTGGGATCATCCAGAAGATGTCCACAATGTCCTTCAGGTTCCAGAAGGTGTAAGCCGTCATGCCCATGGCGGCCAGAAAACTCACGGCGAAGGCCTTCTTGCGGCCGGTGTATTGGGTGAGGTAGGTGTACGCGTGGACGCCGAAGAAGCCGCCCAGGTTTTGCAGCAGCGAGGTGACGCCGATCCACATGGTCACGCGGCCGGCCAGGTCGGCGCCCGCCAGCCCTTGCGCGCGGAAGGTCTTCTCCAGCGCGGGACGCAGCAGGTCGTAGCTGAAGAATCCGATACCCCACAGCCCCACCACGCCGGCGAAGGCCAGCAGCAGCCCGGCGATGGCGTTGCGGCGCCAGCGCGGGTCGCCCAGCAGCTCGCGGTAGGAACCCATGCGCTTCTTTTCGGCGCGCGCCTTGAGCCACTGCTCCGGCTCCTTGAGCTTCTTGAACACCACCAACGCCAGCGGAGCGGGGACCGCGCCGGCCAGGAAGATGTAGCGCCAGGCGCCATGGATGATCCCGGCCTGTTCCAGCTTGCCCAGCCCGATCACCGTCAGCGCCGCGACCATGTTGCCCACGGTGGAAAACGCCTGCACCATGCCCAGCGCGAAAGGCCGCGTGCTCTCGGGCACCACCTCGGCCACCAGCGCCACGCCCACCGAGAACTGGCCTCCCACGCCCAGCCCGCACAGGAAGCGGTACGCGTCGAAATCCACCACCCCGATCGAGAACAGGCTCAGACCCGTGAAAACGGTGTAGCAGAGGATCGTGAGCGTCATGGTCTTGGCGCGGCCGAGACGGTCGCCCAGGATGCCGAAGAGCACGCCTCCCAAGGCCCAGCCGACCATGAAGACCGCCGTTGCGATGGCGCCCTGTTCGTCCACCCGGGCCGAAGTGGCGTGGCCGCCCAGCAGGTCGCGCAGGGCCGGCTTGCGGGCCAGGTTGAAGAGCTGCTGCGCCATGGTGTCGAACATCCAGCCCAGGCACGCCACGCCCAGCACAAACCAGTGATAGCGGTTCAGCTCGCGGAACCACGCGCGCTTCGGCCCGCGCCCGGCCTTCAAGGGATCGTCGGAGGACATGAAGTGATCATTCTATAGCACGGCACCAAACCCCGAACTCGCAGAGCGGTTCCGTGCATCGCCCCCGCGCTATAGCACGGGCGTCACGCGATCGCCGGGTTTGAGGGCGGTTTCCGACGGCAGGGCCACGGCGTCCCGCTCGGCCAGCCCCTCGACAATCTGCACCAGCGTCACCGTGGAATTGCCGGTCTTGACCGCGCGCCGCTGCAGCGTGTCGCCCAAAAGCGCCAGAACGTAGTCTCCGGCGGCATCGCGGTGCAACGTCTCCTTGGGGATGACCAGCGCGTCGTCCACCACCGCGGTACGGATCTCGGCGTCCACATTGGTGCCGGGAATCAGGTCGCGGCCGGGGTTTTCGATGGTGCACAGCACCTCGCCGACCTGCCGCGATCCCACAGCTTGAATGGCCGCAGGTTTGCTGTCGACGTGTCCCTGCCACTCCCGGCCCGGCAGGGCCTCCCAGCGGATGGCGACCGGCTGGCCCACGGCGACGCGGCCCAGCAAGGGCTCGTCGACATAGACCCGCACCCGCAGGCGTTCGATACGGCCCACGCTGGCCACCTCGTCGCCGGCGTTCAGATATGCGCCGGCGCGCACCGCCAGGGAATAGACCTCGCCCGCGATGGGCGCCCGCACCAGGGTCTGCTCCCGCCGCTGGCGAACCAGCGCCAGGTCGGCTTCGGAGGCGCGGAGGCGGGCGCGCGCGGCGTCCACGTCGGCGGCCGACACCAGGGCGCCGCGGCGTTTTTTCAGGCCCGCGATTTCGGCCTGTAATCGCGCCACCTTGCCGGCCTGCTCCTCGACGTCCATGGCGGTGGCGGCCTGCTTTTGCCGCAGGCGTTGGCGGGTCTCCAGTTCTTTCCGTTCGCGCTCCAGGTCGAGCCGCGCGCGGGCCAGGCTATTGGCGATCTCGATGGCGTCGGCGGGCCGTCCGTTCTCGAGCGCCGCCAGGTTGGCGCGCGCTTCGGCCACATGGGCTTCGGCGGACTGGGTGTCGGTTTCCAACGCGGGATCGGCGATCTCCGCCAGCACCGCGCCCGCGGCCACGTTCTGTCCTTCCCGCACCGGCACCCGGCTCACCAGGCCGGCGGCCACCGCGTGCGCCACCTGCCATTCGATGGGCTCCGCCTTGCCGTTGGTGGGCAGCGTGCTGACCAGGGTTTGGCGCTGGACGCGAACGAACTTCACCGGTGGGGGCGCGTTCCGGCGCATCACTCCCCAAACGATGGCGGCTGCCAGGAGGGCCAGCGACAGGAACACGAGCTTCTTCAATTATGGGGTCTCCAAGACTATCTTAAAGCAGCCTGAAGCCATCAGCCGTCAGCCCGCAGCTTTTTCTTGCGTTAGGGAAGGTTCTGGACACGCTTCGCGGCGCAGCACTACCGCTTCCGCGCGACGCACGGAAAAGCTGAAGGCAGATGGCTGAAGGCTGATGGCTGCTACGCCAACGCTCTGCGGGGGCGCGGGACGTCGGCGATGTTGACCACGGTTCTGTCGAAGATGGTCATGTCCTGCACCATGCGGTCGATATCGACGCCGTCGTCGAGCGTGATTTCGTGCTCGATCCAGTCCGAGAGCGGGATGTTGCGGAAGTACATGCGCTCCTGCAGGACCAGGCTCTTGCGATTCTGCAGCAGCATGCGGTTCTCGCGCGTGTAGTGCCGCTGTTCGACGGTCAGCTCGTTCAGGAAATTGTCGAAGGCCATGCGCCGCGCGGTTTCCTCGGCGGCCCGGACGGCCATCGGCAGGGTGGCTTGGACCGCGGCTTTTTCGGCGTCCAGGGCGCCGCGGGCTTCCGCCAGGTCGGCGCGCTGTTCGGCCAGCTTGACCTCCATCCGCGACTGCATGACGAACCAGGCCAACAACCCGGAAGCGATGGCGACAAATCCAGGCAGAAACACCCACACTAGAGCTTCCATCATGAGGTCAATGGTACCGGCAGTACGCGTTCCGGGACTAGATGGCAAAGGTTACCAACCAATGCTAACCAAGGAAAACGCTCGCCGGCCGGGCCGGGAAGCTCTCAGCGGCCGCCGGGCGTATGGGGAGTCGCGCGCACGGCGCGTTCGAACGCCCACGCCCGAATGTGGTCGATCTGCTCCTTCATGGTCTGCGACAGCGGAAACGTCCTGGCCGCGATGCCGACCAGATCGTTGTCGGTGATTTCCCGGTCCTCCAGACGCGCCTTGGTGACCGCCGATACCACGCACTGCTCGATTTCCGCGCCGGCGAAGCCAACGGTGAACTCCATCAATTGCTCGATGTTGTAGCGGCTCGGATCCACGCCGCGGCGGCTGAGGTGGATCTTGAAGATCTCGATCCGCTCGCGTTCGGTGGGCAGGTCGACGAAGAAGACTTCGTCGAAGCGTCCCTTGCGGATCATTTCGGCGGGCAACAGGTCGATGCGGTTGGCGGTGGCCGCCACGAACAGGCCGGGCGTCTTTTCCTGCATCCAGGTCAGGAAGAACGCGAAGATGCGGCCCTGTTCGCCGCTGTTCTCGGTGGAGGTGATGCCCATTTCGATTTCGTCGAACCAGAGAACCGCCGGCACCATGTCCTCCAGCATCTTGCAGGCCGCCACGAAGGCGCCTTCGGGCTTGCCGTGCCGTCCCGAGAAGATCTCGATCATGTCCACGCGATAGAGGGGAAGCTGAAAATCGTTGGCGATGGCTTTCACCGCCAGGCTTTTCCCGCAGCCCGGAATCCCCATCATGAGAAGACCTTTGGGGACGATTTCGGCGCTCAGGCTGTCGCGCATCTGAAACAGCTTGCGGCGCTCGGCGAGCCATTGTTTGAGACCTTCCAGGCCCCCGATCTCGCCCATGCCGGTGTTGCTGGTGATGAACTCGATCACCCCGCCGCGGTTCACCAGGAGCCGTTTCTCTTCCAGGAGCGCGGGCAGCGACTCGGGTCCCAGCGGCCGCCCGCCGGCCAGGGCGCGGCGCATGGCGTAGCGCGCTTCGTCCAGCGTCAGCCCTTGCAGCGCGCGCGCCACTTGGTACAGGATATCGTCGCTCGGGATGCCCGACGGCAACTGCGCCGTCTCCTCGCGCACGAAGGCCAGCAGCTCGACCGCGTCGGGCGGGCGCAGGTCCAGAAACAGGACGTTGCGCTCGATTCCCTCCGGCACGAAGCGGACGGGCGACGTGACCACCACGAACTTCCGCCGGTCCAGGCATGCATCGTAGACGTCGCGGAAGCGGCGCCGGATTTCCGCCGATTCGCGCAGCGGATCGTGCAGATCCTTGAGGTGAAAAATGGCGGCGTCCGGGTAGGCGACGATGAAGTCCAACGCTCCGCGCGGGGTCTCGGCGCCGGCTTCCACGGCTTGGCCGGCGCGCTGCATCCCGGCCGTGAGGCTCCACGTAAAGACGGGCGTCTCGCCCGAGTCCAGCAGCACCGGGCTCAACTCAGCCAGCACATTGGCGACGCGCAGCTCTTCGGCCGAGTGAATGTAGGTAATCGGCCGTCCCGACTCGAACGCTTCGCGGATCATTCGGGCCGCGCGGCTCTGGGTGATTTGGGGCGTAGTGGCTATGACCGCCATTCGGCGCACTCTCCTGCGACGCTTCTATTATTGCCGGACGCTCGGCGGAAGCAAAAAGTCTGATTTCGGGCTGCTGATATGAACTCAACTAGTGCTGTAGATACCATAGGCAAATTACAGATAAATAGAAAGTTGACAGCTCACTCACGGCAATTCATTCAGCATGCGGTCGATGTCGGCAGGGCTGATATAGAAGTGCGGCGAAGTTCGGACCCACCCGGCGCGCGGCGACGTACAGATGCCGGCGGCGCGGAGCTGGCGGACAATCTGAACCGCGTCGATACCGGCTTTGCGAAAGCTGACAATGCCCGCCCCGGTAGCCTCGGTACGCTCCCCTAGGAGCTCATAACCTTTAGATTTTACGCCATTTGCGATCCGGTCGCCGAGATTCCGGACAACCGGAGCGATTTCTCCCGGTCCGACCTCCAGCAACAGTTCAATTGCCGCCCGTAAGCCAAAGCAACCAATGGTATTAAGAGTTCCGCATTCGTACCTGCCCGCATCCGGGCGCAAGGCCATGTCGCGCGACGCGTAGTCGTTGTAATGGGCCACGTTGGTCCAGCCGAATTCCACGGGTTGTACTTGATCCTGCAAGGCTTGGCTGATGTATAGGAGTCCGCAGCCCTCCGGACCGGTCAGCCACTTGTGCCCGTCGGCCGCCAGCGCATCGATATGACTGGCCCGTACGTCAATCGGAAAAGCGCCCAATCCCTGAATGGCATCCACCAAATAAATGCAATGGTTACGCTGGCAGATCTCACCTATTTCTTGAATGGGCGCGCGATAACCGGTGAGGAACTGCACGAAACTGATGGCCAGCAACCGTGCGCCGCGGCAGGCTTCCTCAATGCGCTCCAACGGGTCGGTGACCGATAGCCAAGTCACGCCCACCCCTTTTTCCTGCAGCCGCAGCCAGGGGAAGTAGTTAGCCGGAAACTCTTCCCGGAAACCGACGATCCGGTCGCCGGGCTTCCAGTCGATCCCCATCGCCACGGTGGCGATTCCCTCCGACGTGTTCTTCACCAGCGCGATCTCCGACCGGTCGGCGCCGATCAGTTGGGCGGCGGCGACGCGTACGCCTTCATAGGCTGCCAGCCACTGGTCGTAGTGCAGGCTGCCGTAGCACAAGCAGTCGTCAGCCAAGTGTTTCATGGCGTCGGCGGCCGGCTTCGAGAGCGGCGAGACCGCGGCGTGGTTCAGGTAGATCAGCCGCTCGCGTACTGGAAACTGGCTGGCGTAGCGTTCCCATAAGGCCGGTTCGGCCGCCGGCTTCCCGTCGGTTTCAAGACTCATTCCCTTACCATAGCGCGCTCCGCACTGTGGCGCGTGCCCGCCGGAAAGGCCATTCCTGTGTTCGACTTTTTCAGTAGGGTTGTCCACTTGCACTGGTATGCTGGTTCACATGTCCGGAATTCGTTTGCTCGTGCTTCTGGCGACGGCCGGACTGGCGCACGCGCAGTCCGGCGGAGATGCCGCCTCGCTGGTGGAGGAAGTGGCCTCGCTGGCGCGCGCGGCCAAAAGTTGGCGCGTGGAGGGAAGCCTGGTGGTACGGGGTCCCGACGGCAAGGACCAGCCTGCGGTGTCCTTCCGCATCGCCTTCCAGCTTCCCCGCTACGCGCGCCTCGAAACCGGTGGCGGAGACACGCCCCTGCTGCGGATCTGCGAGGGTTCCGCGCAATGGACGTATTACCCCGAATTCCAAGGGTTTGTCCGCGTGCTGCTGCCCCAGATCGGACCTTGCGCCTTTCCGCTCAACGCCTGGCCGGCGCTTTCGAACACCCTGCGCTCCCCGGTGCTGGGAGCGGCCGACACCGTCACCGTCGACGGCCATGCGCGGGCGTGCCAGGTGGTGCGCGGCGATTTCACCTGGCCGGGGCGGGACCGGGCCGTCCAGGAAACCGTCAGCATGTGCATCGACCGCCAGAGCAAGCTGATCTTGCGCTACCAGTTGCAGCACAGCGCGCCCGGTCCGCCTTCGGCCCAGACGTACACGTTTTCGTCCGTCGAGCGCGATCCCGAGCTTCCTGGGAACCTCTTCGAATTCCAGGCGCCGGAAGGCAGCCGGGCCATGGCGACCATCGACTGGCTCACGCCGATTCCCGGGATGTCGCCCGGCGTCCACCGGGTTTCCGACGAGGTCAGCGCACCGATTCTCACCAGCGTCAGTCCGCCTGGGTATCCGGCCGAGGCCGCGCTCGTGTCCGGCGGAAATACGGTGGTGCTTCACGCGGAGATCGGACCGGATGGGATTCCGCACAACGTCCAGGTTTCCAGGTCTCTGGGCGCCGGCCTGGACGAGGAGGCCGTGAAGTGCGTCAAGCAGTGGCGCTTTCAACCGGCCATGACCGCCAGCGGGCAGGTGGCCGTGGCCGCGACCATTTTCGTGCACTTCATGGAACCCGGTCGGGTGCGGAATTAGCGATAAAATAGGCGCGATGAAGACGACGCTCGCGGTCCTTCCGGCGGCTGCCGTACTGGCCTTTACCGCTTCGGCCCAAGTCAAGATCATTCCCGGCCCACAGAAGATCGCCATCGAGATCAATGGCCAGCCGTTCACCGAGTTTTTCGTGGCCGGCGACCAAGTGGCGAAGCCCTATCTCTTTCCCCTGCGCGCTGCCACGGGGACTTACGTGACCCGCATGTGGCCCCTGGAAAAGGTGGCCGAAGAAGACAAGCTGTTCGCGGACCAGACCATCAAGACCGACCATCCGCATCAGCGCGGGCTGTGGTTTGCGCACACCAGCGTCAACAAACTGGACTTCTGGAACATCGCTCCCCTGGACCAGGCGCCGTACAACCGGCCCGACCGCGGCAAGATCGTGCTCCACGAGATCGGGAAAGCGAACAGCGGCAAGAAAAAGGGTTCCATCGCCGCGGCATTCGACTGGAAGGACCAGTCGGGCGCCACGCTGCTCGCCGAACGGCGGGTGATGACGTTCTACGCCAGCCGGACCGAGCGCGTGGTGGACTTCGACATCACCTTGACGGCCGCGCAGAAAGTGGTCTTCGGCGACAGCAAGGACGGCTTTTTCGGCATTCGCCTGCGTCCCGCGTTGCAGGAGGATACCGGCAGCGGCCACATCACCAATGCCGATGGCTTGCAGGGCGATAAGGCGGTGTGGGGCAAGCCTTCCAACTGGTGCGACTATTCCGGAACGATCGGCGGCGAGACGGTCGGATTGACCATTCTGGACCATCCCGCCAACCCGCGCCACCCGGTGCGCTGGCACGTGCGCGCGTATGGGTTGTTTGCCGCCAATCCGTTTGGCGTGTCGACGTTTACCGGCGACAAGACGCAGGATTCCCCGATGGAATTGGAGACCGGCAAGAGTCTGCGATTCCGTTACCGCCTGATCGTCCACGCGGGCGATGCGGCTGCCGCCAACATTCCCGCCCAGTGGGACAAGTACGTGAAGGGCAAGTGACCGTGCGGGTTGCCCTCATTCGGGCAACTTGGGAAACAGGCTGCGGTCGAGGATGCGGCGAGTCAACTCCTCGGTGGTGACATACTGGTCCTGCTCGGAGTCGCGGAAGTACAGCTTGTCGCCGGAAAGCAGGCCGACTTCGATGGTGAGAGGCCGGCCGGCGCGATCGATCTGAAATCCGGGAAGCTTGGTATCCACCTGGATCTCGATCTTGGCGGTGGGCTCCCACTTGCCTTCCCGTTGCTCGCGCACGGTAATGCGGACGCGCGAGTGGGACACGGCGGTCTCCACCGATTCCGGGCCGAAAGCCTTCTGGTAGTCGTCGATGCAGTCCTTGAGGTATTTGTGCACCTCCTCGAGGGCGCGCGGCAGGCGCTCGAGCACCTGGGCCTCGCGCTGGCGGCGTTCCTTCTCCTCGGTGATGCGCATGTTGAGCCACTGAAAACTCATAGCGAGTTCATGGTAGCAGCCGAAGCGGTGGAAAAGCCGCGACCTGGCGAACCGCGGGAGAAGAGCCAACTCGCCGGATCGAGGAAAGGCGGCCGGGGTATACTGACAGGAACCTGGGATCTAAAATGGAAATTCCGGGCCGTATCTTCCCGCACAAAGTGACCGGCAACCAAACCAACTCCGTTGGGGTAGCCCCATCCCCATTCCCTCCGCTGCTGGACCGGTTTCGGTGGCAGGCCGCGGCGCTCGCGCTCCTCGTGCTTGTCGCCTATGCAAATTCCCTTGGATCCAGTTTCCACTTCGACGACGCCGCCATTTTCACCGACCCCCGGATTCTGAGGCCCGGCTTTGGGTGGGACATATTCCGGCTGGAACAGACGCGCCCCTTGACCAATCTCACGTTTCACTGGAACTATCTGGTGGGCGGACAAGACCCGGTGCTCTATCACTGGGTCAATCTCCTGCTGCACGCCGCCAACTCGATATTGTTGCTGGCGGTGGCGCGAAGGTATCTATCCCCGTTTACCGCCGGCTGCGTGGCCGTGCTCTTCGCTTTGCATCCGTTGCAGACCGAATCCGTGACCTACGTGTTCGCGCGGTCCACGCTGCTGAGCACGCACCTCGCCCTGTGGGTATTGTGGTTCCACGCGCGTGGGAAGTACCTCTCCAGCGCGTTGCTGTTCGGCCTGTCGCTGCTGGCGAAGGAGGAGACCATCGCGCTGCCGGGATTCCTCCTGCTATTGGAACTGTTCGCGCGGCGGCGTCCGAACATTGGCTACTTTGCGGCGCTCGCCGGATTCGCGGGGCTCGC
>Ga0326728_10006229_pt1 | contig 32397 bp, 33 predicted proteins | sample MB3enrmetagenome_FD_207602 | JGI IMG/M metagenome (GOLD analysis project Ga0326728, IMG submission 207602) | Lab enriched peat soil microbial communities from McLean, Ithaca, NY, United States - MB31MN | ecosystem: Environmental > Terrestrial > Soil > Wetlands > Peat | place: USA: New York... | reverse complement strand
CTTGTGATCTGCTACGGCAATATCTGTCGCAGCTCACTCGGCGCCGCGTTGGGGGCAAGGCGGTTCCCGAACGCCTCTTTCTCATCTGCGGGATTCTATCCCGCAGTTGGCCGCCAGAGCCCCGGTTTTGTGCTCGCCGCGGCGGAACTGTTTGGAGTTGATTTAACGGAACACCGCTCGAAATGCGTCGACTCGATGTTGGTAGACGATGCTCAACTGGTCCTGATCATGGATATCCGCGATTACGGGCTTCTCAAAGATGCCTATCCTCGAGCGCTCGAAAAAACGCTGCTGCTTGGGATGCTGCTACCTAAACCACAACTTGAAATAAAAGACCCCTATGACGATCCTGATTTGATGGCGAGTATTTCTTCCCAAATCGGTTGTGCGGTGGAGCGGTTGGGCCGCTTCTTGCGTTGACATTCAAGAATGAGAAAGATGCCTCTGCCTGGCAGTGTCTAACTCAGTCTGTAGCGAAGAGTTCACGGCCAATAGGCGCCCGTGGACCGGCAGACAGCGGTCTGGACCCGGAAACGACTCCAGCTTTGGCCGCCTACGCCGATTCGCTTCACATCGTAGGGGGCAATCTTCCCCGGCAGATTTGTGCCCCCATAGAAAGAAAAGGCTGCGCGATAACCCGCATCCCGCACCAGCGCCTGCGTTTGGCCGGTAAAGCTGGTCCTGGCGCCGACGGGATAGGCAAGCACATCGGCCTCGATACCAAGTTGTTCCTTTAAGATCGCCCGCGACTGGGATAGCTCTTCGAGTTGCCGCGCCGGCTGCAACTGGCTGAGAACATGGTGCGAGTGCGTATGGGAGCCGATCGCCATGCCGCCGCGAATCATTTCCCGGGCTTCGTCCCAACTCAAAAAGCGCCGCAGCGTTGCGGGCGGGTCATCGCCCTGCGTCGCCTTGGCCAACTCCCGAATAAAGCGCGCGGAGTCGCCATTCTCGGGCCTCTTATATAACTTCAGGATAGCTTGCAAGCTATCCGCCAAGCCGTTGCGATCGATGTCTACCGCGAGATCGGCCGGGTAGCGGAGAAAGAAGACGCGCCTCTGAGCAGTCCTTACCAGATAGGCAATGTGGTCCCACCAGGGAACCTGAGAGGAGCCAACCGTGCCGGTAGCGAGAAAGAACACGCCCTGTACGTCGTGCGAGCGCAGGATAGGATAGGCGACGGTGTAGTTATCCAGGTACCCATCGTCGAACGTGATCAGCACGCGGCAGCGCCGGGCCCTTTCTTTGAGAGTGCCGTCGATGAAGGCCAACGCCTCTTCCAGAGTGACCGGCGAAACGCGCCGCTTCAGATAGGAGATTTGGTCGCTGAACTCTTCCGCCGCCGCCGAGAAGACGCCAGGGTCGAAAAGATCTTCATCGGCGCTCCCGATGCGATGATAGTTCAACACCAGGAGCGAATCTCGCGCCGGAAGTTGCGAGAGCAGGAAAGAGGCACCACTCCACACCAACCCGCGCGCCAGCAACTCTCGCTTCCCACCGAAACTGCGACCGCTTGTCATAACTGCCTGATGATAACAGGACGCCGCTGCTGGGCTGAACGTCCCACATCGGTCCAGGAAAGCCTGCCCGCGCCCATGGAATGGATAAAGAATTGGAGCGACAGGAAAAATGCGGCCCCACCCGCGAGGGCAGGGCCGCTTTGCTGTTTGAGGCAAGCCTCACTATACCTTGATCAAGATGATGACCAGGGTGAAGAGGGTGAGGGACTCGATGAGGGCCAGGCCGAGAACCAGGAAGATCATGAGGCCGCCACGGGCGCCGGGATTGCGGGCCAGCGCTTCACAAGCCGAAGCGGTGGCCCGGCCCTGACCCAGGCCGCAGAGACCGGCGGCCAGCGCCATGCCGACGCCGGCGCCGATGGGCGCCAGGCTGATGGCAGCCGAGCCGCCATCGGCCGCGAAGGCCGGAATGGCGAAGCACAGAACCGCCAGCACCATGAACACAGATTGAAGTATGCGCATAATTCTCCTGCTTCCCTGGAATTGACCGCCAGTGGGTGGTTGAGGCTCACCGTGCCGGCATCTTCGGAGATTGCGTCTCCGGAGATGCTTTTGGCCCCCTCACGCTTGCGGCCGTCCGTTGGTCCGGGGCGGAAGCGCTCCCCGGCGGAATCATTTCCTCGTCCTGGACGAGAATCGCGGGACAAGAAACCCTAGTGCTCGTGCGAAACCGCCAGGGAGAGATAAATCATGGTCAGGAGCATGAAAACGAAAGCCTGAATGATTGAGACGAAAATGTGCAGGCCCAGGAAGATAACCGGGACGCCGATCGGCACCAGCGAGAAGAAGCCCAGGGACACCATGTCGCTGGCAAACATATTGGCGTAAAGGCGGATGGTGAGCGACAGGATGCGCGCTAGGTGCGAGATCAATTCGATGGGGAAGATCAGCCAGGAGATCTGCCAGACCGGCCCGGCAATCTGCTTCAAATAGCCGATAATCCCATTTGCGCGGATGCCGTTGAAGTTGTAGTAGACAAAGGTGGTCAAGGCCAGGCCCAGCGGCACCGACGGAAAAGTCGTGGGCGCATCGAGGCCGGGAATCAATCCGATCAGGTTGCAAGTGAGCACAAACAGGAAGATGCAGGTAACGAAGGCCTGGAAGCGCTGGTAGCCGTGGCCGATGATCTGGTCGGCCAGGCCGCCGCCCAGCTCGTGGATCACTTCGGCGATCTGCTGCGCCGGGTTGGGTTTCTCCACCGAGAGCGTCAGCCGCACGATCAGGAAAAAGGCAATGAAACCGCCGACCACCAGCAGTTCCAACCCCAGCGCCCGATTGACCAGGATGGCCCTCTGGACAGCCTGAGCCGGGAGAAGTCCGATGGATCGAAAACCCTTGACCTCGATGCCCATCAAGAGGGCGTTCAGCAAACGAACCAGCGCAAAAGATTCCGGCATGAAAAATCGAGTCTTTCTGCCTTCGGGGCGGACTGACCGCATCCGCCCTAAGGCTTGTCAGTCCCTGAGCAGAGCAACCACTTCCCAGCCTATGGTCAAGGCCGCCAGACCCAGGCCGCAAAGAAGCGCCACTACCGAACCGTGGAAACATTTCAGGCTACCATAGATCACCCCCGCGAAAACGGTGAGCCTGAGCACAAAGAAGAGGACCACGGCGGGAGCGCTCCGGGGAGTCTGCCGGTGGTTGAGTTTGGCGTTGATCACGCGCAGCAGACGCCGCCACTCCAAAATGCAGGCCGCCGAGATCAGAGTGCCGGTCAGCAGCATTGCGGCGCTGCGCCAGCCGGAGCCTATCAGCACAGCCAGGGAAGACAACAGGCCTAGAATCAGGGTCTTGCGCATGGCTCGTTGGAGGAGCGCCTGCTGCTCCTCTTCGCTGACATCGACGATAGGGCGGGTTTCTTCCGTCATGGTTTCAGGCTGGAACTTCCCTCTCCGGTCCCATTTTGGCTATTGCTTCCCGGACGGGAACTCCTCTCCGCCGCCATCGCCATCCGCACCACGCCCACCAGCCCGGAGATGCCTCCGAGGACGATCCCGAAGATCGCAATCCACCGCTGATGCAGGAGGCTGTCGAGCCAGGCGCCCGCCAGCCAGCCGACAAACGCCGCGGCCGGCAGCAGAATCGCAATCTGCATCAGCTTCTCCGCCTCGATATACGCGGAAAGCCCGCTTGCGGCCTTTGACGGCGGCTTCGACTCAGGAATGGGGCGGGTGAATGGCATCCATCGTGGTTATACACGATGAGCGGCCTCCTGACCGAAAAATCGGAGGCTCACTTTTTCGGGGTTCCGATGCTGAGCGCCGAAGCCCTGACGCGGGATTTGCCCTCATCGTCGCTCACTTGCACAAAGCCGAGATCCCGGTCCACGGCCTTGAACCCGGCCTGCGACTGGGTCGCAAGATCTTCGGCTGCCCCCGGTTCCCGCTTTCCGCCGCCCAACCCAACCGGCAACTGCGAATAGCTATCGTTGTGCGTGTCGTGCCCTGCGTCGTGAAGATGAAGCACTGCCTTGGCTTCGAAGTAGTAGACCTTACCAGCCTCCGCGGTAAACGTTACCAGCATGGGCGCCGGTATCGACTCACCAAAGTCAGGCTGCCAAGCCGCACAGAGATGATGCTCCCCCGGTGGAACATCCAGAGCGAAGTACGAGCTGCCCTTGTCTGCGCCAACCCAAGCCCCATCCATGCCAAAGCGAATTGAAGGGGTTCCGCAACCGGAGCATGCGGCAAGTACCTCGACAAGGACGATCTGCGCCTTGCCGGCTTCGGGAGGGGCAGGTTCGGGCGGCTTCTTTTCGGTCTTGATATTGAAATTGACCTTTTTTGCCCCACATGCATCAGGCAAGTTCTGGGCCTGGCCTTGAACGGCGCAGACGAGGGGTACACAAAGAAGGAACGCACTGAGTCTTGGCTTCATGGCAATCATCCTAAACAGCAGCGGGGTAGTCGTGTCAACGGATTTACGCCGCATCAATGGAGCGGGGAAAGGGCATCCATCGCGATGCGTGACAAAAGCCCTTCCACGGGATAGAGGCCGGACTACTTGTTAGGCTTGAAGGTGCTCAGCGCCGAGGCCTTGACGCGGTACTGGCCCTCATCGTCGCTCAATTGCGAGAACTTAAAATGCCGGTCAATTTCGGTATTCGAACCCGGCCCCACCCCGTATTGATGCACCTCGAATTCTACCTTGGCCTCGAAGTAATAAACCTTGCCAGCCTCGGCAGTGAAGGAAGTTACCCCGGTCTTCTGCTTCAACGCGCCGAAAACAGATTGCCAGTCCGCGCAAACTTTATGCTCGCCCGGTGCAACGTCAAGTGTGAAATACGAGTTGCCTTTATTGGCGCCAACCCACGCGCTGTCCATGCCAAAACGGGTCGTCGGACTGCCGCATTCGAGGCAGCCCCAAGGCTTGTCCATCGTTTCGACAAAGACAATCTGCGCCTTGCCTGCTGCCGGAGGGGCGGGCGCGGGTTGGGCTTTCTGCGTGCTCACGTCGAATTTGACCTTGTCGTCGCCGCAGGCATCCGGCAGGACCGTGGCCCGGGCTTGCACGGCGAAGACGAGCGGAATGCAGAGAAGGAACGCACTGAATGTGGGCTTCATAAAGATTCTCCTTGCAGATTGGACACCGGTTCAAACGTCTTAGTTACGCGATTCTTTTGAATACTCCCATGCGTTGCGGCAGGCCCGCTACCTCGGAGTTCCAATGGCATGCTTCCAGGCGTTCACCTGGTCCCGGCCCCGATCCCCGCTCAGTTGCGAAAGACTGCGGGTGACCGCGCCTCGTGGTTATTTGAGATGAACCCCTTTTTCGCACGAAGCGCGGCTGGACTACTTCTTGGGTTGGAAAATGCTGTGCGCCGCAGCCTTCACGCGGGACTTGCCCGCATCGTCGCCCAATTGGGCAAAATCGAGATCCGGAACCACGGCTTCAAGCCCGCTCGGCTGATCGGTCGGGAGAGTTCTGGTTTGCATCGGATCGCTCTGCTGGCCGGGTTGCACCATCGGCAGCTCCTGATAGCTCTCGTTCTTCGTCTTTTGAAGATGAAGCGATGCCGTGGCCTCGAAGTAGTAGACATTGCCCGCCTCGGCGGTGAAACGCACCGGCCCCAGCCTATGGATCGCCCCGCTCCCGGAAGACTGCGAGGCCACGCAGAGAGCATGCTCGCCCGGCGCAATGTCCAGAGTGAAGTACGAGTTGCCTTTATTTGCGCCAACCCAAGCCCCGTCCATGCCAAAACGAATGGAGGGGGTTCCGCAGCCGGAACATTTGTTCAGCGTCTCGATCAGGACGATCTGCGCCTTGCCGGCCGCGGGAGGAGCGGGTTCCGGCTGCTTCTTTTCCGTCTTGATACTGAAGTTGATCCGGCCGTCCCCGCAGGCATCCGCAAGATCCTGGGCCTGGACTTGCACGGCGAAGACGAGGGGTACACAGAGAAGGAACGCGCTGAATGAGGGCTTCATAGAGATTCTCCTTGCAGATTGGACACCCGTTCCTGCGGTCCAGTTATGCAATTCTTTTAGCGTACTTCGTTGCACTGCCGGGGCTGCGCACGGCCCCGAGCGCGGCGAACGATATACTGGCAGTTGAAGCCGGGACCGGGTTCACCCGCAAAGGAAGCAACGTGTTCGATTCGGAGTTCGAGCGCAGTCTTTTCGAGTTGCGCAAGAGCAAGCTGGAAGAGATCGAGAAGCTGGGGCAGGCCGCCTATCCCAACCGGTACGCGGCCTCGCACACCGTGCCGGAGGTGCGCGCGAAGTGGGGCGAGGCGACGGGCGAGGCCCTCGAAGCCAGCCGCGTGACGGTGGCCGTGGCCGGGCGCATCATGGCCATCCGCGCCCAAGGCAAGGCCGGCTTTGCCACGCTCCAGCAGGGGGGCGAGCGGCTGCAGATCTACGTCCGGCTGGACGCGGTGGGCGAGCAGGGCTTTGCGCTCTACAAGCTGCTCGACCTGGGCGACCACATCGGGGCGACAGGTTATTTGTTCCGCACCCGCACCGGCGAGCTGACCATCCACGTCGAGCGGCTGACCTTCCTGGCCAAGGCCATGCTGGCGCTGCCGGAGAAGTTTCACGGCCTGGCCGACGTGGAGCTGCGCTACCGCCAGCGCTATGTGGACCTCTTCGCCAACCTCGACAGCCGCGAGGTCTTCGTCAAGCGGGCCAAGGTGCTTCGCGCACTGCGAACGTTTTTTGATAGTCGCGGGTACTTGGAAGTCGAGACGCCGATGATGCAGCAGATCGCCGGCGGCGCGGCGGCGCGGCCCTTCACGACCCACCACAACGCGCTGGATATGGATTTGTTTCTGCGCATCGCGCCGGAGCTGTACCTGAAGCGGCTGGTGGTCGGCGGCCTGGATCGCGTCTACGAGATCAACCGCAACTTCCGCAACGAGGGCGTAAGCACGCAGCACAATCCCGAATTCACCATGCTGGAGTTCTACCAGGCCTACGCGAACTACAAAGACCTGATGGATATGACCGAGGAGCTGATTGCGTTTGTGGCACGGGAGGTGAACGGGACAACAATCACGAACTTTAATGGCGTGGAGATTGATCTGGGCAAGTGGACGCGGCTGACGATGCGGGAGGCGATTATCAAGTTCTGGCCGGAGGACGCCGGACCTGTCCCGGAGATACATACATTCAATGCGGTAAGGCCATTGCTACTTTTTCTCTCAAACTCGATTAACTATGTTTTGGGTAGGAAATTGACTTCTAGCGGGAATTTCTCGGAACCAGCCGTTCTAAAGACTTATTCACCTCTATTCGAAGTTTTCGACGATTGTGTGAATCAATTGGTAGATGCCGGTGGTCTCGACGAAGCTAATGATCTTTGTGATATTGAAGGCCGTGATCGGTCTTCTGTTTTAGGTAGGTGTATTGCAACAATCTTTGAAACTGTTGCCGAGCCGCATTTCATCCAACCCACAATCATCTACGAGTTTCCCACCGCCGTTTCACCGCTGTCTAAACAAAACCCGGACAATCCGGATTGGGTCGAGCGTTTCGAGTTTTACTGCGGCGGCTTTGAGCTGGGCAACGCCTTCAGCGAGTTGAACGATCCCGTCGAGCAGCACAAGCGATTCGCCCAGCAGCTTGCCGAGCGCGCCCGCGGCGACGACGAGGCCCACCAGATGGACGAGGACTACGTGCGGGCGCTGGCTTACGGACTGCCTCCCACCGCCGGCGAGGGCATCGGCGTCGACCGGCTGGTCATGCTGCTCACCGGATCGAAGTCGATCCGGGATGTGATTCTGTTCCCACTCATGCGAAACAGGGATCAGGGGTCAGAGATCAGAGATCAGGGGCCGGGGGTCAGGGATGAGGGACCGGAGGAACCTGCCGGTTGAGATTCGTGCTTTCCCACCCTAGCGACAAGGACAAAGGCGTCGCGAGGGTGGGGCACCCACACTTGTGCTTGGGGCGGGGCGTCGGGCTTCTAGCTAGAAGCTAGGAGCTATAAGCTAAGAGCTAGGAGCTGTTCTTGAACATTCTTTTCATCGGCGACATCTTCGGCAGCGCGGGACGCAAGATCGTGCGCGAGCACATCGGCCATGTGCGCCAGGCGCACGGGGTCGATTTGGTCATCATCAATGCCGAGAACGCCGCCGGGGGCTTCGGCGTGACGCCGCCGCTCGCCGAGGAGATCTTCGATCTGGGCGCCGACGTGCTGACCACCGGCAACCACATCTGGGACAAGCGCGAGCTGATCGATTACCTGAAATCCGTGCCTGCCAATAGCCACGCCCGGCCCCGCCGAGTGCTGCGCCCGGCCAACCTGCAGCCCGGCCTTCCCGGCTACGGCGTCTATGAGGGAACCACGGAGAGCGGCGTGGCCTACGCGGTCGTCCAGTTGCAGGGATGCGTCTTCATGAACACCACCAACGACCCCTTCCACGCGGCCGACGCCCTTTTGGCGGGCATCAAGGCCAAGGTGATCGTGGTGGACTTCCACGCCGAGGCCACCAGCGAAAAGGCGGCGATGGGCTGGCATCTGGATGGGCGCGTCACCGCGGTGCTGGGCACGCACACCCACGTTCCCACGGCCGATGAGCGCGTGCTGCCCGGCGGAACCGCCTACCAGACCGATGTGGGCATGAGCGGCCCCTACGACAGCATCATCGGCGTGGACAAGGACCTGGTGCTGCACAAGTTCCTGACCGGAATGCCGGGCAAGTTCGAGGCCGCCAAGGGCAACCCCAAGATGTGCGCGGCCTTGGTCACGTGCGATCCGCTCACCGGGCGCGCCTCAGCCATTCAGCGGATCATGTTGGGGGAGTGACGGAAGACAGGGGTCAGGGATCAGGGGTTAGGGGTCAGAGATCAGTTCATACCCGGTGCTGACACGGGTGCGCCTACTTGACCGCGCCGCCCGGTGAATCGACGTCAACGGCCGGGGGCCAGGGTGCGCCTTTGGGCTCTCCGGCGCTGGGCGGAACGGGATGGACCGCAAGCTGACCCACGGGCAAATGCGCGGCCTTCAGCAATCTGCCCTTTCTGTCGAAGGTCATGGTCCATTCCATCGGCTTGGGAGCCGCACCGGCATCCGTAAACGAAACGATAGCGCCGCCCTGGACTGGAATCTCCAGCTTAGCCGGGGCAGCGGTGAGGAACTTCTGGCTCTCCGGGTCGTCAACGAGGTTCGCAACCTGGGGATGCGCTCCCGCCAAGGCAGCGTAGCACAGGCCGGTCCCCAGCCAGTCGGGCGGCTTGGCGGGGTGCTCCTCGGCGCGGATGTGATTGAAGGCCGAGATGGTGAGCGCATTGATGGGCGCGGGCGAGAAGAGCGAATAGCTGCGAAGGCGAATGGGGATGATGCGCACCCGGCCCTCGCTGTTGCGCGGGATCGAAGCCGTAAAGACGCTCACGTCGCCGGCTCCGCCGTTGCGCAGAAAGCGCAGGAAGAGGTGGTTGGGCAGCGCGGGGCACACCAACTGCCGGTAACTCCATGCGCCGTGGTTGAACTGCAGGCCAATGCGCGCGGCATGTTCGGCGATCGAAGACTCCGCGTCTGCCTCCAGATCGAGATCTTTCCGGGTCATCTCGCCGGCAGAGCGGTACTCGACCGGCGCCACAGGCCCCGGAGTCTCGCTGCCGGGAGGAAACGGCATGGGAGGCACGGCATCGGGCACAGGAGTGACCTTGAGATGAGCCGAGGAATTATCCTGAGGCGCTTGGGCCCGACCGAAGGAGCAGAGAGCGGCTAGGGACAGAGCGGCCAGGACCACGGGCAGGGTTTTCAATTGCGCCATCCTGCCCCCTAGCTTACCACCCGCCACTGTGTGGGGCGGGGTTTCGGATGAGAGCGTTGCGCGCGCAAGAAGGGCAGCCGTATGCGGGCTGCCCTTCATGATTCTTCACGCTCCCAGGAGCGGGAGGCTAGGTGAGGGAGCGGCGGATCAGTGCGTCGCGGGCTTGTGCGCCGGCGTCGGCTTGTGCACCGGGACCGGCTTCTTCTTCTCCGGCACAATCACTCCGTCGCGCAGGACGATCTGCGCCGATTGCGCCGCGGTTGCCGTAGCCGGAACCTGGGTGTAGGTGTCGTAGGTTCCATCCAGCTCCGCTTGCCCCTTGGACGCGAGCCCAAACTCGAAACCCGCCACATATAGGGCCTTTTCCTTGTCGGTCATCGGCGTCTTCAGATTGACGATGAAGTCGGGAACCTTGGCTTCTTTGGCGTCCGCGGTCACGGCGAGCTTGATCACCGAAGCCGTCGCCTCGATCACGATTCCCGGAACCGGGGTGGCCTGATCCTTCATCAGCGCCCAGAGTTTATCGGCGTCCTCCTTGGAGCCGAAAGCCAGAACCAGTTCCTTGTCGGCCAGGGCCAGAGTCTTCAGATCGGGAGTGTTCAGCAGAATGGTGTGAATCTTCTCGGCCTGGGTCGGCGCGGGCTTGAGGTCAAAATTCGACGGAAAGACCGTGGCCGCCGACTTCGCCTTAAGGTCGTCCAGTCCATCCATTCCGCCGTGGTACTTGTTGTACCAGTAATCGAGCTTCTTCTCGATTTGGGGCTTGAAGCCGGGAGGCGCAAAGTTGAGCGCGCGGGCGTAGAACCACACCGCGTTCACCGCGTCCGGAGGAGTCTCCTTGACATACGCTTCGGCGAGGTTCAGAGTATCCGACAACCCGACTCCCGGGACCGTAGTCGCCTCGGGCGGAAACAGCATCAGCTCCTGCTTGTACTCATCGATGCCGGCCTTGACGTCCTTCTTGGAGAGGATGTCATCCAAAGCTTTGGCCGAGTGAAAGATCGGATAGACCAGGGCGGTCTGGCTCTTCCAGTCGGCGTCGGAGGTCTTGGCGGGCTTGGGCGTCGAGAGTCCCTTGCTGGCCAGCGCCGCGGCATCGTCGCAGGTCTGCGCATCGCCCGTTCGTTGGCACTGCCTCCTTTTGATATCCACCGAAATGGAGATGGCGCCCATGTTGTTGGGGTCGACCTGGAGCAGGCGGGTGGCAGCGCTGAGCGCATGGTCATTGGCGTCGGCCAAGCTCTGAGCGTCCTTGGCCTGAGCGGCGAGTTGCTGGTAGGTATCCAACAGCCGGCCGAGGACGTCGCTCTTGACCACGCTCTGCGGATAGTTTTGCAGAAAGGTCTCCAGGGCCGCGGCTTTGGCCTTGGAATCGCTCTGTGTGATTGCCATTTGATAAGCGTTGAACTCGGCCGGATCCTTGATGGTGATCTGGTCCGAATCCTGCGCTCGCAGTGTGGGCGCGGAAACGAGGCTAATGCTCGCCAATGCCATCACAGACGCAAAGACAAACTTTTTCATTCAGTGCTCCTGGGAATTGCCGAAATGGAGATCGATATTCAAGCACTCGCTCGCGGAGTTTGCAACCGTTCAGTCAGGCGGTTGAGTACCGAGGCATGGCTAAACAATACCACGGCTCCCAATGCGGTGTTGGAAGGATTATAGAAAGCCCTGCCCTCCGTGACAAGCAAAGAAATGAAGGAAAATAACAAATGGCCGGAAAGTGGCGGCGCACGGCCCCCTCGGCGCCCAGCCGGCGCCAAGTCCCAAGTCCTCGCCTGTCGGCATAACTGTTGTTTTCGGGATGAAGGACAGCCCTCCCGGCCAGCCGCATCCCGATTCCTCCGGATTGCCGATCGTTCCAGCGCATATCGGCTTAGACACCGGAGCGGGCAAAACTGTTCCAAAGCTTCCATGCGGGTGCCCCACCCTCGCCGCGTGTCTGCTGTTGCGGCTAGGGTGGGACAGCATGTGCCTGGCCCGCTTCATTGCAGCAGCCGCACCAAAGCGGTCTGTTCGGCCAGGAAGGCGTCGTGGCCATGGTCGCTCACCATCTCCCGGTAGTCGGCCTGCACGCCGGCGCCGCGAATTACTTCGGCAAAGCGGCGGACCTCCTGGGCCGGAAAGAGCCAATCCGAACTGATGCCGACAAAGCTGAGGCGGGCGCGGATGCGGCTGAAGGCCTCTGTCGCCGAGGGGAATCCGCGCTGCGGATCCCACGTATCCATGGTGCGCAGCAGGGCCAGGTAGGCATTGGCGTCGAAGCGATCGATGAATCGCTGCCCCTGGTAGTCCAGATAGCCGGCTATGTCGAAGCGCCCGCCAATGAGGCCGCCGCCCTGGTCGTCGAGCCCCCAGGGATCCTCGCCGTTACGGTTGGGGTTGCGCCCAAAGCGCTCCTCGAAGAGCGCCGCGGACTTGTAGCTGAGCATGCCAATCTGGCGGGCCAGGGCCAGCCCTCGCCGGGGAGGACGCTGGGGCAGATAGCGGCCGCCCGCCCACTCCGGGTCGTGCAGAATAGCCTGGCGCTGCAAGTGATTGAGCGCCAGCGCCATGGCCGAAATCGGCGCCACGCCAATGATAAGCCCCCGCTCCACGCGCTCGGGATTGAGAATGGCCCAGTCCAGAGCCTGCATGGCTCCGATCGAGCCGCCCAGAACCAGCCGCAGCCGCCGGATGCCCATGGAATCCAGTAGCCGCGCCTGCGCCCGCACATTGTCGCGAATCGAAACCAGGGGAAAGTCCGGGCCATACGTCTGGCCCGTCTCCGGGTCCACCGAGCCGGGCCCCGTGGAGCCGTAACAGGAGCCCAGCATGTTGATGCAGATGACAAAGTCGCGCTCCAGCGACAAAACCGCTCCCGGCGCGAAGATCTCAGGCCACCAGGAACCCACCAGCGCCGAACCGGAGAGCGCATGACACACGAGCACCGCGTTGTCGCGCGCCGCATTCAGCCGGCCATACACCGCATAATGCAGTGTTACTCCGGCCAGTGTGCGGCCGCACTCCAACAACAGGTGCTCGTCGAGTACATAGTCCCCTTCGTAGGTTGGCTCCAGAACTTTCGTTCCGGCGGCCCTTACTTGAGGCCCGGACACGGCCGGGGTTCCGGTTTCAGTCATCACCTTTTATTGTGCAGCATGACCCGGGGTTGCGGCTGCGCCGGGGAATGAATGCCCGTTCGCCGCCTCGATCGCCTGGTTCAAATCCGCCAAAATGTCGCGAATATCCTCGATGCCCACCGACAGCCGCACCTGCTCGGGAGTGACGCCGGTTGACGCCTGTTCCTCGACGGTCAGCTGCGCATGAGTCGTCGACGCCGGGTGGATGACCAGCGATTTGGCGTCGCCGATGTTGGCCAGTAACGAGAAAAGCTTCAGCCCGTCGATCAGCTTCTTGCCCGCCTCGTAGCCGCCCTTGATGCCGAAGGCGACCAGTCCGCCCTTGCCGTTGGGCAGATACTTCTGCGCCCGCTTGTAGTAAGGGCTGGATTCCAGGCCGGGATAGTTGACCCAGGCTACGCCGGGATGCTTCTCCAGGTGCCTGGCCACGGCCAGAGCGTTCTGGCTGTGGCGCTCCAGGCGCAAGTGCAGCGTCTCGATCCCTTGCAGAATCAGGAAGGCGTTGAAGGGCGAGAGCGCCGCGCCGGTGTCGCGCAGCCCCTGCACGCGCGCTTTGAGGATGAAGGCAAGCGGACCGAAGGCTTCAGTGTAGACAAGTCCGTGGTACGAGGGGTCCGGCGTGGTGAAGTCCTTGAAGCGCCCGGCGGCGGCCCAGTCGAATTTGCCCGCATCCACAATCACGCCGCCGATCGAGTTGCCGTGGCCGCCCAGAAACTTGGTGGCCGAGTTGACCACGATGTCGGCGCCCCACTCGATGGGCCGCACCAGCGCCGGCGACGCCGAGGTGTTGTCGATGACCAGCGGCAGCTTGTGCTCGTGCGCAATGGCGGCGAGCCGCTCGACATCCACAACGTCCAGCTTGGGGTTGCCCAGCGTTTCCGTGTAGATGGCCCGGGTCTTCTCGTTGATGGCCGCGCGCAACCCGTCGAAGTCGTCCGCGTCGACGAATTTGACCGTGATGCCCAGCCGCGGGAATGTGTAGTGGAAGAGGTTGTAGGTGCCGCCGTAGAGCGAGGTGGTGGAGACGATCTCCTCTCCCGCCGAGGCCAGCGTGGTCAGGGTCAGCGTCTCCGCCGCCTGGCCCGAGGCCGTGGCCAGCCCCGCCGCGCCGCCCTCAAGCGCCGCGACTCGCTTCTCGAAGACGTCGGTGGTGGGGTTCATGATGCGCGTGTAGATGTTGCCGAACTCCTTGAGGGCAAACAGCCGCCCGGCGTGGTCCGCGTCCTGGAACTCGTAGGAGGTGGTCTGGTAGATGGGTACGGCTCGGGCGCCAGTCGCCGGGTCGGGCGATTGGCCGGCATGGACGGCAAGGGTGGCTAGATGCTGCTTGGCTTCGGACATGATGGGCTCCTTCTGCTTTCTTTTGATTCTCACCTATTCTCACGATGAAGGGGTGCGGTGATGCAGGAATCTGAAATTTGGGTGCCCCACCTGGGCGCCCTTTGGGCACCGCGTTCTTGTCTTTGCGGCTAGGGTGCGAATCGAGCACCCCAAAAAACGAAACGGCCCGAATCCTCTCCGGGACCCGGGCCGCCTGGCTTCAAGATCGGTTGCGCCTAGCGCATTCGCGTCTCAAGAGCCGCACGGAGGGGTCCGCACGCCATACACATGCACATGGCCATGACCGCAATTCCGTCTTCCCTTGAGTTCGGCATTAAAAGAAGTATCAATGAAGCGGGGATGCGTGTCAAATCTGAGTTGCGGCCGGAACGGCCCGACGAACATCGAAGGTGAAGCCAAATGTCGGAGCAGGCGGTGTGTTCTGACCCCTGATCCCTGATCTCTGACCCCCGCTCTTCACTCCTCTGCCTTCCAGACATAGGCTCCAGGCTGGGGCAGCCCGATGTGGGCCAGCACGCGATAGACGAACTGCCGCGCCATCTCTGTCGAGTCGACGGGGTGATTGTAGAAGGCGGGAATGCAGGGAAAGATCACCGCGCCGGCCTCGGCGGCCAGCGTCATGTTGCGCAGATGAATGCGGTTGAAGGGCGTCTCGCGCACGCACAGAATCAGCGGGCGGCGCTCTTTGAGCGTGACGTCGGCGGCGCGGGCGATGAGCGAGTTGGCCAGGCCGTGGGCGATGGCCGCCAGCGTGCCCATCGAGCAGGGAAGGACGATCATGCCGTCCGAGGGATGGCTGCCGCTGGCGATGGCCGCGCCGATGTCCGCATCGGAGTGCTGGACGGTCTTCCGGGGCGCCGCGCCGAGGAGTTTGTCGGTCTGGAGAAGCTTTTCTAGCAGGTCGTTGCGCCCGCTCACGCCCAGTTCCTCTGCCAGCACGCGCAGCGAGTTCTCCGAAGCTACGAAGTGGACGCGGGCCACGCGCTCGTCGGCCTCCAGCGCGCGCAGCATCTCGCGGCCAAAGACCGCGCCGGATGCGCCGGTAAGTGCGACGGTAAGGTTCATTTAGCCCCAATTCGGAAAGCTTGCGCCGGAGGCGCAATGTTGGTTAGCCCCGCGCTTCAGCGTGGGGTCCGCTGCAATGTCCGATCCATTCGAGTCCCGTAGGGACGACGCCATTTCCGATCACCCGAAGACGTAACGCTCGTCGTATGCGATTCCACTGTTGCGTAAAAGAGCGACAAATTCCTGCTCGAAATCGCGTTTGCGGTGATGCTCTTCCTGGTTTTGTATATACCCCTTCACGACCTCAACTTGCGAAGGACTGACGCTGAATGCTCCGTATCCCTCCTGCCAGGAAAAGCCATCCCCCATCCACCGGGAAGAGCTTCCCTTGAGCTTCTGAACCGCGTGGGCTAGGGAGCAGGTCGCCGGCAAGACAAACAGCAAATGAACATGATTGGCGGTTCCGCCCGCGGCCACAAGCGAGAGAGTCTCGCCTCGCGCAATGCCGCCCAGGTAGGCATAGAGTTCGGCGGTGCGGGCGGCTGGTATCAGCGGGCGGCGTTCTTTGGTGCTGAAAACACAATGAATGAAATTGCTCGCGTATGTATGCGCCATGGTGCACCGTCCCTACGGGACTCCCATTCTACAACGGCGACCTCCTACCCCACGCTGAAGCGCGGGGCTAACGAACCCTGCGCCTACGGCGCGGATTGCTGGCCGGCGCGCGGTTGCGATCAAAGATTCGCGCAGGTCGACAACCTGGCGCGGAGCATCTTCGGCCTCTACTTCCCCAGCACCCTCTTGAAGATCGCATCCACATTGCCCAGTTGCCGCGTATAATCGAACGTCCGATCCAGCTTCTCCGGGCTGAGCAGAGCGGCTATGGCTGCATCCCGCGCCACCTCGTCGCGGAATACCAGCTCTTCTTTCCACGCCCGCATGGCGTGCGACTGCACCAGCCGGTAGGCGTCCTCGCGCAGCATCCCCGCCTCGGCCAGGTCGAGCAGCAACTGGCCGCTGAAAATCAGGCCGCCGGTGCTTTCGAGATTGCGCTTCATGCGCTCGGGATAGACCAGCAGGCGGTCGATCAGATCGGTGGTTTTGGCCAGCAGGTAATCCGCCAGAATGGTCGAGTCGGGAAAGATCACCCGCTCCACCGACGAGTGCGAAATGTCCCGCTCGTGCCACAGGGCGACATTCTCAAAGGCCGCCTGCGCATTGCCGCGCAGCACGCGCGCCAGGCCGCTGATCTGCTCGGCGGTGATGGGGTTCTTCTTGTGCGGCATGGCCGACGAGCCCTTCTGCAGCTCGCTGAAGTACTCCTGCGCCTCGCGCACCTCGGTGCGCTGCAGGTGCCGCACCTCGACGGCGATCTTGTCGAGCGTGCCGCCCAGGATGGCCAGCGTGGAGATGTAGGCCGCGTGCCGGTCGCGCTGGATGACCTGCGTGGCCACCGGCGCGGGCTTGAGGCCCAGGCGCGCGCAGATGCGCTCCTCGTGCTCCGGCTTGAGATGGCCGAAGGTTCCCACCGCGCCGCTGAGCTTGCCCACGCGCATATCCTCGGCCGCTGCGGCAAAGCGGGCAGCGTTGCGCTCCATCTCCGCGTACCAGTTGAGCAGCTTGAGGCCGAAGGTGGTGGGCTCGGCATGAATGCCGTGGGTGCGGCCGATGGTGGGCGTGTGCTTGAATTCGATGGCGCGGCGCCGGAGCACTTCGAGCAGGGCGGCGATACCGGAATGAATCAGCGCGGAGGCCTCGGCAACCTGCAAGGCCTGAGCCGTGTCGACGATGTCGTTCGAGGTCAGCCCATAGTGCAGCCAGCGGGAGGGCTGGCCGTCCAGGCCTTGGTTTTTGAGGGACTCTGCCACGGCAGTGGTGAAGGCGATGACGTCGTGCTTGACTTCCGCTTCGATCTCCTGAATGCGGGCGACTGTGAAGCCGGCCTTGGTGGCGATGGCTTCGGCGGCGTCTGCGGGAATCACGCCGTCCTCAGCCAGCACGGTGCTTGCCGCCGACTCCACCCGGAGCCAGCAGCGGTACTTGTTCTCATCGGTCCAGATGCGGCCCATCGCCGGGCGGGTATAGCGGTCGATCAAGGGAGAACTCCTTACCGGAGCCGCATTGCGCGGCCCCTGCCAACTCTCGATTGTACGAGGAAAGCGCACTTAGGCGCGAGGAGTATCCCGTGCCGGTAGTGGGTCCGTTTCCTTGTCCATAGAGGTCACGGTCAGATGGGCCCACGACGCCGTGCCCGGTAGCGGATTAGTTTGATTAGACTGCCCATTCGGCAGGCAGAGCGAACAACTATTCCCGAATTCGAATACTTCCATCCTCAGCTATCGGGAAGGATGGATTCCAGGCGACCTCCCACAGAAACGCGTCCGGATCGGAGAAGTACCCGGAATAGCCGCCCCAGAAGGCCTCCTGGGCAGGCTTGATGATCCTCGCGCCTGCGGCTGCGGCATCTTCGAGCACCAAGTCGACTTCAGAACGAGTGCGTGTATTGTAAGCGAGCGAAACTCCGCTGAAGCCGGAACCGTCGGGAGCAAGATTGGAGTCCTTTGCAAGCTCCTGCCGCGGGCACAGGGCAAGGGCCATCCCACCTGCCTGAAAGAATACGATATCTTCTGACCCGGCCATAGAGCGCTTCCATCCGAGGCGCTCATAGAATTCCCTGCTGCGCTTCAGATCCGCTACACCCAGCGAAATGATGCTTACGCGCTGTTCCATCCGGCTCCTCCTTGGTCTGTAGCTGTACTACACTGTCGGTTGGTCGCACCTGGCTTGGGGTCGGTCATCGAGCCTCAGCCGCGAGGAATGCCCAAGCGCTCGTGAAGCTCATCCAGGAGCAGCCCGCGGCCCGGCTTGTAGGGCTGGAACCACTCCCCGTCGATCACCAGTTGCGGAACGGCGCGCTTGCCCACGCGGTGCACGAGCTCGGCCCTGGCGGCCGGGTCGCGGTCCACGTCGATTTCGGTGTAGGCAATGCCATGCGAATCGAGAAACTTTCTGGCCGCGCGGCAGTCCCCACACCAGGCAACCCCATACATCTGTACCTTCATTCCGCCATTTTACGCCGCGCGGCGCGCACCCAGGCGCCTTTCCGGGAATCCGAAGCAGTTGCGGAGCCTTGATTTACTTAAGGAGAACAGACACTGCCACAGTGGAATATGGGCGATACCGGAGGCGGCTGTAAGTTAATGGTGCGAAAGGGGGGACTCGAACCCCCATGGATTGCTCCGCCAGATCCTAAGTCTGGTGCGTCTGCCAATTCCGCCACTTTCGCGCCTCCCTATAGTTTAGTGCATTTTCACTTCACATATTGCCATTGCATGGGGGTGCGGGGCGGCATTTCTGCCCTGCTTCGCGACGCCTGGTCGAAGGTGCGAAGCCATTCCGGCGAAGTCTCCCCCGCGCCAAGACGCGAAAACGGGAACGGTTTTTGTCCAAGCGGGCAAGGAAAACGCCCATGAATGAGTTTCCGCGGCGGTTCGCGTAAGCTATAGAAAGAGTCGTTTTGTGGGCCCCAGGGCAGTTGGGCTTCCTTAGCGGCCCACTTGTCTTTCCCGGTGAAGCGACCGGTCTGCGAAGTGTTCCGGCACGGCTCTATCAAGCTGCGCAAGAGGCTGAAACGGCTGAAGGAACCGGGATACAAACCGGACCGTCTCCAGCGCGCTCCGTTTGCGGCCATGATTGTGGAAGCCGCGGGGGGCGCATTGGCGCATTTTCCGAACAGGATCCGATGAATCCGACCGACCACGCCCGCCAACACGCCTTCCAGGAAACGCTGCTGAGCGCCCGCCGCACCATGCTGTTGAGCGAGATTCTCAAGCTGGCCGTGGACAGCTTCAGGGCCAGCAAGGTGCGTTTTGCGCTCACCGCGCTGGGCATGGTCATCGGCACCGCCTCGATCATTTGGGTGGTCACCATCGGACTGACGGGCAAGCGATACATCCTGGAGCAGATCCAGAAGGTCGAAACCAATTCGATCGAGCTTGAATATGCCGGCGGCGGCGTCACACCGGCGGAGCGCGTACGCTACAACGACTTCCTCACCCGCCTGGACGAGAAGAACGTGGACGCCCAAGTGCCGGGCGTGATGTACTCCTCGCCGGTCCTCACCATGCACGACCGCATAAGCTTTGGCGGCGGCGTAGTGAAAGATACGCTGGTGCTGGGCGTGAGCCCGCAGTACAGCAACATCCGCAACCTGATGGTGACCGAGGGCCGCTTCTTCGACGAGGAGGACGACCTGGCCCACATCAAGTGCGCCGTGGTCACTGAGTTGTTTGCCAAGGAAAGGTATGGCAGCGCGGACGCCGCCATTGGCCAGACCTTCGAGATCAGCGGCATCCCCTTTACGGTCATCGGCGTTTTCAGGGAGAGCCAGGACGATTTTGGCCAGTCGGAGATCGAGGACCAGACCATCCTGATTCCCTATTCGGTGGCCCGCTACTTCACGGGAACCGAGCGGGTGAACCAGATTTATTTTTCCATGCGCAGCATGGACGAGGTGCCCGACGCCGCCAAGGAGATCGTGCGCATCGTGCAATCGCACCATCGGGCCAACTCGGTTTACAAGGCGCAAACGCTCAAGCAGGTGCTCACCATGGCTGCGCGGATTATGGATGCCCTGACTGCGGTGCTGTTTCTGGTGGCCTCCGTCACCCTGGTAGTGGGCGGCGTGGGCATCATGAATATCATGCTGGCCAACGTCCGCTCGCGCGTGCGCGAGATCGGCATCCGCAAGGCTCTGGGCGCCACCCGCCGCGAGATCAAGCTGCAATTCCTTTCCGAGGCGGTCATTATCTCGCTGGTGGGCGGGATCGTGGGGACGATTGCGGGGCTTGCCATTCCGCTTTCTGTCAGCTTCCTCACCGACAGGTATGCCATACCGGTCTCGCCCTGGTCGGTCGTGATCTCCCTGACCGCGGCCACGCTGGTGGGCGTCATCTTCGGCACCGTGCCTGCCACCCGCGCCGCCCAGATGGACCCCGTGGAGAGCCTGAAATATGAGTGATCCCGAGCGCCGGCCAGCCCCTCCCCCGTCCGATTCGGAATCCGATCCGAATGACTCGGCGTCCCAGGGGCCCAGCCTCACGCTGATCTATAGCCTGATCGCGCTGGCCCTGATCGCCGCCATCGGCTTTGCCATGATGATCGTGCTGCCCTTCCATCACCGGCATTAAGACTTCTCGGCTTGCCCTAATGCTTGAAAAGCTGCGTAAGTAAGGAGTATAGTCAAGAAAGTAAGGAGTTGACCGTCATGGCCACCGCCGCTAAGGCAGCACCGGCGCGAATCCTCCGCGCCAAGATTACCAGCAAAGGGCAGATCACCATTCCGGTCGGGGTGCGCAGATCCCTCGGGGTCAAGCCTGGCGACAAGCTGCGCTTTGAGCAGCAGGAGGTCGGCTTCCGGGTGGTGCGGGATACGGACGAGAACGTCTTCGAGAAATGGCGCGGAATTGGAACGGGGTTCCCAATCAAAGGCGACGGCCCAGAGGCGATTGTCGCGTTCTTTCGGGATATGCGCGGCCATGACGACTTCGATTGATTCCAACATCATCGTCGCGCTTTGGCGGAACACCCACTCCTCTAACCGCATTGCGGCAAAGCTGCTCCATCAAGCTCAAAAACGCGGAAAGCTCGTCGTCTCCGCGCCTGTGTATGCGGAGCTGAAGGCCGATCCGGACAGAACCGAGAGCGAATTGGATGAATTCGCTTCAGATACTGGTATTGCCGTCGAATGGACCATCGAAGAGGTCATTTGGCGTGAAGCGGGAAGGGCGTACCGTGACTATGCTCGGCGGCGCATCCGGAGCGGTGGCGGCCCTCCCAGACGCGTCCTCGCCGATTTCGTCATCGGCGCTCATGCCTTGATCCGCGGTTACACTCTACTCACATTGAACGGGCGCGACTATGTAGCCGCTTTTCCCACGCTTCCAATCTTCCCTGCATGAGGGCATTCCCGATCATTTCCGCGGATTCTCAGCCTGCTCCACAATCAGCGCCGGAATCCCGTCCACAACCGGATAGGCGCGGCCGCAGCCATTGCAAACCAGCCGGGCCTCTTCCATGCGGAGATCGCCCAGGCAGGCCGGGCAGGCCAGTTGGTCCACCAGCGATGGGTCGAACGCGCAAGGAGCGCCGGAACCGGGCGTCGTCGAGACTGGTCTACTGGATGGTCGCATCGGGACTGGCCGCCAATTCGTCAGGCTTGTGCGGGCCGGCCGCATCGCCAACCCGCTTCGGACGACCGGCAAACTCCTGCTCGATGCGCCGGTTGGTGCCGGCTACGGCCAACTCGTATGCCACGCGAACACCGTTGAAGATGGCCCGGTCGTTCGAGGAGCCGTGGCCGATGATGCACACCCCGCGTACCCCGAGCAGAATCGCGCCGCCATACTCCGTGTAGTCCAGCCGGCGGCGGAAGTCGTTGAACGCGCGCCGGGAGAGCATCGCTCCCACCTGGGCGGTGACTGTGCGGGTGAGCGACACCCGCAGCACGTCGCGCACAAAGCGGCCGACTCCCTCGCTGGTCTTGAGCGCCACGTTGCCCACAAAGCCATCGCAGACAATCACGTCGGCGCGGCCGCTGAAGATGTCGCGGCCCTCCACGTTGCCGATGAAGTTGATGGGCAACGCCTTGAGCAGCGGATAGGCCTCGTGGGTAAGGTCGTTGCCCTTCGACTCTTCTTCGCCGATGGAGAGCAGGCCGACGCGCGGCGAGTCGATCTTGAGCACGCCGCGGGCATAGATCTCGCCCATCACGGCAAACTGAGCCAGATTCTGCGGCTTGCAATCCACGTTGGCGCCCACGTCGAGCAGCACACAGGGGTTGCCTTTGGAGCTTGGCATGGGCGTCGCCAGGGCTGGACGGTCCACGCCGGGCATGGCACCCAGCACCATCTTGGCCGTGGCCATGGCCGCGCCGGTGTTGCCGGCGGTCACAAAGCCGGCCGCCTGGCCATCGTGCACCAGCTTCAGCCCCACGCGCAGCGAGCTGTCCCTCTTGGTTCGCACCGCGTGCGCCGCCTTCTCCTCCATGCCGATGCGTTCCGAGGCATGGTGGATGACGATGGGCAGATCTTCATTCTCAAGGTACTCGTCGAGAAGGTCGCGCAACTCGCCCTCGGGCCCAATCAGGTGGACCCGCACGGGCAGAGTCCGGCAGGCGAGGATCGCCCCGCGAAGCTCCGCCTCCGGAGCTTTGTCGGTGCCTACGGCGTCAAGCGCAATATCGATGAGCATATCGCATTACCAGGGATGATGTACCCCGAAACAGCAGTTCCCAAGTCGACGCGACCATCAGGGAGCGGCGACCAAGCAATCAGTTGCAAGGCCGCAGTATCCCTGGTAATGCGCGCCAGGCTCAGCCTACTGGGCAGCTTCTTTGACGTCCAGAACCGCGCGGCCCTTGTACGCTCCGCACTTGGGGCAGGCGCGATGGGGCAGCTTCTTCTCGTGGCAGTTGGGGCACTCGGAGACCCCCGGGGCGGTCAAGAAGTCGTGAGAGCGGCGGTTGGCGGTGCGGCGCGTCGAGTGGCGCCTCTTCGGATTGGGCATGACAAGGTTTCCTTTCGCGTCTCCGCCCGCGTCATCCCAGCTCCAGGCCGCGCACGGCCCAGGCTGCCTTCCGGCACTTGGCGAAGCACCCTCAATTCATCCAGAAAGCCTCTGGGGGCTTGTTTCTCAGGACTTGATCCGGCCGCGGATTCCAGCCAGCGCTTCCCAGCGGGGGTCGCTCGGACCCTCTTCGCAGGAGCACGGCTGACGGTTGCGGTTCTCGCCGCAGCGCGGACAAAGTCCCTTGCAGTCGGGCTTGCAAAGCGTTCTGACCGGCAGGGACAAAATCACCTGCTCGCGCAGCACATCCTCAAGCGAAAGACTGTCCTTCTGATAATAACCGATTTCCGTTTCCGGCGCCGTAATCGACCGCTCCGGTGCATCGGAATCGGCTCCCGCTGGACGGAAGATCAGGTCGAAGTCGGCCCCCAACGGAATCTCCACCGGCTCAACGCAGCGGGCGCACGGAACCTGGAACTTGCCCGCAAAGCGGCCCCGGAGCCGGATGTCGGCCACAATATCCCTGGGCCCGCGATGCTCGTGCAGCACCTCTGCCCGCCCGGCCGCGGCCAGTTGGCCGGTCTGTTCGGCCTCTTCGCCGAAATCCACCGCTCCCGGAGCCAGTTCCACGTCGAAGTCGATCGGCTCCCGCTCCAGCTCGATTACCTTGAATTCCATGCTTTGAGCCTACGGCGCGGGCTGCGCGCCGTCAATGAGGGGCCGCTCCAAAGAAAAGTCGGAACTCCCGGCTCGGTGCGGCCTTAGAATGGCACCAAGGGGCAAAGAGCGCCTGAGGGCGGCGCTTCTTCTACCCGGGCCAGGACATATGACTAGGCAAGCTGTGTCCAAATCGCAGCCCTATCTCCCCCATGGCGTTCGGCTGGCAACCGCAGCCGACCGCGTCGATCTGAGTCCGCTCATCAACTCCGCCTATTCTGTCGAGAGCTTCCTTGAGGGCACGCGCACCGACGAAGAGCGCCTGGCCGCCATGATGCGGAAGGGTGAGATTCTGGTGGCGGAGAACTCCTATGGCCTGCTTCTCGGCTGTATCTACACTGAGGTTCGAGATTCGCGGGTGTACCTGGGTCGGCTCATCGCCCGTGCCGCCGGCAAGGCTCGAAACGCGCGCGGCTACCTCGACCTGCACGCCGTGGACCCCGCCTATCAAGGCGCAGGCATCGGGCGCCTGCTCATCGAGGCCGCCGAAGATCATCTGCGCCGCCAGGGGTGCGAGGCCGTGGACATTACCGTCCCGAGCATGCGCGCCGAGCTGCCGCACATCTACCGCAGATTTGGCTACTTCGAGACCGGCACGGAGAAGTTCAACTCGTCTCAGCCGCTCAAACCCGGCGTCGAATGCCACTGCAACGTCATGTCAAAGGAGCTTTAAGGCGCTTTGGCCGCCGCCGGAGCGTACAGGTAGCGGCTGGCAAAGTCGAGGAATGTGGGCCAGTTCGGCGCCGGCGTGTGCCCGAAGGTGTGCTGGCGGAAACCCAGATCGCCATCGATCAGCGCCGTCTCAATGGGCGGGAACTCCGCGGTTCCAAGATCCTTCTTGCCCAGCAGACGATAGACCGGCCCGGCGCCAACTTCGGCCAGGAACATCCCCCGGGCGTCGGCCCATCCGTCCCCCGCGGTGGTTCCGGCGCCGATGAACACCGGCCGCGGCGCCACCAGCGCAATCAGTTCGTGGCTATCCACCGGCAGGTCGCCGGGGGTAAGCGGCCCCGCATACTTGAGAAAATTGCCGCCCATCCAGTGGTACTCGCCCGCCCCCGCAAGGTTCTCCAACTGCTCGCCGAAGACGTGCCGGTAGAGCTTGGCGCCGCCGGTTCCGGAGGAGCTGATGTAGCCGATGGCGAAGCGCGGGTCGTAGGCCATGGTCACCAGCGCGGTCTTTCCAAAGCGCGAGTGCCCCTCGATGCCCACCTGTCTGGCATCGACTGCTTTGTCGGTCTCGAAGTAGTCGAGTGCCCGGCTGGCGCCCCAGGCCCAGGCGCGCAGCGTGCCCCAGTCGTCCAGCTTGCGCGGCTGGCCCTTGTTCACCAGGCCGATGATGCCCGCGGTGAGTCCGGCGCCGTTGTCCGCCTGGAAGCTGGTGGGGCTCAGAATCGCATAGCCCCACCCCCTGGCCAGCACCTGCTGCTGCCACGACGGCCCCCTGTTTCCGGGACCTCCCGGCGACATCTCCGGAATGCTCTTGGCGATGGCCGCCATGAACTCATCGCTGAAGGCCAGCTCCATGATCACCGGAACCGGACCGGCGGCATGGGCCGGTGTGGTCAGCGTCAGATCGATGTTGACCGCAATCTGCGGCCAGGCCGAGTTGTCCACGTGGCCGGTCAGCCTCTTGGTCACCACCGGCACGTCGCCAATCACCCCAGGCGTGGCGCTGACCACCTCCCAGGTCACTTTGGGTAAATTGGCGGGAGCGCGGCCCAGAATCTCGCCATCGAAGTCCTCCACGATCTCCGGCCGGCGCTTGGCCCACCAGAGCTTTGCCGAGGTCACGCGCTTGCCGTTCTTCAGCAGCAGCGGGTCGGGCAGGCCGGGATAGACGTTGGCCTTCGACTCGTCGTAGTTGACCGCGTTGGGCGATTTGGGGTTGTGGGCGTCAGCCCCCGGCCGGAGCTCCTTGATGCCCAGCAGGTCCATCAGGCGCTGATGGTCCTTCTCCGCGGCGGCCCGCATGGCCAACTGCTCGGGCGTGGGCGCGGGCCGGGCCGGGGGCGAGGCCGGTGGAGGAGTTGTGGGCGCAGTCTGCGCCGCCAGAGGCCCCGCCTCGGAAAGCACAAGAAAGGCCAGCACCATCGCTGAAAGCCCGAGAGACACAATAAACCGCGAGATCGAATTCGAGGAGATCATGTCCTGAGCATATACAGCAAGACCATGGTGCTGGCTATATCGCGATTCGCTCAGCTGCTATTTCACGGTCACCGTATTGCCGCTGGCGGCTGAGATGACGGCCTCGCCGATCACGCTGATCGTTGTTCCCGAGCCCGTCTGGGCCTGCCACTGAATCAGGCCGAATTGCACCGTCTTGGCGGCGCAGATCGGGCCTCCGTAGTTGAGAACGATGTCATAGGCAGAGAAACCGCCGGTTGCACCGTCCGCCAACGTGATGTACGGATGAGAAAGTCCGATGCCGTCGATGTATTGGAGGTTGATCCACACACTGCCGAGTTCATTTGCTCCGACGGCCGCGGACGGGCTTGCGCTCGCCACCAGTCCCTGGATGCAGAAGGGGCCGTTCTTTGAAGTGAAGGTGATGGTTGCGAGGGTCGGAGAACCGCCGGCGGCCGATGGCCCCAGCGTCTTGGCGGGCAATTGCACCACGCTGAGTTCCGGCGGATTGGGCAGTTTGGAGGACTGAGCGGCGGCCGCATGAGAGAAAACTAAAACTGCGATGCCCACGAGACCGAGGGCCGATGCCTTGAACCACTTCTGCTGAAATGACGTCATAGTCGTTGAACTCTTTCCTGTGTTTTGGGATCCGATCGCGTGGACCGGGCGCGCCGAATGATTTTCGGGGGCTAATGACAATTATAGAACGCCCTTATTACAGTCCGATGAAACGCAACGGCCTACACGGCGCGCACGGATGGCATCGACCGGCGCGGGCACGGCGAGTCTGAAAACGAAAGTACTCAAGTCCGGCAGGCTTGCGCCGATGAAATGAGCGAAACACCTGAGAGAGGCTCCCGGCATGACCTGGCTCCGCAATCTCCCCGTCTCCCGCAAGTTCACTTATGCGTTCGGCAGTGTCTGCGGCCTGTGCATCGTACTGGGGGCCTACACTTTCATCACCTTTCACAACATCGCCGCCAAGAGCGCGGATGTGAGCGACAACTCCTTTCCATCTGTGCTGGCCCTGGCGGATATACAAGGGTCGACCAACACCGTCCGGCGCGAGGATCTTGAGCTGCTGCTGTGCCAGACGCCGGCCTGTTCGGCCGATCACGGCGGTAAGCGCCAAAAGGCCGTGGGCATCTATCGAAACGCCGTCAAGGCATATGAGCCGAGGATCGCTTATCCCGGCGAGCGCGAACTCTTCCAAAAGTTTTCCGATACGTTCGCACAGTATTTGGACGCCAGCAATCGCGCCGGCACGTTGCTGGCAGCCGCCAAGACCGGCGATGCCTTGGACCTGCTTGCGTCGGACTCCGTTATGGCGAATTACAACACGGCGTTGGCAGCCATCTCCGACGACCTCAGTCTCAACGCGAAGAACGGCACGGAGGAGTCCAAAACCGCCACCTCCGCAAGCGACCGCGCCACCTGGGTTAATACCTGGGCCAACTTTCTCATCGTCGTGCTTTGCGCGCTCATCGGCTTCCAGCTCACCCGGCTCATTGCCCCGCCGCTGCAAGCCGCCACGGCGGCGCTGGAGCGCCTGGCCGAGAAAGACCTGACGGTCAGCGTGGCCGAGTCCGGCAGCGACGAGATCGGCCGCCTTTCCGCCGCTTTGAACACCAGCGTCACTTCCATGCGCGAAGTCCTGCAATCTGTCGCCCAGGGCGCGGAGACGCTCTCCGCCGCCACCGCCGAGATCAGCGCCCGCGCGGTTGAGCAAGCCGGCAACGCTCACACCCAGTCCAGCAAGACCAACCAGATTGCCGCCGCGGCGCAGCAGATGACCGCCACCATCGGCGAGATCAGCCACAACGCCGAAAGCGCGGCGGGCGCCAGCCGGGTCTCGGCCGAGACCGCCGATCAGGGCGGGGCCGTAATGCAGGCCGCGGCCGTCACCATGGAGAAGATCGCCGCCGCCACCAGTTCGGTCTCTGCGAAGATGACCTCGCTGGCCCACCGCTCCGAGGAGATCGGCAAGGTAGTCAACGTGATTCAGGAGATCAGCGAACAAACCAACTTGCTGGCCCTCAATGCGGCCATCGAGGCGGCTCGCGCCGGAGAGCACGGGCGTGGTTTTGCCGTGGTCGCCGGCGAGGTCCGCCGCCTGGCTGAACGCACCAAGGGCGCCACGGAAGAGATCGCCGGCACCATCCGCAGCATCCAGGAAGAAACCCGCCAAACCCTCCAGGTGATGCACGACAGCCGCACCGCCGTCGAAACCGGCATGGGTGAAACCGCCCACGCCCGCCGCAGCCTCGAAGCCATCATCGACTCCTCCAAGCAGGTCGAGCACCAGATTCACCTCATCGCCACCGCCGCCACCGAGCAGACCTCCGCCTCCGGCGAAATCTCCGAATCCGCCGGCCAAATCTCCCAGCTCTCGGTCGAGAGCGCGCAGGGCGCCGAGGAAGCCGTCGAGGCCCTCAAAAACCTGGCCTCGCTGGCCGCCGATCTGGATGGCATGATCCGCCAGTTCCGCCTGGAAGGCCCCGCGCGCTCCGGCGGAACGCTGCGCACCCAAGGCCAGCCGGCCTTCCAGCACAACCTGCGGCCGGCTCACTATTAGGCCTCTGACCGCCTGCTGTTGTACCAGTTCCGTGCCCCATCCTTTCGTCCGCCTTGGCGGACGAAAGGGTGGGATGCCACAAATCTCAAGGAACGGAATCACGCGGTCAGTGACCCAGAGTCACTGAGCATACGAGTGCATGAGCAGCGACGGCTCAGCGGGCGCGGGCGAGAACCACGGTCACATCGTCCGGCTGCTCCGCTGCGCCGATCCACTCCACAACAGCATCCGTAATCGCATTGCCGATGCGCGAGAGCGGCTCATCGCGATGCGCCGTAATCAACGCGATCAGCCGTTCCTCGCCGAATTCGCCTGAATCGTTCTCCGGCTCGGTGACGCCGTCGCTGAACGCCACCAGCAGATCCCCCGGCTGCATCGAAATTGTGGATTCACTATAGGTCGCGCCATCGAAGAGCCCGGCAACCGTGCCGGACGGATCGAGGCGGGAAATCTTGCCATCCCCGCCAAGCATGATGGGAGGCACGTGGCCGGCATTGCAATAAGTCAACTCACGCGTTGTCGCGTCATAGCAACCCAGGAACATGGTTGCGTATTTCTCCGGCGGGGTGCAGCGAAAGACCTGATAGTTCAAGTTGGCCATCAACATGGCGGGGGAAAGCCGCAACTGGGTCGCGCCGTCTCCAGGGGAGTAAATGCGGCGATCAATCTTGGTGAGCGCTCCCGTTTCCAGAGTCGCCGAGGTCAATTCCATCTCCGGCGCCAGCGAATATGCGCGGATGAACGCATGCACGGTGGCCATCAACAGAGCGGCGGGAACGCCCTTGCCGCTGATATCGCCAACCGCCAGCACCAGCCTGTCGTTCCCCAGTGGAATGAAGTCGTAATAGTCCCCGCTCAGCGAACGCGCGGGACGGCAAACGCCGTAGGTATTCAGTGAGGCAAGTTCAGTGAACTTGTGGGGGAAGAGCAAATCCTGCACTTCATAGGCGAAGGCGAGCTCGCTCTCCATTCGCTGCTTCTGCTTCTGCTCCGCGACCAGCTTGACGAGCGATTCGGACATGGAGTTGAACGACTGTTCCAACGCCGCCATCTGGTCGCGTCCGCGAATCCGGACGCGATGCGTGAGATCGCCGCGGTTCACATGCTCGGTGGCGCGATAGAGTTCCGCCACGGCCAGCGTAATGCTGCGCGTCAGCCGCAACCCGATAACGAGCGCCACCAACTCGACCAGCCCCAGGAGAATTGCGATGACGAGCAGTCCGCGCTCCAGGATTTCAGCCAAGTCGCCCAGTGAGGCGAACAATATGCTGTAAATCATCGACAGCCGGGTGACGACAATAATCCCGCCGTCTTGCGGCTCTCCAGTTTCCCAGTCAACGGCATTGAAGACTGAATAGGAACTGAGCGCATGATCGAATCGGTTGGCAGGCGGTGGAACGGTTCCAGCCTTTACGCGTTTGAGTTCGGCCGGACTGACGTTTTCCGATACCCCAAACTGAAAGTTGCCTCCAAGGCCCGGCGGAAACAAGGTTACCAGGCCCAGACTGGAGGTTGCCGATTTGAGTAGCTCCGGCGTCATGGGAACGCTGGAGATCACCGCAAGCCGATTGCCGCCCCGGTCGTAGATCTTGACCGCGCGCAGATACAAACTGTCCCCATCGACGACCAGACCGCTGAAATCTCCCTTGATGGCTTCAGGCGTCTTTGCGGGGCTTGCCTTGACCAGCGCGCCGCCGGAGAGCGTGAAGCCGTCTTTGCCTTGCCATACTGTGACGGTGCGCTGCGGAAACTCCTCGCTCGATGCGGCAGCCAGCTCCCCGGCAACGTGCCTGTCCAGCTTTCCCGAGCGGTCGAGAGTGCTCAGTTGCGCCGCCAGCACATCGTTTGCGGCTTTCAAATGCAGCGACGCCGACTGCAAATTCGAGGTCGCAACATAAGAGACGAACTGGCTGGCGAGCAGATACCCGGCCACACCGGCGAGCAGCAGAAGAAGCATGATCGGAATGACGCCTATAAAAACATAGGTCACGATCAGTCGATGGCGCACCCGCCACATGATCAGCCGGTATGCCCAGCGGAAGGTAAGCCAAAACGCGCAGAATGCGAAGATGAGGAAAAAGAACATCGCCCAGCCGCTCAGCAAGGAACGGAAGGCGTAACCCCGGACCAAGTGCAGCGCGACGAGGAGCGCGCTCAATCCGCCCGACCACAGGGTGACGCGTCCCCACTTGGTGCGCGGGAGGAGGATCCGCATAACGCGGGTTCTGACGGCGCTGGACTCCAACAGCTTCTTCATCTTTGCATCCTCCGCTTGCCGCCTTCAGGCCGCTCCCAGCCAACCTCATCGGCATTCATTTCCAGTTCCCGAACGGGCCGCATCTCACCCATCGGGGGTTTCCAGCATAGTATCCCTCAAAGGGCTCATGTGGCGCATGGAAGATGGGAACTCGCATCCAGGAGGCCCCCCGCGCTGTGAGGCCGGGCGGGTAAGCGATCTTGGTTCAATCGGGACCTCCTCCAGCCGGCCATCCTCGTGATACCATCTCCGCATAGGCCGTCCCCGACCGCCGTTCGGCCCACCCCAGGAGGTCCCCATGAGCCCACTCTCCCGCCGCGAATTCCTCAAAGCCTCGCTTGCCGTTGGAACCATCAGCAGCGTCGGCGCTCTCCCTTTGCACGCCGCGCCCAGCAAAGCCACAGACGCCGTCACTCTGGGCAAGTCGGGCCTGCAGGTGACGCGCCTGGCCTTCGGCACCGGCAGCAACAACGGCTACATACAGGCCGGGCTCGGCCAGCAGGAGTTCACGCGCCTGATTCACTACGCTTACGACCGCGGCATCCGCTTCTTTGAGACCGCCGAGTCGTATGTCACCCCCGCCATGCTCGGCCAGGCGCTCAAGGGCATCCCGCGCGAGAGCTATCGACTGATGAACAAGGTGACCACCGACGAGGGCGTCGATCCGCGCGAGCGCTTCGACGAGATGCTGCGCATCTCGCAGACCGAGTACTTCGACATCATGCTGCTGCACTGGCAGCATTCAGCCGACTGGGTGGCCAAAACCGCCCGCTGGCAAGACGGCATCCTCGAAGCGCAAGCGAAGAAGACCATCCGCGCGCGCGGCGCATCGGTGCACGGCCTGCCCGCGCTCCGCCAGGTGCCGGGCAACAAATGGCTCGAAGTCGCACTGGTGCGCATGAACCACAACGGCACCAGCATGGACGGACCCACCTGGAAGGATGCCGTCTATCCGGAGTGCGTGGGCGAGGTTGTGGATCACGTGAAGGAAGTGAAGAAGGAGGGCATGGGCGTCATCGGCATGAAGCTGGCCGGCGCCGGCGCCTTCACGCGCCACGAAGACCGCCAGGCCGCCATGCGCTTCGCCTTCAAGAACGCCGGAGTCGATTGCGTCACAGTGGGCTTCAAGAGCACACAGGAGATCGACGAGGCGATGGACAACCTGAATGTTGCGCTGGTCTAGGTGCCGATGTTCCCCCGAAGAACTGTGATCGACACCACAACGGGCACGATCGTCGTAGAGTGAATCTCTCTGTCCGAGGCTTATGAAACGGCACGCGCTAATCTACGGGTTGATCGGCGGAATCCTGATTGCCGTGCTGAAATGGACTGAGTATAGATTCCTGGTCGCCGAGCATTCGATCGAAATCTACGGCGGACTGGTCGCGGCGATCTTTGCGGCTCTTGGTATCTGGCTCGGGCTCAGGCTGACTGCAACGCGGCAGAAACCTGCCGTGAAGGAAGTGCCTGTCCCAGCCGGGGAACCGTTCGTCCCGGACGAGAGGCGACGAGGGGATCTCGGCATCACGCGCCGCGAGCTTGAGGTGCTTGGACTGATTGCCCAGGGCATGAGCAACCGCGAGATCGCCGGGAAGCTCTACGTGAGCGAGAACACGATCAAAACCCATTCCAGCCGAGTTTTCGACAAATTGGGAGCCAAGCGGCGGACTCAAGCGGTGCAACTCGGCAAGGAGCTCGGCTTGCTGCCCTGAACCACTCATGCAAACGAATGATTTTACTTGCGCGCGGACAAAATCACCTGAAAGGATGACGACTAGGACCCTGGCCGGCGCGGTATGGTGAGCCCGAGTTCACATTCCCCGCAAAGGAGACACATATGAAAAAGACCTTGCTAACATTCGGGCTGATTTCCGGCGCCTTTTCCTCGCTGATGATGGTGGCCACAGTACCGTTCGAGGACAGGATTGGCTTTGACAGGGCCGAGTACCTGG
>Ga0326728_10006228_pt1 | contig 32398 bp, 27 predicted proteins | sample MB3enrmetagenome_FD_207602 | JGI IMG/M metagenome (GOLD analysis project Ga0326728, IMG submission 207602) | Lab enriched peat soil microbial communities from McLean, Ithaca, NY, United States - MB31MN | ecosystem: Environmental > Terrestrial > Soil > Wetlands > Peat | place: USA: New York... | reverse complement strand
CTTGGGGTTGTTCTTGCCCAACACCCGCGTGATGGCCGCCGTCAGCGTGGTCTTGCCGTGATCGATGTGCCCGATCGTTCCGATGTTGATGTGCGGCTTGCTACGGTCGAATTTTTCCTTTGCCATACCAGTGCCTTCTCTGTACGGATTTCCTTACAGGAGGTTCGCCGGGTCCGTCCAGCGCCCCGGGGGGACAATCTGGAGCCGTTGACCAGGATTGAACTGGTGACCTCGTCCTTACCAAGGACGCGCTCTACCAACTGAGCTACAACGGCCCTATAGAACAGTGTACGAAACTTCTGGTGGACGGGGGAGGATTCGAACCTCCGTAGCTCCAAGGAGCGACAGGTTTACAGCCTGTTGCCATTAACCGCTCGGCCACCCGTCCATTGCCTTCGCCCGCACAGATCCCACCAAGGCGAGAATCACAGCACGGGGAAACTACCAGCATACAAACATGCGGCAGCTTCCCGCAACTGGAGTTTCGCGGGCGAGTCCCAGGCCGGTGCGCGGCGTGGAATTTGCGCCAGCTCCGGCGCATCCTTGTGGACAGGCGTACCGCCCATGGCGACAATGAGTTGTGCGCGATCTGCTGCTTCGCGTTGTAGTGGTGCTGGGCGCGTGTACGGTGCTGCTCACCGAAATGCTGAGCGCACTAGGCTGGCTGCGGCCAGCGCCGTTGGCAGTGGCGTGGATCGCCATCGGCGCGGGCGCGGCCGTCTATCTTCACCGCCGGAAGCTTCGGTTCGAGCGCTTCTCCATCCGGCCGGGTGAAGCGGCCCTGAGGGCGGCAATCGGCTGCATCGCGGCTTTGGCCGGGCTTACCGCCGTCCTCAGCGCCCCCAACAGCTATGACGCCATGGCTTATCATTTGCCGCGCGTCGTCTATTGGGCTCGGGCGGGCAGCGTGGCGTTTTTCCCGACCTCGTATTTCACGCAAATCAGCCTGCCTCCCATGGCCGAATATGCCATGCTGCACACCTACCTGCTGACGCGCGGCGACCGGCTGGTGAACCCGATCGCCGCGGCGGCGTTCGCCGGCTCGGCGGTGTCCCAACCCTGTGCGGTGCTGTGCATGCACTGTGGCGGCGATCCGGCAAAGATCGCCAGGTATGGCGGAATCGGGAAGCCGATCGCGCTGGAGCGTTCGCTGCTCTTTCTGAAGGAGCAGACCGGCAGGTGAGGGGCGCACGGAAGTGGATTCGCCAGGGCTTACAATCGGAAGCATGACCAGGCGGCAGCTTCTGGCGGGTGTGGTGCTGGCGCCCACTCTGCGGGCGCGGACGGGAATCGACAAATCGCGCATCAGCGCCATCACCGACGAAATCGGGTTGTCCACGAACGACTCCATCGCCTTTGCGCACAAGTACGGCTTGCAGTGGGTGGAACTGCGCAATGAGCCGAGCCTCAAGAAGGAGTACTTCACGCTGCCCGAAGCGCAGGTGAAAGCCGACGCGCTGCGCTTCGCGCGGGAGGGTCTGAAGGTCTCCTTCCTCAACACCAGCCTGTTGAAATTCGCATGGCCGGGGACCGAACCGCCTCCGCGGCGGCCGGAGACGCCCGAGGCCCGCGCCAAGCGGCTGGATACCGAAAAAGCGCGCTGGGACCGCCGCATGGACGACCTGCGGAAGGCCATCCAGTGCGCCCACATCATGGGCTGCGACAAGGTGCGGGTGTTCACGGGGACTCGCCTGGCGGACCCGGCGGCCGTGTACCCGCGAATCGCCGAAACCCTGGGCGAGATGGCGCGGGCGGCCGAAACCGAGAAGGTCTACCTGCTGATCGAGAACGAAGCGTCCCAAAACGTGGCGACCGCCAAGGAGATGGCGGAAATGTTGCGTCTGATTTCCACGAAGTGGGTGGCGTGCAACTGGGATCCGCACAATGCCTACGGCCAGGAGCCGGCTTATCCGGACGGCTACCGGGCGCTCCCGCCCAAGCGCATCCTCAACATTCAGATCAAGGCCAAGGGCGTGATGCCGCTCAGTCCCGAGAAGGAAGACTGGATGGCCATTTTCCAGGCGCTGAACAAGGACCGCTACGCCTACCGCATCGGCTTGGAGACGCACATCTTCGACGGGACGCTGATCGAGGCGGCCCATAAGTCGATGGAAGAGATCATGCGCATCGTGGGACGATTGTGACTGACCGGGACCGTTTTCACTCCGAGAGACAGCCGGCGGCGTTCCAACCCGATAGCCCGCCCGATGTTCCCGCAGTTCCCGAGCGAGTGGCACGGCGCAGCGCCGATGGATTGGCCGGATACCACACCCGACAGAAAAACGGCCAGGCACGTGCCTGGCAACGCTCGCCTCATACTCCGCCTCGTGCATCCTGACGGCACTTCTTGCGCGCTTCCACCCAGGATGGAAAGACTTCCGGGATCTCCAACCACACCAGCATCCACTCGGCCATCTCGCCTTTCTCGGCCGCCCTATCGGGCGCGGTTCGAGGGCTGCGCGCCTGGAATTTGGCGCGGTCCTTGGCGGCGATGACTTGCTTCCGGCAATAGCGCGCCCGCCGGCGGTCTCTCGCGGCCACGGCTTCCGTGTACGCCTCCAGCATCTCGCGCAGGCTCCGCTCCAACTCCTCGAAGGTGTGCTGCCGGATTCCGCAATAGGGCTGCGCGAAGGGCAGGCCGGTGGCCCGCAGCAGATCCCGCAGGTAACTTTCGGACACCGGGGCGAGGCGGCGCATCAGATCGTTCCACACCTCTTCGGTGATGGCGGATGGGCTCTCCTCGGACAGGAAAGCGCGCAAGCGCTGCTTAACGGACGGGTTTGGCGAGGGCACGGCGATAGATCTCGACCGCCTTCCGGTGGGCGGCGATGTCGTTCGAGAACTCATGCGAGCCCGTGCCGTCGGGGTGCAGCACGAAGTACAGCGCCTGGGTGTGCGCCGGATGCAAGGCGGCATGCAGGGAACCCAATCCCGGGCTGGCGATCGGACCCGGTGGCAGACCGGCGTGCTGGTAGGTGTTGTAAGCGTTGCCGCTGTCGAGATCGGAGCGGTGGATGACGCCGCGATAACGGCCGTCCAACTGCGCGGCATAAATCGTGGTGGGGTCGCAATCCAGCTTCATGCCGATGCGCAGGCGGTTCAGGAAAACCGCCGCGATCATGGGGCGTTCCTCGGAAAGCTTTCCCTCCTTTTCCACCAGGGACGCCAGCGTGACGGTGTCATGCGGGCCGGTGGCCACTCCCAGACCGCGCCAAACCTCTCGAAAACGCGCGGTCATGAGGCGGCAGAGCTCCTCGGGCGGGGTGTGGCGGCCCAGTTTGTAGGTGTCCGGAAACAGGTAGCCCTCGAGGCTGGGCGCTTGCGGGTCGAGGTCGCGGATCAGCGCCGGATTGGACGCCGCCTTGACGAACCGGGCGGCGGTGAAGAGGCCCACCTGTTCGGCGGCGGCTCCGATGTCGAAGATGTTCTTGCCCTCGGGAATCAACAGGGCGTAGCGGAAGGCATCGCCACGCGCAATGCGGTCGAACACCTCCATGGGAGTCGCCGGGCGGTCGAAGCGGTATTCGCCGGCCTTGGGCGCGCGGCTCCGGCGGGCCAGCCGGGCGGCCAGATAGTCCCAACGGGAGCGAATTACGCCGGCTCCGGCGAGACGGCCGCCAATGGCCATGGTGGAGAGACCGCGGGGAAGATCGACGAAGGTCGCGCCCTCGAATCCCCGGTAGGGCTGCGTCAAGCGGTGCAGCCCGTAGACGCCGGCGATGATCGCGAGGAAATACAGCATCGCCGCAATGTGTACGCCGCGTCTCATTCCACCCTCCCCAACGCCACCGAATCCAGGTAGCTCTGAAGCAGGATGACGGCCGAGAGACGATCCACCGCCGCCGCGCGCTTCTCGATGCCGATGCCGCTCGAACGGAGGACGCGGCCGGCTTCCACGCTGGTCAGCCGCTCGTCCCAGAATCTGACGGGAAGACCGATGCGGTCCTGGATGGCGCCGGCGAATTCCCTGACCCACCGGGATTGGCGTCCCTCGGCTCCGCCCATGTTCTTGGGGTTGCCCATGAGGATCAAGCCCACTTCGCGTTCGCGGGCCAGGCGATCGAGTTCGGCCAGGTCGCTTCGCTTGTTGATCCGGTTCAGGTTTGGCAGGCCCTGGGCGGTGATTCCCAGCGGGTCGCTGATGGCCATGCCGATGCGCTTCCTGCCGAGATCCAGCGCGAGGATGCGGGCGGCGGCGGGCATATTTGCAATTTCATTATAGTCGCGGGTTCACGGGCGCCGGGGGCATGTTACAGTCGAGGAAAGGTCCATCCACAGTGGCCCTAGCGAGCAAGCCTCCGACCAGTGCCGCTACCTCCGCGCCGGGGACGCACCACCTGGCCCTCACCGTGGTCGCCTTGGGAGTGGCCGTGGCCCTGCTGTACTTCGGCCGCGCGGTGTTCATCACCGTCCTGGTGGCGGTGACCATCGCCTTTATTCTGGAGCCGCTGGTGGCGCTGCTGATGCGCTTCCGTTTGCCGCGCAGCCTGGCGAGCTTCGTGGTGTGCGCGGTGGCGCTGCTGGTTCTCTGGGTGATCGGCATGGGAGCGTATTCGCAACTCACCGTGCTCTATGGGGATCTGCCCAAGTACGGGCAGCGGATCGGCGACATCGTGGACGGCGTCTCGCTAAGAATCGCGGAGGCCGAAGACCGTACCTTGAAGGTTTTCGCTCCCGGCCGCGTGCGCGAGGAGCAGGCGCGCCAGCGGGCGCAGCAGGAGGCCTCCGCCAGGTCGAGGAGGCCGGCCCGCACCCCGCAGCCACAGGGCCTGGTGCTGGGCCCCGACGGCATTCTGGATGTGCGGATTCACACCGAACCGGCATCCATCGGAGCTTTCATAACCGCGCGGCTGGCCTCGGTTTACGAGATTCTGCTGATGGTGTCGTTCGTTCCCTTCCTGGTTTACTTCATGTTGAGCTGGCGCGACCACATCAACCGGAGTTTTCTCCAGCTCTTTCACGGCGAGGACCGGCTGGCGGCGGCGCGCAGCCTGCAGGGGATCGCGGACATAGTTCGCGCCTTCGTGGTGGGAAACTCGTTTCTGGGCTTGTTCCTGGCGGTTGTCAGTTCGGCCGTTTTCTGGCTGATAGGTCTTCCGCTGGCGCCGCTGGTGGGGCCGCTCAGCGGGTTCCTGAGCCTGGTGCCGTACATTGGATTGCCGCTGGCCTTGCTGCCGCCCCTGTTCGCGGCGTTGCCGGAGAACTCCGTCTCCACGTATGTGCTGGTGTCGGTGTCGGTATCGTTGCTGCACCTGCTGGCGCTGAACCTGCTGTATCCCAAGGTGGTGGGCTCGCGCGTGCATCTGAACCCGCTGGTGGTCACGTTTTCGCTGATGCTATGGGGGTTCCTGTGGGACGCCCCGGGGCTGCTGCTGGCCATTCCGCTGACGGCCGGTCTGAAAGCGGTGTGCGACAACGTCACGGAGTTGCGGCCCATCGGGAAGTTCCTGGGGGACTAGGAGGGCGCGCTCGCGCGGGTCCCCTACTCGGGCTCGACGAAGCGGTATCCCACCCAGGGCTCGGTGAGGATGAAGCGGGGCTTGGCGGGCTCGGGCTCGATCTTCTTGCGCACCTGGTTGATGAACACGCGCAGGTACTCGGGTTCGTCGCCGTGGTCGGGGCCCCACACGGCCTGCAAGAGCTCGCGGTGCGCCACCGGCTTGCCCGAGTGCGCCACCAGATAGCGGAGCAACTCGAATTCCTTGGGAGTGAGGCGCACGTCGGTTCCCCGGGCGTGGACGCGGCGGGTTTCGAAATCGATCTCCAGATCCGGCGACGAAAAACCGCGCGGGCCGCTTTCGGGGGACGACGGCGAGCGCCGCAGCGCCGCGCGGATGCGGGCGAGGAGTTCCTGGATGCCGAAGGGCTTGGTGACGTAGCCGTCGGCGCCGGCGTCGAGCGCCGCCACTTTGTCCCGCTCGCTGTCGCGGACGGTGAGGACGATGACCGGGACGTCGGAACCCTGGCGCAGCAAGCGGCAGGTTTCCAGGCCGCCGATGCCGGGCATGTTCATATCCAGCAGCACCAGATTGGGCATCTCGCCGGGCAGCTTCTCGAGGGCCTCTTCGCCGGTGCGCGCCTCGATGACTTCGTAGCCGTGTCCCACCAGCGTGGCCTTCATCACGCGGCGGATCTGCGGATCGTCGTCCACCACCAGGATTTTTCCGGCGCTCACGGGCGCGCTCCGCTGGGCGGCAGCGAGAAGTAGAACACGGAGCCCTGCCCGCGCTCGCTTTCCACCCAAATCCGCTCGCCGTGCGCTTCCACGATGCCTTTGGCGATGGCCAATCCCATGCCGGTTCCCTGGGTATCGAAGCGGTGCCGGCGGCCGCGGAAGAACCTCTCGAAGATGCGCAGGCGCTCGCCCTCCTCGATGCCCGGGCCGCGGTCCGCGATTCCAATCACGATTTTCTCATTCTTCAGGGTAGCCGAAATGGCGATGGGCGAACCGTCCGGAGAGTACTTGATGGCGTTTTCGATGCAGTGCTTGACCACCTGTTGGATGAGCTCGGGGTCGGCTTCGACGGGCGGCAGCCCGGCGGCCGCTTCCACCGTGACCTTACGGCCGCGCAGCTCTCCGGCCAGTTCGGAAAGCGCGCCGGCGATCAAATCGCCGGCCGCCACGCCGCGTTTTTCGAGGTGCAGTTTTCCGGCGTCCACGCGCGCCATGGCGATGACCTCGGCCGAGAGGCGGTTCAAACGGTCGGCCTCTTCGTCGATGATGGTCAGCAGCTCGCGTTCGGACTCGGGCGCGCCTCCGAGCAGGCTGGTGGCGGCGGCCTTGATGGAGGTGAGCGGGGTCTTGATGTCGTGCGCCAGGGAATCCAGGAGCGCCGACTTCAGCAGTTCGCTCTGGCGCGCGGCCTCGGCGTGGCTGGCGTTCTCGATGGCGCGGGCCTTCTCCAGGGTGATGGCCACCAGGTTGGCGAGGGCGCGCAGAGTGGCTTCGGCGGGGAGCGGCCCCACCAGCGCCAGGCTTCCCAGACCGCGGCCTCCCAGGCGGACCGGCGCGGTGAACACCGCGCGGAGCGGATCGAGCGACGGCTCTTCGATTTCCGCCGCGGCCAGCAGGTCGTGGTCGCTCACCGGCGCGCTCTCCGGCCCGGAGCGGACGATGTCGCCGGTGGGGCCGTAGTAGAACGCGGCCGCGCCGCACTCGAAGATCCGCACCACGCTGTGGACGAACTCGCGCACCGTCCGGCGGGCGTTTCCGGTGAGGGTCATGGCTTGCAGCAGGGCGTAGAGTTTTTCGATCTCCAGACGCCGCGCCTCGGCTTCGGCGGTGCGGCGGCGCGCGTAGGCGGAGAGCTGGCTGGCGGTGACCGCGGTGACCAGAAACGCCCCGAAGGCCACCCAGTTCTGCGGATCGTCGATGGTGAACCTGCCGATGGGTTCCAGGAAGTAGTAATTGAATCCCATGACCGCCAGGACCGACGCCGCAGTGGCTTCCGCCAGTCCCCATCGCGCCGACACCCCGAGAATCGCCAGCAGCAGCGTGAGCGCAACCGTGGTGTTGTTGACGGGAAGCAGCGTGCGGTATAGCGCCAGAAGCGCGGCCACCACGCCGAGCGAAGCGGCGAAACGCCATGCCCGTCGCGCGCTCATGGGTGTCCGAAGAGGCGGTGGAAGAACTCGCGGGTGCGCTGGCGGATCTCGCGCAGCGTGGCATCGAGCCGCGAGCGATGGAGGTGCTCGGGCGTCCAGCGGTTCACCAGATCGGTGAGCACTTCGAACTGGGCCTGCGCGGCCGGCAGGCTGCCTTCGGCGTGGCCGGTGGAGATGCGCTGGCCGTGGTCGACGGCGCGGTAGAAGGCGGCGGCCTCGCGCAGAAAATCGGCGTCCTCGCGCTCCAGGTGCCCCATCCTCTCGATGACGTCGATGCGTTCCGGGGTATTCAGCACGCGGTAGAAGATGCCGGCGCCGCGCAGCCGCAGATACATCAGAGCGAAGTCGATGTCGTAGTAGCCGCCCGCGCCGGCCTTGAGCGGATTGCGCGGACCCTGCTCGCGTTCCAGGCGCGCGCGCATTTCGGCGAGTTCCTGGCGGGAGCGCAGGCCCTGTCCGTAGCGGCGCCAGTCGACCACCTGAAGCTCGTGCAGAAACTCGGTGGCCCGCTCCAGGTTGCCCGCCACGGCGCGCGACTTCATATAAGTGATGCCTTCCCAGGCCTCCGCGTGGCTGGCGAAGTACGTCTTGTAGGCGCCCTCGGACTGCACCAGGTCGCCCTCGCGCCCGTTGGGGCGGAGGCGCGTATCGACGGCGAACATGACGCCCTCGCCGGTGTACGCGCTCAGCGTCTGGATCATGCGCGCGGCCACGCCGGTCCAGAAGACGTGCTCGGACGAATCGCCGTCGGGAATCACGAAGACCAGGTCGGCGTCCGAACCCAGGTCGAATTCGCGCATCCCCAGACGGCCGAGAGCCACCACCATCATCTGGTCGTGGGGCGTGTAGAACCGGTTGGCGGGCGGCGACGCTTCCGCCAGGGCGATGCGGTAGGCCGCGCCGATGACGCTGTCGGCCAGCACGGAGGTCTTCGCCAGCGTGTCGAAGATGGGCTCCCCGCCGAGCATGCTGGCGCTCTGGATGCGCAGCATCTGGCGGTGGTAGAAGCGGCGCAGCTCGGCGCCATCGGCGAGCGGGCCGCCTTCCAACTGGAACGGCTCGCCGATCTCGCACAGCAGCTCGGGATAGCGCAGCAGGTCGTCGGCGAAATACGCGCTGTGCTCGAAGATGTCGATGACGCGGGCGGCCAGCCGGGCATCGCCGTTCAGGCGCTCCAGGACGTCGGACCCCGTCTGGGCCTTCTCGAGGAAGTGCTCGAAGCGTTCCAACCCGCGGCGCAGGCCGCTCGAGGCCACGATTCCGGCCAGCAGCGGCGCGCGAGTATCGAGCAGGCTCGCGAGAGCGGCGGAGGGGGCGCGGGGCTCGGTCTCTTCGCCCGCCTCGGGATGCTCCCCGCCGCCCGGCAGATTCCCGGCCGGCGGCGTGTAGTACATGGGCTTCTGCGCATACACCACGCGCTCATAGATCTCGCGCACGGCCGCCAGGTGCTCGTCCAGCGTGGCGCGCAGGGCCTCGGCGGTGAGCCGCGACCCGGAGCTGTCGCGCGGCATCCGGGCGGCGAGTCGTTCGAGAGAGTCCGGATCGGCCGGCAGGGTGTGCGTCTGGCGGTCCTCCTCCATTTGCAGGCGGTGTTCCAGGTAGCGCAGGAAGCGGTAGCTTGCCACCAGGCGCGGATACTCGGCGCCCGAGAGGAGGCCCTTATCGCGCAGGCGGAACAAGGCCAGCGCCGTGCCGCCGTGCCGCACCCACGGTTCCCGGCCGCCGTGCAGACGCTGCAGGCACTGCGCCAGGAACTCGATGTCGCGGATGCCGCCGGGCGTCAGCTTGATGTCGAGGCCGCCGCCCGAGCCGCGCCTGGCGGCCACTTTCTCGCTGATGCGCTGGCGGGTTTCCGAGACCGCTTCCACGGCCCGGAAATCCAGCGAGCTCCGGTAGATGAGCGGCTCGACGAACTCGAGCAGCGCGGCGCCGGGTTGCGGGTCGCCGGCCGAGACCCGCGCCTTGATGAGCATCTGCTTTTCCCAATCGCGGGCGCGCTGGCTGTAGTACGCCTGGGCGCCCTCCAGCGAGATGGCGATCTCGCCGAGCGTGCCATCGGGACGCAGGCGCAGGTCCACGCGGTAGCACTGGCCATCGGCGGTATACGTGGACAGCAGGGCGATGTACTGGTTGGCGACCTTCTTATAGAACTCCTTGTTGCTGATGGGCGCCGGCCCGCCGGTCTCGCCGTTGCCGCCATAGAGGAACATCAGGTCGATATCGGAACTGTAATTCAACTCCTGCCCGCCCAGTTTGCCCAGCGAGATCACGGAGAAGCCGCACGGGCTTCCATCGGGCAGGCGGGGCTCCCCGTGCGCGGCCACGAGTTCCACGCGGATGCGCGCGAAGGCGACATCCAGAATGGCGTCGGCCAGGCTGGACAACTCCCCGGTGACATCCGCGAGCGTGGCCACGCCCAGAACGTCGCGGAGGGCGATGCGCAGGAGCTGGCGCCGGCGGAACCGCGCCAGCTCGACGGCGGTGGGCACGCCCAGGTGGTCCTTGCCGAGAAACTCGAACAGCCGTTCCTCGTAGCCTTCCACGGTCAGCACGCGGTAGAAGCTGCCCGAATGGGCGACTTCCCAAATGGCTTCCGGGCGCTGCATGGCCGCTTCGGAAAGGAACCGGCTATACGAGAACAGGTGTACGGCGCATTGCAGGGCCGCCGGAGAGTTGACGATCCGCTCGAAAGCGGGGGGCGTTTCCTGCCGCAGGCGATCGAGGTACCGGAGGGCGAGTTCGGGATCGGGAACGGCGGCCAGAGAAGCCTGAATGCGCTCCGCTATGCGGTCCGAAAGGCCCGGACCCGGCTGGATGGCGTCGAGCGGACTGGGCATGGATTAGTCTGACCGGACCACGATTGCAATTATATCTCCGGGGGGAAAATGGCGTCCGACCCCTTTTCCCGCTAAACTGAAATACTACGCCCCCGATGATCGCCGCACCTACGCTCGCCGACGAGATCCTGGAGTTGAAGCGGGAGCGCCACGCCGTCCTGCTGGCGCACCACTACCAGGAGCCCGAGATCCAGGAGTTGGCCGACGTGGTTGGCGACAGCCTGGAACTGGCCCGCCAGGCCCGCGAGTATGACGGCGACACCATCGCCTTCTGCGGCGTCTGGTTCATGGCGGAGACCGCCAAGGCGCTCAACCCCGGCCGCGTCGTGGTGGTCCCCGACCGCGAAGCCGGTTGCAGCCTGGTGGACAGTTGCCCCGTCGCGGCGGTGCAGGACTTCCGCCGCAAGCACCCCGACCACATGGTCGTCAGCTACATCAACACGTCCATCGAGGTGAAGGCCGAGAGCGATATCCTGTGCACCTCGCGCAACGCCGTCAAGATCGTCAACTCGATTCCGCGCGAGACGCCCATACTGTTCCTCCCCGACAGCAACCTCGGCAATTACGTCAGGAAGGAAACCGGCCGCCGGAACATGCAGATCTGGCAGGGCTCGTGCATCGTGCACGCCACGTTCCCGGCCCGCCGCCTGGCCTCCGCCATGGCGGAACATCCCGGCGCGAAAGTGGCCGCCCATCCGGAATGCCCCGAAGCGGTGCTGGCGATGGCGGATTTCGTCGGGTCGACCTCGGCCATGGTGGACTGGTGCGCCGCGAGCGGCGCCTTCGAGTTCATCGTCATGACCGAAAGCGGCATCCGCTACTCGCTCGAAAAGCGCTGTCCCGGCAAGCTCTTCTACTTCGTCGCCAACGAGAACTGCAATTGCAGCGAGTGTCCGTACATGCGGCGGAACACGCTCGAAAAACTGCGCGACTGCCTGCTGCATCTGCGTCCGCGCGTGGAACTGGCCCCGGGGATCGCGGCGCGCGCCCTGCGCCCCCTCGATAGGATGCTGGCTGTGAAGTAGATGGCGCCGCTCGTCGATTCCTTCGGCCGCCTCCACGACAACCTGCGCATCGGCGTCACCGACCGCTGCAACATCCGCTGCTTCTACTGCCTGCCGGAAACCGGGGTGAAGTTCGAGAGGCGCGAGGAAATCCTGAGTTTCGACGAGATCGAGCGCCTCGCGCGCATCTTCGTTTCGCTGGGCATTTCCAAAATGCGCGTCACCGGCGGCGAACCGCTGGTGCGCCGCGATCTGCCGCTGCTCATCCGCCGCCTGGTGGCCATTCCCGGAATCGGCGACCTCGCCCTCACCACCAACGGCGTGCTGCTGCCGGAGCTCGCCCGGCCGCTCTTCGACGCCGGCCTGCGGCGCCTCAACGTGCATCTGGACACGCTCGACCGCGAGCGCTTCCGGCAGATCTCGCGCCGCGACGAGCTGGACAAGGTGCTCTCCGGCCTGGCGCTGGCCCGCGAGCTGGGCTTCCCGCGGATCAAGCTCAACGCCGTGGCGGTGAAGGGCCTGGTGGAGCCCGACATCGTGCCGCTGGCCCGCTACGCGCGCGATAACGGCTTCGAGGTGCGCTACATCGAGTTCATGCCGCTGGACGCGCAGGGCTTGTGGGACCGCGGCAAGGTGCTCACGGCCGATGAGATCGCCGCCACTCTGTCGCGCGAGATCTCGCCGCTCATCCCGGCGCCGGACGCCGATCCGCACGCGCCCGCCAGCGAGTACGTGTATGCCGACGGCATCGGCGGGGTGGGATTCGTCGCCAGCGTCAGCCGGCCGTTCTGCCTCAACTGCAACCGCCTCCGCCTGACCGCCGACGGCAAGCTGCGCCACTGCCTGTTCGCCATCGATGAGGACGACGTGAAGACGCCGATGAGGGCGGGGGCGACGGACGGGGAGATGGCCGCGCTGGTGCGGGCGAACCTCTCGCGCAAGTGGGCCGGCCACCAGATCGGCGCCGCGCAGTTCGTCGCTCCGCCGCGGCCGATGTACGCGATCGGGGGGTGAGCGTTCTCGAGCCTCAGGCGGAGGCCTGTTTGTACTCATTTTCGGGTACAATATGGATGTCTCGATAGGCGAACCGAGGCGGCGTCTGAGGGCGCACGGATGCACATTTGAGGAGAGCAAGAAGCACACTATGGTTCGTCTCGGGGGACGCTCGGCAATGATGCCGCGTCATCCATCGAAGGAGATCGCAATCGGCACGCTGAACGCAATCCTCAGGCAACTGGGCCTGAAAGGGAAGTAGGATATGGTGCAATACCAGGCTGAATTCAAACCGGAAGGCCACGTGATCGTCGTGACGTTCCCGGACGTGGGATACGGCGCTACGCAAGGCGCCACCGAGGCCGAGGCGCATGAAATGGCGGAGGACTTTCTGCTGATGGCAATTGGCGACCTCATGAAGCAGGGCAAGGACCTCCCGGAGGCAGCTGCCCGAAGGGGCAGGAAATACCGCTGGATCGGGCTGCCGGCGTTGGCCGCCGCGAAGGTCGAGTTATACCGGGCGCTCAAGGCGTCGGGGGTACGCAAGGCGGAGTTGGCGCGCCGTCTGAAGATATCGAGGGGGAACATAGACCGGCTCTTCGATTTGCACCACAGCACCAGGCTGGAACTCCTGGAGACGGCATTCGCCGTGCTCGGCCGCCGGCTCCTGATCGGGGTGGAGAGAGCGGCGTGACGGGCTGAGATCGGTTGCGCTAATGCCGCGAACTTTTGGGGCAACTGCGTGGCCGCCGGAGTGCGGAAAGTGACATGGTCATGACATGAGCGTCCGAATCGATAGCACGGGTTGTGTTTCGAAGGGGTAAAGTTCGGGACGGCGGGAAGATTGCAGCCAGCCTCCGGGGTTGGGAGGATGAAACCTATGGAAACTCCGGAAGTTGAATACATAGCGCTGTCGGTCAGGGATGGCAACGTTGTGTCAATCGTTCCAAGCAACGCAAATACAGAGACCGCGCTGCCGCCGTCGAGCAGTGGAACCCCACGGAATTCACTCGGTCAGGCTGTTGCGAAACTCACAGAGTTCGGATACCGAATAGTGCCTGGGATAGTCGTTCCCGGCGGAGCGCAGGATTGCAGTTTCATTTTCATGGAGCGCGAAAAATAGTCCGCCGAAAATCCGGTCGCGAAGTGCGGCGTGAGTTTCTCGCACGCCCAGCCGGCTGTTCCGCCCAGCCGCAGGCCCCAGCCAACGGAACGCGTCTCGCGGGCCGGCTGGCCGCGAGAGGCGCCTCCTCTCACGAAATGATCCCCTTCCTTACCGCGTACAGAATCAGCTCCGGCACGCTGTGCAGGCCGAGCTTCTGCAGGATGTGCGTGCGGTGCGTCTCCACCGTGGTCAAACTGATGTTGAGTTCGGCCGCGGTTTCCTTGTTGGTCCGGCCTTCGGCCACCAGTTGCAGCACCTCGCGCTCGCGGCCGGTCAGCAGGTCGTAACTGTCCTCCACGCCGCGCCGCTGCATGAGGCTGATGTAATCCTCCTGCAGAATGCGCGCGATTTTGCGCGTCAGAAACGGCCGCCCGTGCGCCACCGCGCGGATCGCTTCCACCACTTCCGTGCGCGGCGAGTCCTTCAGCAGATACCCCATCGCGCCGGCCCTCAGCGAGCCCAGCACGTAGCTCTCGTCCTGGTGCATGCTCAGAATCACCACGCCGCAGCGCGGGTTCGCCGCCAAGATGCGGCGCGTGGCTTCCATGCCGTTCAGGTTGGGCATGGCGATGTCCATCATCACGATGTCGGGCGCCTGCTCCTCGGCCAGGCGGACGCATTCGCGGCCGTCGGCGGCTTCGCCCACCACAATCATGTCGGGCTGCTTCTCGATCAGGGCGCGCAGGCCGTCGCGCACCATGGCGTGGTCGTCAGCCAACAGGATGCGAATCGGGGTCATGTCCGTCCTTTCGAGCCAGCTCCACGAGCGGCAGTTCGGCGCTCACCAGAGTCCCGCGGCCGGGGTGGGAATCGACGCGCAGCGTCCCGCCCAGGCGGCGGACGCGCTCCTCCATGCCCAGCAGGCCGAGGCCGCGGACGAAATGCGTGTCGAAGCCCGCCCCGTCGTCCTGCACGCTGAAGAGCACGCGCTCGCTCTCGCGCCGCACCCCCACCTCGATGGTGCGCGCGTTGGCGTGGCGCGCCGAGTTGTTCAAGGCTTCCTGCACCAGGCGGTAGATGCAGGTGCGGTGCTCTTCGGGCAGATCGCCGGCAGCCTCGTCGGCGGAGACCACCACGTTGAGCCCGGTCCGTTTGGTCATCTCGCGCGCGTGCCAGTTGAGGGCCGGCACCAGTCCGAAATCGTCCAGCATGGAAGGCCGCAGCAGCAGCGCCAGGTCGCGGACTTCGTTCACGGTCCGCTCGGCGGCGGCGCGAATCGAAGCCAGGTGCTCGCGGACCTCGCCCGGCGTTTCGGCGCATTCGGCGCTTTCCGCCTCCATGCGGATGGCCGACAGCGACTGCCCGACCTCGTCGTGCAGTTCCCGCGCCAGGTTGCGCCGCTCGTTCTCCTGCGCGCGCACCAGCCGCGCCGACAACTCCCGCAGATCGGTGCGCGCCGCGGTGTTCTCCTCCAACCGCCGTTCCAGCTCGCGTTCCAGGCGCACGGTGTAGCCGATGGTCGCGAGCGCCAGCAGCGCGCCGCCGCCCAGTTCGATGCCGAACACGATCATCAGCGAGCGCCGCAGGCTCAGGGACGACGCCGCCAGCCGCTCCTCGGCGCGGTTCAAGCCGCGCTCGTTCACCGTGGCGATGCGGTCGGCAATCTGCAGCATGGCCGCGCGGCGCGGCACCAGTTCGTTGTAGAAGAACTCATACCGCAGGCGGTTGCGCTCCTCGAGCGACCAGCCTTCGGTCTTGTCCAGCACGCGCCAGTAGGCCTCGATCTCCGAACGCAGGTCGCGAAACGGCGCGCGCTCCTCGGGTTCGAGAGACCGCGCGTAGGAATCCAGGGCGGCGTGGGTTTCGCGTTCGAGCGCGGCCAGGCGCGCGGTCTGCGCCGCGGCCCCGCTCGAATCGGGCGACAGCAGCATATCGCGCACATACGTGCCCGAGAGATAGATCTGCCCGCGAATCTGGTTCAGCGAGCCCAGGCGGTCCAGAAACGTCTTGCGAGCCTGCGCTTCGTCGTGCCGCACGCGGTCCAGCACGACGAACGTGCCAATGGCCGCGCCGGCGATGCAGATCAACAAGCCGCCGAAGCCGAGCGACAGCACCACCCACGGCGCTTTCGGTGCGCGCACATCGCCTCCTTTACAGATCAGTGTAATGAAAACCCGGCTCCCGGTTAAATCCTGCGTGGACAGGATTTTATCGGCCCCCGGAGCGGGTTATGATAGGATTCGTACCGTGCCTCCCGGCCAACATCGCCCCGCAGTAGTGCTCTTCGCAGCGATCCTGTAACCACCGGATTGTGAAGCCCGGCACGCCAGAGGCGGACTTCGCGGACAGGAAGATGGCCGCCGTGCCGGGGCCTCGGCACGGGGCCGGGACCCGGTTGCCGGCGGAGTTGTCCGCGCGGCACGGCGGCTTCGCGGGCGCGGGCGCGGAGCGCTTTCGCGACAGGAGCAGAGGCATTGACGAAGTGGAGCGGCCGCCAGATCGGTCACGAGCACGAAGGCAAAGTTCTGCTGGTGCTGACGGCGATGATCGGGGCCGTCATCGGCCTGGTGGTGGTGGCCTTCATTCTGGTTACGGAGAACCTGGGCGCGCGCATGTACCCGGCCCATGCGGCGGCGTGGCGGCGGTTGGCCATTCCGGTGGCCGGTTCCCTGGCTGCGGGCTACCTGCTGTGGCGCCATTTTCCCAACGCGCGCGGAAGTGGAATTCCGCAAACCAAGGCCGCCCTGTTTCTGAATAACGGAATCATCCCGTTCCGCACGGCCGTGGGCAAGTTTTTCTGTTGCGCCGTCACCCTGGCCAGCGGCATCGCCCTGGGACGGGAGGGGCCTTCGGTGCAGATCGGCGCCGGAATCGGTTCCACGCTGGGCCGCCGCCTGGGCCTGAGCCAGCGCTCCATCCGGGCGCTGGTCCCCATCAGCGCGGCCGCCGCGCTGGCCGCCGCGTTCAACACGCCCATCGCCGCCGTGTTCTTCACCCTGGAAGAGATTCTGGGCGATTTCCACGCGCCCGTGCTGGGCTCCATCGCGCTCAGCTCGGCCACCTCCTGGACCGTCCTCCACTTGATCCTGGGCGACGAGCCGTTGTTCCACGTGCCGGCTTATGAACTGGTTCACCCCATCGAGTTCGTCTTCTATGCCGGGCTCGGCGTGGCTGGCGGATTTGTGTCGGTCGCTTTCGTCAAGCTGCTCCTGTGGCAGCGCGAGCGCTTCCTGCGCATGCCCTCGAAGACGGTCTGGATTCAGCCCGTGGCGGGCGGCCTGCTGGTGGGAATCCTGGGCTGGAAAGTGCCCGAGGTTCTGGGCGTGGGTTACGGTTATGTCGGCAAGGCGCTCAACGGCGAGATGCTCCTCACCACCATGGCCCTGCTGGTGCTGCTCAAGGTGGTGGCCACGGCCACCAGTTACGCCTCCGGCAATTCGGGCGGCATCTTCGGGCCGGCGCTCTTCATCGGGGGCATGCTGGGCGGCGCCTTCGGCGGGGCCGTGCACCTCCTGCTCCCCGACTATACCGGCAGCATCGGCGCCTACGCCCTGGTGGGCATGGGGACCGCCTTCGCGGGCATCGTGAGGGTCCCGCTCACTTCGGTCATCATGATCTTCGAGATGACGCGCGACTACTCCATCGTGGTGCCGCTGATGATCTCCAACCTAATCGCGTACTTCATCTCCCACCGGTACCAGGAAGAGCCCATTTACGAGGCGTTGCAGCATCAGGACGGCATCCACCTTCCGGCCGGCGCCCGCGAGCGGGGGGAGGAGCTGATGGTGGGGCGGGGCAGCCGGGCGCCGGCGGTGGTGTTCTCGCCCGGCGAGACGGTGGCCGCCGCCTTCGAGCGCGTGAATCCGGAAGACGAAGCCTGGCCGGTGGTGGAAGAAGGCAGGCTTGTGGGCATGATCGGCGTGGCGCAACTGAGCCAGGCGATTGCCGCGGGCTTCGAGCGGGAAACGTTGGCATCGCTGCTCGATCCCCGCGCTGCCGCTTCCGAGAGCGTTTTCGCCGACGATTCGCTGGATGCCGCCATGCGCCGGATGGCCGAGGCCGGCGTGAAGGTTCTGCCGGTGGTCAGCCGGGCCGATCTGCGCAAACTCACCGGCGTCATCACCCTTCGCGGCATCCTGGCGGCCTACGGCCTGGAGAAGAACGGCCCGCGCGCCGCCGTGGTGGAGGCGGACGAACCCCAGCCTACGCCGGTCACGAGTCTCACGCGCATCGCCATCGCTCTGGTGCTGGCGGTCGGCCTATCCGGGTTCCTGGCGTACTACTACCGCTCCGAGCGAGCCTCCCGGGCGCAGCGCCAGTACCGGCAGGGCACCGAGTTGGAGGCCAGCGGCCAGTTCGAGGCAGCCGTCGGGAAATTCCGCGGCGCCCTTTCCATCTCGCACTCGAGCGAGCAGCGACTGGCGCTGGCCCGGGCGCTGACCGAAGCCGGGCACCTGGAGGAAGCCGCGACCGCCTTCGACACGCTGCTGCGCCAGAACCCCAGCAGCGGGCCGGCGAACCTCGGGATGGCGCGCCTGGAGGTCCAGCGGAACGACAGCCAGCAGGCCGTGGTCTACTACCATCGCGCCATTTACGGGTCCTGGCAGGGCGCCTCGCCCGCGGGCCGGCTCCAGGCCCGCAAGGAAGTGGCCGGCGTCCTCGACCGCCTCGGGGAACGCGAGCAGGCCCGCGCCGAGTTGATGGCCTGGAAGACCGAGGCGCCCACGGACCCCGCGCCCTGCGCGTCTCTCGGCGAAGCCGACCTGGCGGCGGGCGATTTCGCGGGGGCGCAAGCCCAGTTCCGCCAGGCCGCGCGCCTGGCCCCGTCGAACGCGGGCTATCGGGACCGCCTGCGGCTGGTGGGCGCCATCGTCGCCATGGACCCGTCGCTGGGCGGACTGTCACCCGCCGAACGCATTCGCCGCAGCCTCAAGCTGATCGAGGCCGCCGCCGGCATGCTGGATGCGCGTCTGGCCGGCCGGAGCGGTTTCGACGACCTGGTGGCCCTCTCGAGAACCGCCAAACGCCGTCTGCAAAGCCCCGCGGCCCGCGGCTCCAGCGAGGACAACGTCGCTCTGGCCGAACAGTTGTGGGAGGCCGGCAACCGTGTGGGCGGGGGTTCCGCGCCAGGCGACGAGCCGCTGAACCGGCTGATGGCTCGACTGACGCGCTGATCGCCCGCCGCGCCGACGCGCGGCACGGCCACTTGGGCGGTTTGCGCGGGAGGGCGCCACAGTAGAATAGGGTGATATGGAACGCCCGGCCGATCCGTCGTTTCTCGAAACCACGCCGCTCGAGGCCACGCCCTCGCCATCCTCGATCTCTCGCAATCCTTCGTCGCCGGCCTCCGGGGAGGGCCGCTTCGTGCCCGGCACGGTGCTGGGCGGACGCTACCGCATCATCGGCCTGCTGGGACGCGGCGGCATGGGCGAGGTGTACCGCGCCACGGATCTGACGCTCGATCAATCCGTGGCGTTGAAGTTCCTGCCGGCCGAGATGTCGTCCAACCCCGGCCTGCTGGCCCGTTTTCACGGGGAAGTCCGCATCGCGCGCCAGGTGTCGCATCCCAACGTGTGCCGGGTCTACGACATCGGCGAGGTCCAGGGGATGCCCTTCATTTCCATGGAGTACGTGGACGGCGAAGACCTCTCGTCCCTGTTGCTGCGCATCGGGCGCCTGCCCGCGGACAAGGCCCTGGAAATGGCGCGGAAACTGTGCGCCGGGCTGGCCGCCGCCCATGACCGGGGCATCATCCACCGCGATCTCAAGCCGCAGAACGTCATGATCGACAAGCGGGGCGAGGTGGTGATCATGGACTTCGGCCTGGCCGCCATCGCCGGCCAGCTTTCCGGGGCCGAGGTGCGCAACGGCACCCCCGCGTACATGGCGCCGGAACAGCTCAAAGGCGCGGAAGTCACGGCGCGCAGCGATATTTACTCGCTGGGACTGGTGCTGTACGAGCTCTTCACCGGCAAGCGGCCCTACGACGGCAGGAACATGCGACAACTGCTGGCGCAGCAGGAAGCCGCGCAGTTGACCAGCATGACGTCGATCGCCGCGGACATCGACCCCGCGGTCGAAAAAGCCATCCGCCGGTGCCTCGATCCGGACCCCGCCAAGCGTCCCCCCAACAGCCTTGCGGTGGCCGCCGCTCTGCCGGGCGGCGACCGCCTGGCCGCAGCCCTGGCGGCGGGCGAAACGCCGTCGCCGGAACTGGTCGCCGATTCGGGCGACACGGAAGGTCTGAAGCGGCGGTATTCGGTGCCGGGCATCCTCGTCATCATGGCATGCCTGATAACGTGCATCGTCCATCAGAACCGCTTCGGCGCCATGGTGAACGCCCCGCTCGACGATTCGCCCGAGGTGCTGGCTCACAAAGCCCGGCAAATGGCCGCGTCATTCGGCTATCCCCAGAAGCCCAAGGACAGCGCCATCTCGCTGGCCGGCCGCACCTCGCTGTTGGACCACCTCAACAAACTGCCGGAGCCCCGCCAGTGGAAAGAGTGGCTCGCCGCCGAAGCGCCCATCCGCGCCGAGTATCGCGAGGGCCGGTCGTGGCTGTACGCGCCGCCTGTGGGCGACGTCACCGCCGATAACCCTCCGCCGACGCAGCCGGGAATGGTGGGCGTCATCCTGGATGGCGGCGGCCGCCTGCGGACGTTTGCCGCCGTGCCGGACGCCGCCGCGGAACCACTCGCCGAGCCGGTCGAGCCGGCCGCCGTGTTCGGCGCCGCCGGACTGGACATGGCCGCCTTCCATGAAACCGCGCCGGCGTTCACGCCGCCGTCGGTTGCCGACCGCCTGCTCGCCTGGAAGGGGCCGCACCCGAAGATCCCGACTCTGGACCTGACCCTGAATCTGGCCACCTGGAAGGGGCGCGTGACCAACGCCGCGGTTGAATTCCAGTGGAAGGAGACAGGCACAGCGCCGCCGCAAGGTTCCTTGGCAGCGACCCTGCGCAGTCTCTTCGTGCTGGCTCTTTTCCTTTTCGGCGTGTTGGCCGCTCCAGTGCTGGCGCGGCGCAATTGGAAACTGGACCGGGTCGACCGCAAGGGCGCCATGCGCCTGGCTATAGCCCGGTTCTTCCTGGGGATGGTGGCTTGGCTGGGAGCGGTGCATGCCGTGCCCGACGGTTCGCTACTCGGCTTCTTGTGGACCGGCGCAGCGGGGTGGATGCTCGCCGCGGCGGTGCTGTGGCTGCTGATTCTGGCGTTAGAGCCGAGCGTGCGCGCTTACTGGCCGCATTCCCTGGTGACCTGGAACCGGATCATGGCCGGCCGCTGGAAGGACGCCCAGGTGGGCGCACATATCCTGATCGGCGCTGCCGCCGGCTCGCTGATTTGGGCTCTGGGCGCGTTGTCGGACTATCTGTTCCGGCCCGAGATGCGGGACACACCCGGGCTGGCAGCCACGCTGGGAACCCGCCAGTGGTTGGCCGCTCATGCCGATGGACTGTCCGGCGCCCTGGCTATCGGCTTGATCGTCTTTTTCGCCTTGGCCGGCCTGCGGTACCTCGTCAGGAGGAACATTCTGGCGGCGGTGATTGGCGCGCTCATCCTCTCGATGGCCGACAGTTTCCGCTCGCCCCACTGGCAACTCGAACTGGCCCTTCGTGTGGTCATCTTTGCCGTGCTGGCGTTCGTCCTCCTGCGCTTTGGACTGGTGGCGACCGTAGCCGCTATGTTCTTCGACGGCGGATTCGACAAACTCGCTCTCGGCGCGGACTGGAAGACATGGTACGCCCCCGCCGGATTGGCGACCCTGACGCTGCTGGCGGGGATCGCCATCCTGGCCTTCTGGCGATCGCTGGGCACGCAGGAGTTGTTCGGCAAGGGCGAGGAGCCCGTTTAGGCCCCGCCCGCTACATCTCTCCCCCGAGCGGGCGCTGCATCAGGACCGTGTCCACCCAACGCCCGAACTTGAAACCCACGCTCCGCAGCACGCCCACGTGCCGGAAGCCGAGCGCCTCGTTAAGACCGATGGACGCCGCGTTACCCGTGTCGCCGATCACCGCCACCATCTGCCGGCAGCCGGCCGCCTCGCAGCCCGCGATCAGCTCCGTCAGGAGAAGCCGGCCCAGGCCCTTGCGCGTGTGGCCGGGATGAATGTACACCGAGGCCTCCACCGTGAACCGGTAGGCCGGCCGCGGCCGGTAGGGCGCCGCGTAGGCATAGCCCGCCACGCGTCCCTCCAGCTCGGCTACCAGGTAGGGCAGCCCGCGCTCGATCACGAGCTGGAGCCGGTGAGCCATTTCCGCCGCGTCCGGCGGGTCGGTCTCGAAGGTGGCCAGGGCCGTCCGCACGTAGTGCCCGTAGATGGCGGCGATCTCGGGGGCATCGGCGTCGCAGGCGGCGCGGACCACCGGTACCGTGGGTTTCACAAAGCGGTCCGGTGACATTTCCCCGGATTGTATCAAGGCGAGCCGCTCCGCCGCCGGCGGGGGAACAAACCGCCCTCCCATCTCGTATCCTGGTACAGTCAAGGACCGCCATGCGACATAAGCTCTTGCTGCCCGCCATGGCCGCGGCGTCGTGTTTCCTCGCGGCCTGCAATATCGAGGATCTCTCCGGGGAACGCTACAGCCGGGATTTCCACTACAGCTTTCCGATGAAGCCCAACGGCCGGCTGACGGTCGAGTCCTTCAACGGATCCATCGAGGTTTCCGGGTGGGACCAGGATTCCGTGGACATCAGCGGCACCAAGTACGGCAACACCCAGGAACGCGCCGATGGGCTGCGCATCGAAACCGCCAACACGCCGGATTCGGTCACGGTCCGCGCCATCCGTCCGTCCGAACGGCACGGCAACCAGGGCGCGCGGTTCGTCGTCAAGGTCCCGCGGTCCGCGCTGCTCGATCGCATATCCACCTCCAACGCGTCCATTCGCATCCTGGACGGCGCCGGCCCGGCGCGCCTGCGGACCTCCAACGGTTCGATCCGCGTGCAGGATCTTCGCGGGTCCCTGGACGCCCAGACCTCGAACGCGTCCGTGGACCTGATCGACGTGGACGGAGATGCCATCGCGCACACTTCCAACGGCCACATCCACGCGGAAGGCTTGCGCGGCGGGTTGGATGCGAAAACGTCGAACGCCAGCGTGAACGCCGGGATTGGCGGGGCGAACCGCTCGATTCGCGTCCAAACCAGCAATGGCGGCGTGGAACTGACGCTTCCGGACGGCACCTCGAGCGATGTCCTGGCCGAGACCAGCAACGGCGGAATCACGGTCCGGCTTCCGGCGGCGGCCAAGGCGCGAATCCGGGCGCGAACCAGCAACTCGTCCATCTCTTCCGATTTCGACCTCAGGATGCACGGCGAGGTGGGCAAGAATCACGTAGAGGGCGAGATCGGCTCGGGCGGCGGACCGCTGATCGATCTCGAGACCTCCAACGGCCGCATCCACTTGATGAAGATGTAGCCCCGCAGCCGCCTGCATGGCAGGGCCCGACGGCTTGCGCGCTCCCCCTATGGCATCTTGTCCGCGCCACTCTTCATGACGATGGCGCAGTGCCGTCAGCGCACCACGATGTTCACCAGCTTGTCGGGAACCGCGACGACCTTCACCACCTGCTTGCCCGCGAGGAACGGCTGCACCTTCTCGTCGCCCCTGGCGCGCGCTTCCAGCTCGGAGGCGGTAGAGCCGAACGGGGCACTGAATCGCGAGCGCAACTTGCCGTTCACCTGAACGACGATTTCCGCCTCGTCGTCCTTGGCTAGTTCCGGGTCGAATGCCGGCCAGGACTGGCGGAAGACCGGGCCTTCCCGGCCCAACTCCTCCCAGATCTCCTGGCTCAGATACGGAGCGAACGGGGCCAGCACCAGCGCCAGCTTTTCGACCACCTCCGCCAGCGCCGCGCCCGACAGGTTCGCCTCCTCGTCGTAGAGTACGTTGACCAGCTCCATGACGCCGGCGATGCAGGTATTGAAGTGCCAGCGGGTTTCGAAATCCTCGGTGATCTTGCGCAGCGTCTGGTGGAGTTTCCGCAGCACCTTACGGTCGGCCGGCCCCGGCGCGGCATCGCCGAAGCGGTCCACGCTGCGCGTCACGAAGCGGTAGACCCGGCCGAGGAAGCGGTAGATGCCCTCGGCGCCTTCCTTGCGCCAGTCCACTTCCTTTTCGGGCGGAGCGGCGAAGAGCACGAACATGCGCGCGGTGTCGGCCCCGAACCGATCGGCGAGCGCGTCGGCGCCCACCACGTTGCCCTTGTTCTTGGACATCTTGGCGCCTTCGGCAATCACCATGCCCTGCGTGAACAGGCGCCGCGCCGGCTCGCTGTTCGAGATCATGCCGATGTCGCGCATCACCTTGGTGAAGAAGCGCGAGTAGATCAGGTGCAGAATGGCGTGCTCCACGCCGCCGATGTACTGGTCGATCTCGAACCAGTAGGCGATCTTCGCCGGATCGAAGGGCGCTTGGGAGTTGCGCGGGTCGCAATAGCGATAAAAATACCAGGACGAATCGATGAAGGTGTCCATGGTATCGGTCTCGCGCCGCGCCGCCCCGCTGCACTTCGGGCACTTCACGTTGACGAACTCGGGGACGCTTTCGAGCGGCGAACGGCCCGCGCCGGTGATTTCGACGCGGTCCGGCAGCACCACCGGAAGCTGGTCTTCCGGCACCGCAATCACGCCGCAGGCCGGACAGTGAATCATCGGGATGGGCGTGCCCCAGTAGCGCTGGCGGGAGATGCCCCAGTCCTTGATGCGGTAGGTGATGGCGGCCTTGCCGAAGCCGTTCGCCTCGGCGTGGACGGCCATTTTGCGGCGCGCTTCCTGGCTGGGCAGACCGGACCACGGGCCGGAGTTCTCAACCACGCCATCCTCGGTGAAGGCGGCTGCCATTCCGGGCTCGACGGCCAGTGCGCCATCCGCGGGGCGGATGACGGGGCGCACGGCGATCGAGTATTTGCGGCAGAATTCGAAATCGCGCTCATCGTGCGCCGGCACGGCCATGATGGCGCCGGTGCCGTAACCCATGAGCACGAAATTGCCGACCCAGATGGGCGCCCGCTCGCCGGAGTACGGATTGATGGCGTAGTGGCCGGTGAAGAAGCCTTCCTTTTCTATGTCGCCGGGGTCGCGGTTGGCGCGCGCGTCCACCATGGCCTTGGCGCGGGCCTTGCCGGCGGCGTCCAGCAGCTTCTCGTTGAGGGCATGTTCGGGGGCCAGGATCACGCAGGTGGCGCCGTAGATGGTGTCCACGCGGGTGGTGAAGACGCGGATGGGCTCGCCGGTTTCCTCGAGGCGGAAATCCACCTCGGCGCCTTCCGAGCGGCCGATCCAGTTGCGCTGCATGGTGAGCACGCGCTCCGGCCAGCCCTCCTCGAGCTGGCTCATATCGGCCAGCAGTTGCTCGGCGTAGGCGGTGATCTTCAGGAACCACTGCACCAGCGCGCGCTGCTCGACAGGGGTCTCTTCGTGGCGCCAGCAGCAGCCCTCGACCACCTGTTCGTTGGCCAGCACGGTGGCGCACTTGGGGCACCAGTTCAGCAGGGCCTCCTTGCGGTAGGCCAGGCCGCGCTCGAACATGCGCAGGAAGAACCACTGGTTCCAGCGGTAGTACTCGGGCTCGCAGGTGGAGATTTCGCGGTCCCAATCGTAGCTGAAGGCGAAGCGGCGATGGGTGGTTTTCATGGCCGCGATGTTGTGCAGCGTCCACTCGCGCGGCGGCATCCGGTTCTTGATGGCGGCGTTCTCCGCCGGCAGTCCGAAGGCGTCCCAGCCCATGGGATGCAGCACGTTGTAGCCGCGCATCCACTTGTACCGCGCCAGCGCGTCGCCGATCGAGTAATTGCGGATGTGCCCGATGTGCAGCATGCCGCTGGGGTAGGGCAGCATTTCGAGCACGTAGAACTTGGGCTTCGAGGAATTCTCCTCGGCTTTGTAGAAACCGGCGTTCTGCCAGCGCTCGTGCCACTTGAGCTCGATCTGGTTGTGGTCGTACGGCTTTTCGGGCATAGGGGTGCGGATGGGGGCTGAATTCCATCGTAGCAAGCGGGGTGGGGCGGCGGGGTCAGCGCGAGCGTCACTCCTCGGGCGCTTCCTCGGGCGGCTCGAACCCGTCCAACAACTCCGGATTCCGCGCGAACCGCTTCAGCGCCCGCAGAATGTCGCCCGTTCGGAACCCCGCCCGCAGCAGCCTCCGATACGCCGATGCCAGGTCCTTGTCTTCCTGGAACAGGCCGTCGCGCGGCGCCAGCTTGTACTTACGGCGAATCCACTCCTCGATCAGCGCCGTTTCATCCACCTCGCGATACACCTCGCGAACGGTCTTCCGGGCCAGGGCGGGCGCCACCCGCCGCTGGCGCAGATCCCGCTCGACGCGCGCCCCGCCGAGCTTCTCGTTCGCCAGGCGCGCGGCGGCATAACCCTCGGCGTATCGCCGGTCGTTCAGATAACCGTGATCCTTGAGACGCGTCAGAATGCCGTCCACGTCGCCGGATACCAGCGCGCGGCGGCCGAGCTTCTCGCGCAATTCGCCGGTGGAATGGGCCCGCCCCGAGAGCACCTTCAGGGCGTAGGCCCACAGACCGGCGGAATCCAGCCGCCGGGGCTTGCGTTCGTCCATATATCGCTTTCCTATGCGGAGTATACTGAAAAATGGCAAAAGCCATGTGCCCCCGCGGAAAGGGACATGGCGCCGCAGAGGAGGAAACATGGATTCGAAAGGGTTTTCCAGCTTCTTGCTGGGGCTGGGCGTGGGCATCGGGATCGGCATACTGTTTGCGCCGAAGTCGGGAAAAGAAACCCGCCAATTGATTAAGGAAAAGGCCGACGAGGGCGGCGAGTATTTGAAGCAGCGGAGCACCGAACTCAAGCAGTCGGCGTCGGAATGGGTGGACAAGGGCAAGGAAGCCATCAACCGCCAGAAGGAAACCCTGGCCGACGCGGTGGAAGCGGGCCGCCAGGTGTATCGTGAGCACACCGCCGCGCCGGAACCCTCCGCCCAGTAAGCGGCGCCGGCCCAGGGGCTCTCTCTTATGACGGAAGAAGTGTTTCGCATCGTAGTGGCGGCAGCCGTTGCGCTGGCGTGCCTGGCCACCCTTGTGCAGGCCGTCGCAGCGGTTGCCGTTTACCGTGCGATTCGCGGAATCGATAAGAAAGCGGCGCCCGCGGTCGGACGCATCAACCCGGTCCTCGATCAGATCGAGGCTACCTTCGCAAAGGCCGGTCCGGTTTTCGAGAAGATCGGAGTGGTGGCCGAGAAGACCGGACCCGTGGTGGAGCGGATCGGCCCGCTGATGGAACAGGTCGGACCGGCGGTCGAGAAGATCGGTCCGGCGGTGGTGCAGGCCGGCCTGGTTCTGGAGAGCGCCAATCGGTTGCTGACGGAGACCCGCCCGCGGATCGTCGAGATCTCCGGCGAGATGGCCGGCATCGCCAAGAGCGGCCGCGAGCAGGTCGACCGCGTTGGCGAATTCCTCCGTGACGCCAGCGGCCGTGCCCTTGCCCGCCTGGAGCAGATCGACCGCACCGTGGAAAGCACCGTCGGCCAGGTGGAGCAGGCCGGCGACGTGGTGAAGCGCGCCGTCATGACCCCCCTCCGCGAGGTCAACGGCATCGCCGCCGGCATCGCCGCGGCCGTTTCCACCCTGGTCCACCATCCGCGCCGTCCCCAGATCGACCAGGCGACCCAGGACGAAGAGATGTTCATCTAGCTCTGTGACCGCGAGATACTGTTCCTTTGCCGCGGGCCGCTCGCTCACGCTCGCGGTTCCGTGCGGAACCGCGAGCGGGGTACCCACTTGGGGTCCCGAGCGGCCCGGCAATGGCGCCAAACCACGCGGCGGCGAGGGCGCGGCGTCGTGAAACGGCTCCGCACGCTGGTGCTATTCTGAAAACTACACTCCCCAAGGGGCATACCGATGCGCGACTATCGCTACACGACTCCCCACGGGATCCGGGTCACTCGCAACCTTACCAGGACCAGTTACAGTAAGGGTCTGCGGCACCTCCTGCGCGATTTGGACCGGCACCGTGGCATCTACCTGTCTTCGGGATACGAGTATCCCGGGCGGTACTCGCGCTGGGACATCGCCTCCACGTGCCCTCCGCTCGAGATCGTCTCGCGCGGCCGCAGCGTGCAATTCCGCCCGCTCAACGAGCGCGGCCGCCGCATCGCCGAATTGCTGTATCCGGTGCTCGAGCACCATCCGCACTGGGAGGAGTTCGGTTGGGCCGAAGGCGCGCTGGACGGCCGCCTGAAACCGCTGCCCGCCCTGTTTCCCGAAGAGCAGCGCAGCAAACAGCCCTCGGCGTTCACCATTTTGCGGGCGCTGATCGGCGAGTTTCGCGGCGAAGAGAACTCCCGTTTGGGGCTGGTCGGCGCTTTCGGCTACGACCTGCTGTTTCAGTTCGAGCCCATCGAGAAGAAGCTGCCGCGCCACGGGCACAAGGATCTGCACCTGTTCCTGTGCGACGACATCTGGTTCATGGACCGCATGAAGGAGCAGGTGGAGCGCTACCGCTACGATTTCGAGAGCGGCGAGGTTTCGACCGCCGGCCTGCCGCGCGACGCGCAGCCCGTCCCGCGTCCGCGCAAGCGCGCGCCGGGCCCGATCGCGAGCAATCATTCGCCGGAAGAGTACATGGCCAACGTGGAAACCGTGCGCGAGGGCATGCGCCGCGGCGACTATTACGAAGTGGTGCTGCGCCAGACCTTCAGCGCGCCGTATTCCGGCAAGGCCTCCGAACTGTTCGAGCGCGTCCAGAAAGCCAGTCCCAGCCCGTACGAGTTTCTCCTGCAATTCGGCGAGGAGCAACTGGTGGGCGCCTCGCCGGAGATGTTCGTGCGCGTCGAAGGCCGCCGCATCGAGACGTCGCCGATTTCCGGCACCGCGCAGCGAACCGGCGACCCCATGCGCGACGCCGACAACATAAAGGAGCTGCTGAAGTCGGCGAAGGAGGAATCGGAACTCACCATGTGCACGGACGTGGACCGCAACGACAAGTCGCGGGTCTGCGAACCGGGCAGCGTGAAGGTGATCGGCCGGCGGCTGATCGAATCGTACGCCGGCGTGTTCCACACCACCGATTACGTGCAGGGGCTGCTCAAGGAAGGCTTCGATTCGCTCGACGCCTTTCTGACGCACATGTGGTCGGTGACCATGATCGGCGCGCCCAAGAAGGCGGCGGCGGTGGCCATCGAGTCGCTCGAGAAGAGCGCGCGCGGCTGGTATGGCGGCGCAGTGGGGATGATCTCGCTCAACGGCGACATCAACACCGGCATTCTGATTCGCACCACCTATCTGCGCGACGGCATGGCCGAGTATCCCGTGGGGGCGACGCTGCTGTACGATTCCGTGCCGGCGCTGGAGGAGCGCGAGACGCGCTTCAAGGCCACCGCCTTCTTCCGCGCCATGGGCGTGGCGGAACCCGGGGCTGTTGCCGCCGAGGTTCACGCGCTGGGGACCGGGCCCGGCAAGGGCGCGCGCCTGTTGCTGGTGGACAACGACGATTGCTTCATCCACACCCTGGCCAACTACGCCCAGCAGACCGGCGCCGAAGTGGTGACCTACCGCGCCGGATTCCCGCCGGAGCTGATCGAGCAAGTGGCGCCGACCCTGATCCTGATTTCGCCCGGGCCCGGCCGCCCGCGCGACTTCGGCGTCCCCGATGTGGTGAAGACGGCCGTGCGCCTGGGCGTGCCGGTCTTCGGCGTGTGCCTGGGATTGCAGGGCATCGTGGAAGCCTTCGGCGGCGAACTGGGCGTGCTGGACTACCCCATGCACGGCAAGCCGTCGAAGGTGCGGCACCGCGGCGTGGGCGTGTTCGAGGGCCTGCCCGAGGAGTTCCTGGTGGGCCGCTACCACTCGCTGTACGCGCGCCGCGAAACCTTCCCGGCGTGCCTGGAGGTTACCGCCGAGACCGAAGACGGCGTGATCATGGGCGTGCGCCATCGCGAGCTGCCGATCGAGGCCGTGCAGTTTCATCCGGAATCGATCCTGTCGGCCGCCGATGGCCATGGGCTGAAGCTGATGGAGAACGCCGTGCGGATCGGGAGAGCGGTGGGGGCGTGACGAAGCGGGCATGGCTGCGCCGGGATCCATAACCGCGGGAGATCTGTCCGCCTTGTACGCGCGGGTGTTTGCGGCGTCCCCTATGCCGCGGCGGACCATCCTGAAGTACCGGCCCTTCATCTGCCCGTTCGAGGAGCTGCTGCCCTATGTTCCCGATGGGTCCTCGGTATTCGACATCGGCTGCGGTTGCGGACTGTTCCTGCTGGCCCTGGCCTTCGCGGGCAAGCGGATTTCCGCGGTGGGCGTCGACATGGCTCCGGACGCCATCCGTGCCGCCGGGCGTGCGGCGCGCACCGCCGAGATCGAAGCCACGGGTTCCATGCTGAGCTTCGAGGTTGCTCCCGATTCCGAAGCGTGGCCGGCCGGCCAGTTCGACGTGGTGAGCCTGATCGACGTCCTGCATCACGTTCCAGCGGCCGGGCAGCGCGCGTTCGTAACCGCGGCCGCTTCCCGGGTGAGGCCGGGCGGCTTTCTTATTTACAAGGACATGTGCCGCCGGCCCGTCTGGCGGTCCTGCGCGAACCGCCTGCACGATTTGCTGCTGGCTCGCCAGTGGATACGGTATCGGGATATTGCCGAGGTGCGGGAGTGGGCTGCCGCTGTGGGGCTGGCGCCGCAAAGCCGGCGGGATCTTGCGCGGCTGTGGTACGGTCACGAACTGTGCGTCTTTTGTAAGCGGCTCGGGTGCGGCGGCGCATAGCGGAAGTTATCGAACTCGCCGGCCAGGAAGGCCCCGGTCCGCTGCGCTTCGCCCGCCAGGCATCGGCACGAGCGCGTGCACCGCGGACGCCTACCGGCGTTAGCCGGCGGCCGAGTGCGCCACTTCGTGCGCCGCCGCCAGGTACGGCCGCATCGGTTCGACCAGGGGCGCCGGCACGGTCACCGTGGGGGCGCCGGGCAGTGCGAGCACCAGCTCCAGGGCCGGGCGCCAGTAGAGCCGCGCATCGCGGGTGGATTGAATGGCGGCCCACGGGATGAGCCAGGGTTGCACCGGGCCCCAGGCCTTGAGGTACAGGCCGGCCGGGGCGACCACGATGGTGGCGCAGTTGCGGTATCTCACCGTGCCAACGGCCACGGTCTGCCGCGTGAAGCGCTGCCCCGACGGTTCGGCGACGGCGCCGAAGCCGCCCGGCAGCGGCGCGATGGACTTGCGCGCCAGCAGCACCAGCACCACGATAATTCCGCACATCGCTCCCGCCGCCAACAGCAGCAGGAAGAGCGAAAACGCCGCTTCCATGGCTCCACTCATGATAGATCAAAACCGGGCGCGGGGTTCCAGAAGACTTGTCCAATACAAGATGAGCCTGAAGCGGGAACGCTTTCCAATACAAGATGAGCCTGAAAACTGGCGGCCCGCCGCCGGCTGCGGCATCCTGCGAGGGAATGCAAATTCGAATGCGGAATGCGGAGTCCCTGGAACCGGAAGCGATCGGCGCGTTTCTGGAAGCCAGCCAGAAGATCGAGTTCGCCGGGCAGAGTCAGGAGGAAATCTACGGTTGGGTGAAGGAGACGTTGATTCGGCAAGGGTACTTTCGCCACGGCAAGAGGCGGCGGGGCGTGATCCGCGCCTATCTCGAGAAGGTGACGGGGCGAAGCCGGGCCCAGATCGCGCGCTTGATCCAGCAGTACCGCCAGACCGGCGAGTTGAAGTCGCGTGCCGGCCGGCGCCATCGATTCGGCCGCAAGTACACCACGGCCGACATCGGGTTGCTGGCCGAGGTGGACCGGGCGCACGAGCGGCTCAGCGGACCGGCGACGCGCCACGTTCTGGAGCGGGAATACCAGCAGTACGGCAAGCAGGAATTCGCGCGCCTGGCGGGGATCTCGGTAGCGCACCTGTACAACCTAAGAGGGACGGCGGCGTACCGGAAGCGGGCGGCGGTGTTCCTGCCCACGCGTCCCACGGCGATTCCGATCGGACAGCGGCGCCGGCCGGATCCGAAGGGGGAGCCCGGCCACCTGCGGGTGGACACGGTGCACCAAGGGGATTGGGAAGGCGTCAAGGGCGTCTTCCATATCAACGCGGTCGACGAGGTGACGCAATGGGAAGTGGTGGGGTGCGCCGAGGCCATCGGCGAGCGGAGCCTGATTCCGGTGCTGGAGGCGATGCTGCACCGGTTTCCGTTCCGCATCCAAGGCTTTCATTCCGACAACGGTTCGGAGTTCGTCAACTACAAGATAGCCAAACTGCTGAACAAGTTGCTGATCGAGTTCACGCGCTCGCGGCCGAACCGCAGCCAGGACAACGGGCAGGTGGAAAGCAAGAACGGGGCGGTGATCCGCAAGCACATCGGCTACGGGCACATCCCGGGAGGGCAGGCCGAGCGGGTGCACCAGTTCTACGCGGCGCACTTCAACCCGTATCTGAACTTCCATCGTCCCAGCGGCTTCGCCCGAGTCGTGGAGGGCCAGCGGGGCAAGCGAAGGAAAGTGTACCGGTTGGGGGACTACGCCACGCCCTTCGAGAAGTTGAAATCGCTGCCCCAGGCGGAGAAGTTTCTCAAGCCGGGGATCAGCTTCAAGCAACTGGACAGACGCGCCGGACAGATGAGCGACACCGAGGCGGCACGGAAGATGCGCCAGGCCAAGGCGGCGCTGTTGCGTGCGGTGAAGGTGGAAGCGCCGGCGCCACCGCGGGACTGAGGGACTGACTATGCGAGGCATGCCTGAGCGGCGAGTTGGTTTCTTGATGCCTCGCGCCAACGGCGCGCGCGGTAAGGTGCGCGGGGCGCTGCCCCGGACCCCCGCCAGGGGGACACCCCCTGAAACCCCCGGCCCCTTTCCCTTCCGCTCCAAGTTCCGGAACGGTCCTCGCCGTCAAGGGTTCGCTCCGCCG
>Ga0326728_10006227_pt1 | contig 32399 bp, 45 predicted proteins | sample MB3enrmetagenome_FD_207602 | JGI IMG/M metagenome (GOLD analysis project Ga0326728, IMG submission 207602) | Lab enriched peat soil microbial communities from McLean, Ithaca, NY, United States - MB31MN | ecosystem: Environmental > Terrestrial > Soil > Wetlands > Peat | place: USA: New York... | reverse complement strand
GTACACAGGACGGAGACGAAGCCGGCCACCAGGTGGGAAAAGTCAGGGACGCCGATGGTAGGAATAATTGCGGACTGCGGCGGTCAGCCGGCGTTTGAACTGGCGCGGCGCGATGTCGCGCATGCGCCGGAGCGTCTTGAGCGAGGGCTTCGCGATGCCCGATTCCCACTTCCGCACGGAGTACTCGCACACGCCGAGCGCGGCGGCAAACTCCGTGGCGGACATCTCCAGCGTCATGCGGACGCGCTTCACCACGCGGGCAATCGGCTCCATCGCGGCCTCGCTCAGTGCGCGGTCGCGAGACTGATCACGCCGACGGCGAGGCCAATAATCGCTAACCAAAAGAAAAATGTGACCATCGCTTTGATCTCTCCAAGCAAGGATCGGATGTCTATGAGCACGGAGAGGTTTATGTCGCGCTGGACGGGCACGGCGCCGAGCTGTGGCGTGGGCGCCCCGCCGGCGCTAGGGCCGGCGACGGACGTGGCCGGCGCAGCCTCGACCGGGTTGGCGGCCGGCGCTTTCCACCGAAGATTGAGTTCCGTCATTCGATTTCTCCTTAGGGGACGCGGCGCATCTTCTTCTTTTCCAGCGCGGCCGGGAATTGGTCACTCAGTTCCCTATACTCCACAGCACGTTTTATGAGATACCGCACGACTGCATCGATCACCGGGCTCGGCGCTTTGTCGAAGATGGTGTCGAGCGCCGTGTGGGCATCCACGACAGTTTTCTCGCTACAGCGGCGCCCTGTGGCCTTGTACGTCATAAGGCCGCGCAGCCGATCAGGAAGGCGGTTCTCGATTTCCTCTCGCACCTCAGGAGGGGCGATCTCGGCCAGGCTCTTCAGGAAATGCGGTTTCGGTTGGCGGACGCCGGCTTCGTAGTGACGGACGGCGGCTTCGCTCATGCCGAGGTGGAAGGCCATTTCCGTCACCGAGAGCCCCTTATTTTCTCGGACTTCCCGTACCAACTCCCCGAGGGTCAACCCCCTCAATTTTTCTCTTGACATACTCCGTCCATTGGACGTACCGTGTACGCGATATGGCAAACAAACAAGCTAAACGCAATAGCCCAACGGTTCACGGTACCACGGAACTAGCGCGGCGAGTACGCGCTTTTCACGGCCTCAGCGCGCACATCGCGCGGCTGGCTGGAGTCAGCAAAACGACCGTGTCTCTTGTGCTGTGCGGCCGGACGACTTCACGGCGCGTCATGAAGATCGCTCTCCGCGAACTTACCAAGGCCGAAGGAGGCCAGTTCATCGATCGGAGGGCGGCATGAAATCGAAAATCGGCGAAGCAGCAATTCAACGCGTGTGGGCCGTGGGCACAGTTCTAGACTGCGACGATGCAGTTCAGCTCGATGAGATCCGCAGTGACCCCACGGCGGACATCCGCTTACGAGTCTTAGCGGGCACGAAGCTCTTCATGCTTCACCGGGCGAGGCGCCAGGCGAACGGCGCGCGCTGGGCCGTCCCCGCCGACCCCGAAACAGAGGACCTGCTCGCCCTCGCGGTGCTTTTCTGCGAGCCGATCGAGAATCCTCGCGCGAGAAAGGCCGCGTAGTGGCTGACGCGTGGCTCAGCTTCGAGCAATTGGCGGCGCTGACGGACTGGAAGCGCCGGTGGGTCAGCAGGCAGGCTTCCATGAACGCGATCACATCGAGACTCGGCGAGCGAGGGCGGAACGGCAAGCCGCGGCGCGAGTTCCTTCTCTCCTCGCTGCCACAGGCCGCGCAGGTGCGTTACGCCGAGCAGCTCGCGCGGAAGCCGGACGCGCTGGCGATCCGCGAGGACGCGGGGATAGTTCAACAGCAGACTTCGACGACGGAAAAGGCTCGCGCGCTGGATGCACCATCGGGAACTGCCCCTCGCCTTTCCGCGATGCGACCGGGGGGCCGTCCGTCGTCGATTCAATCAGAGAAGCCGGTGCCGCGATGGCGCACGATCGTGCCGGACGATCCCAAGAACCCGCGCAGCCGAGAATTACAGATGCGCGTGGAAAAGCGGCTCGAAGCGATTGCGCCGCTCGTTGACTTTCATCGGCTGGCCACCAGGCGCGAGCAGCGCGAGATGTTGCGCGCGCGCGGCGCGAAGAATTTCACGGAGCTGGCCGGCCAGGCAGCAGCCGCGAGCGGCGATTCGGCGCGCACGCTGCTGCGATGGTTCGCGCTCTACAAATCGGGAGGCGAGCCGCGTCTGGCAGGCCCGGTCCGTCAAGATAAAGACAGATCACGTTTCTTCGAAAAACACGGCGCCGCCGCGGCGTTCGTGCAGAACGCCTATCTCACCGAAGGGCTGAACCTCCTCGACATTCGCGACACGCTCTGGCGGCGTTGGGCGGAGATCGGTGAGCGCGGCGAGCGGCCGAGTTACCAGACCATCCGCCGCTACATTCACGCGATCCCGGCCCCGATCGCGGGCCTGGCGCGCGAAGGCGAAGAAAAATTCACCGCGAAATACGGCCCGTATCTCATCCGCGCCGAGCAGCCGGTGATGAAGTGGTGGATCTCGGACCACCGCGTTCACGACGTTTTCGTTTACAACACGGCCTTCGCGCACGAGAACCCCGGCAAAGCCTATCGCCTCTGGATGACGGCCGTCTACGACTTGGGCTCGCGCAAGATCATGGGCTGCGTCTGGTCGCCGACGCCATCCTCGCAGACCATCAATTCCGCCGTGCGCATGGGGATCGCCCAGGCCGGCTTCCCCGCGAATCTCTATTGGGACAACGGCAAGGATTTCCAGGCCGTCGCGCGCGCGCTGACGGCGCTGCTCGAAGCGCAGCAGGTCTCCATCACCAGCGCGCTGCCGTTCAGTCCGCGCTCGAAGCCGATCGAGGCTTACTTCACGCGCTGGTCATTCCGCTTCGATCGGCGCTGGCGGCCGGCGTACGCGGGAAATAAACCCTCGAACTGCCCGCCGGAATGCCGCGAGGCGCAGAAGCTCCACGCCGAATGGCTCGCCGGAAAGCGCGAGACGACGCCGCTTCATTGCGACAAGGATTTCATCCTCGCGGCCCTCCAATTCGCAGTCGAGTACAACGACACCCCGCACGAATCCCTCGATGGCCGCACGCCCAACCAAGTCTTCGATGAGCAGCATCCCGAGTCGGCGCGCAAGCCGGTGGATCGCCGCCTGCTCGATCAATTGTTCTGGCGGCGCGATCGGCGCCAGGTGCTGGCCGGCGGATGCGTCGAGCTCGACCGCGTGCGCTACGAACCGAATGAGGAATCCTTCGGCGCGCTCGCGCTGATGTGCGGCCACGCCGTCACCGTCTGCCGCGATCCCTACGACCTCGGCGAAGCAATCGCGCTCGATGCCGAGAGCGGCGAATTCCTCGGCGAACTGCGCATCCAGGAGCGCGTCGACCAGGCGCCGCAGGGACGCCTCACGCAGGACGCGATTCGCGCGGGCATGCGCCGCGCGCGCGGCTTCAAGCGGATGTGCGCGCAGTACGGCCAAGCGATCGAGGCGATGGCGGCCCACGCGGGATGGAAACCGGAGCGCGAAGCGCTGCTCGATCGCGCGCGCGGAATCAGGACCGGAACCGATGGGCAGGCTCTCCTCAGAGCCGCGGCCCCGGGCAGCGGCAGCGTTGGAGAGGGGACGCTGCCGCGCCCGGCCCGCGAATTGCCCGCGCTTGCGCCGGCATTCGTGAGCGACGGAGTGGATGACGATTTCGGTCCCGTGGAGTTGGAGAAATAAATGTCGCGCTTACCCGCTCCCGAAATGCGCCGCCTGGAAGCCGTTCCGCACCCAGGCTGCGCGGCCGTGCGCGCGAAGCTCGACGAGTTCATGGCGCGCCGCGGAATCGCGATCGAGCAAATGGCGCGCCTCGCCGGCATCGGCGAAGCCACGCTCGGCATGTACGTTCGCGGCACGTACGAGAAATTCGCGCACGCCCACAGCACCGAGTACCTGGATGCGCGCCTGTGGACTTACCTGATGCAGAACTGGCCGCGCGACGCCGCGCCGCCCTCCGAGGAGCTGATCGAGACGCGCGGCTATCGCAAGATTCTCGAGTGCATCGAGGAGGCGGTCGAGCACGGCGCGATCTCGCTGATCTACGGGCCGCCCTCCTCGGAGAAATCCTTCGTCGCGGAAAACATCGCGGCGCAGTGGCGCGCCGCCGGCCGCCGCGATCTTCTTCGCGTCGTTTGCAGTTCGGAAACGACGCCGCTATGGCTCCTGAAAGACGTCGCGCGCGAAGCGGAAGTGTGGACGCGCGGAAACAACTGCCGCACCTACGCGGAAGCGCTGGTCGGGGAATTCCTTTCACGGCCGCGGCCGCCCGCCATCATCGTGGATGAAGCGCAGCACCTCGACATGCGCTGCATGGAAACCCTCCGCATCCTTCTCCACGAACTCACGCGGCGCGGCGGCAGCAAGGGCTGCGGCCTCGTGCTGATGGGCAGCCACAACCTCTATACGCGGTTCAAGGACCTGGCCGCGCGCTACTCGCAGGAACAAATGCTCTCGCGTCTCTCCTACCGCGTGCAGCTCGAAGGCATGACGGAAGAGGAAGTGATCCAGATCGCCGCACGCGCGATGGGCACGCCGGGGCATCCCGCGAAGTTCAGCGACGACCAGCGCGAAAAGCTGCTCGCGAAATGCCGCGTGCTCGATCCGTACGCGACCGACGCCGACGGCAAGCGTCTGCGCGGGCCGAAGGGCGAAGCCGTCGTGCGGACCTACTACTCGTCGCGCCGCTTACTCGAATACATCCGCCAGAAAAAACGCAAGGGGTTGAGCCTGATTTTGGCCGAGGAGGTCGCATGAACACGAATCAGCAACGCAGGTTCTACGATCAGCCCAGCAACGTCCGGGTGGGGCCGGGCTACGTCAGAGAAATTTACGATGAACCGGAGTGGACGGTCGAGCAGCGCCAGGCCCTCCTGAAGCGCCTCAATCGTCCGGACGTCTTCCGCAGCGCGAGAGGAGGAAGGCCGAGCCGGCTGTTCCTCTACAGCTTCGCGCTTCTCTTACTGGCGTTTCTGCTCTTCATCATTCTCGTCTTCTCCGCGAAGGCGCAGGCCGCGCCCCCCGCGCCGCTGGCGAAGCTCCAGCTTCCGGTCCAGCGCCATTTCAATCGCAAGGCGTTCCTCGCGGAATCGGTCGCGCTGACCGCGATGAACGTTCTCGACGGTTACGAGACGGTCCGCGATTCGCACGTCGGCGTTTGGGAAGCCGGCTTTCCGAAAGGCAGCGCGGAGCTGCTCGGCCGCTATCCCGGCGCCGGGCGCTACGCCGCGGTGATGCTCAGCGAGCAGGCCGTCATCGAGTTCGCCGGCTGGAAGCTCGAACATGCGCGCGCCAAACCCCTGCGCGTTTCGGGCCACGTCCTGATGATCGGCGCGACGCTCGCTCATTCGGCGTACGTCGTTCAGGACGTGCAGTTACAGCGGGAGACTGGATGGAAGAAGTAAGCAGCGGCCCGGAGCTTATCCCGCTCCGCCGCGATACTGCGAGCCACTTCCCGCCAAGGCGCGGCGCGCACGCGGAGAAAAAGTGTGACCGAGCAGCGCGATCCCGGGAAGCTGATCGAGGAAGTGACGGCGCCGGCGCTCCGGGCGAACCGGCCGAAGATCGATCGCTTCACGATCTTCAAGGCGTTGCCGAAGGCTTCGGCGGTCAAGTGCTGCCGCTGCGGGCGGAAAACGCGCGGCCGGCTGTTTCAGGTTCCGCATACGACGGGGCGAATGTGCACGCTCTGCGCGGTCGAGACGCGCGCCAGGAATCCGATGTGCACGCCGCGGAGGGTGCGGTGAACAAAGATTGGAAAGCGACAGGTGCGGCCGGAGGACTCACCACCGGCATCTGGCTGTTTTGGTGGAAGCTGCCGCGGCAGCCCTATTGGCTGACATTCATGACGTTCTTGAACCCGTGGCGCGAAGGCCGCGAAGTCAGAATCAGCGAGCTGCAGAAGCTCATGCTGGGGATGAACTGATGGACATCTTTGAAATCTGGAAAGGCATCCGCATGGCGCAGCTTTTATTCCCCGAGGCGCCAGTGGAGCTCCACGCCGAGCCTGTCACGCGCAGCTTGACCGCGTACACGCCGCCCGCCATCCACGTTCTCCTGGCGACGCCGGTCCAGGCGAATTGCTGCGGGGGGATGAGCGCGTGGTTCGTGAATCGCAACGGCCGCACGCTCTGCTGGACCTGCGACGACGAACGCCAAATGGCGCAGCGGAGGGCGGCGTGAGTCGGCTGAGCAAATTCGATCGCGCGCTTCCGCGCCGCTATCCGGGCTGCTGGAAGAATTCCGAATTCCGCCGCAGATACGACGCGGCGTGGATGGCGCGGAAGCGTGCAAGAGATGCGGACTACTACGAGGCCGAGCTTTCGCAGCAGGCCGCGCACAACGTCCTCGTGCGCGCGTGCAGACGCGCGAAGCTGCGGCGGCTCGCGCGGCGCAGGCGCATCTTCAAGATTCATCGCATGCGCGAGATCCCGCCCGCTCTGCCGCGCTGCTATTTCTGCGGCGTGCCTCAAGGGAAGCTCTCGGACGGCTGCGACGAGCGCGCGCGGCTGCGGATCGTCGAGCGAATGGTCGTCGCGCCGAGCGGGAAGCTCCTTCCGGCGAAAGTGTTGTGGTGCGGGAAATGCTGAAGACGAAGAAACCAAAACGCGGCGTCTGCAGGGTCTGCGGCTGCACGGATCTCGAGCCGTGCATCGTCAATCACAGAACCTGCGCATGGGTAGATCGCGCGAAAACTCTCTGTAGCGCGGGTCCCTGCATCGAGATCGCCATCATTCAGGCTCGCGTCGAGGAGCTGCGACGCGCTTTGAGGTTCGTGCACCACAAAGACGGCTGCTACGCCATCGGCGGATGCGTTGCGAGCTGTCCCGTTGCGACTCTCGCGGCGCGCCGCAACAAGCTCGAAAGGAGCGTCGGATGACCGAGAGACCGAAATTCGAGCCGTATCGCGTCGGGCCGAGCGATTGCCTGGAGCGCGTCGCGGCCGCGCTCGGCGATCCGTTGCTTGCCGAAGTGGATCGCAAGCTGCTGCGCATCATCGCGGCCCATCGCGGCGCCGCCAGCGCCGTCCGCGCGGAAGCCATTCTCGGCGAGCTGGGGCTTTATTGCGACGGCAACGCGCGGCGCTGGGTGAAAGCCACGGTCGAGGACCTGGTGACGCGGCTGCGCGTGCCCATCGGCGGCTTGCGCATGAAGCCCTACGGCTATTTTCTCGTCGTGACGCAGGCGGACATGGACCTAGCGCTGCACCCGTTGCAGAACGAACTGCTCTCGCTCGCGCGGCGGATCCGCGCGCTCACGGACGAACGCTATCTCTCGAAGCTGAACGGGCAAATGCTGCTGCGGCTCGATCTGTTTCCCGCCGGCGACGAACCCTTCGCGGACGGCGCTCAGGACAAGCGAGGCGCCGCGTGAAATGCGAACAGCCCGGCTGCGAAGAACAGGGAATCCTTTGCAGCCTCAACGACGATGAGAACACGGAATTTTACTACTGCGCCAGTCACTGCTACCAGAACGGTTTCTGCTACGGGTGTGGGAACCATTTCGGTGGAATGGAAAGTTTCGACTTCAACAACCCATCGCACCTGTGCCCGGATTGCAGGACCGATTCAGAGTCCGAAGAGGACGAGGGCAGTTACTACGAGCCGCCACTCTTTTTCGACGAGGAACAAGACGCATGAGCAGGGACATCATCCGGACCTGGCCGGCGTTCATCAAGCCGCGGCGCGTGCATGAGATTTTCACGCACGACTTCGGCGAGTTTTATTTCACGCTTGGGCACGGGAAGCCGAAGGACGAAATCGACCGCCTGTGGTGGACGTACCGCGGCCACATCCTCGGCAGCTTCAAAGTGAACCGGATCGTGCAGAATCTCGGGCAGCTTCCGAAGCTACGCTCGTTAAGCGGTGAAAAAAGCGAGTGGCAGATTCGGCACGGGAACTGGGTGGCAATTTGCCGGCCACCGTTCGTGCCGCTTCGCGATCGCGTCTTCCACGAATCATTTCGCGGCTGGCGCTACTTCGAGCTGGAGAGCTACCGCGGCACCATCGACGCCAAGGTGAAGATCGCATGAGGCAGGAAGGCGCAGCGACGGCAGGGAGGGAAGCGACGTTCGCGGAGATCGCGAAGGCGCTCGGGATCACGAAGCAGGGCGCGTGGTTCCTCTACAAGAGCGCGCTGCGGAAGCTGCGGAAGAAAGCCGCGGTCCGCGCGCTCCGCGAGATGGCGCAAGCGAAAATCCGGAGGGAATTGTGAGCCCGCTCACGAAATCACTGCGGCAATTGGCGGTGGAGGACCTCTATTCGACCAGGTGCGCGTGCGGCGGGGCGAAATTGAGCGGGCAATCGTTCTGCCACGCGTGCTTCCGCGAGCTTCCTCCGCGCATGCGCAACGCCCTCTATGTGGCGTGCAGCGTCACCTACGCCGACGCGTGGGACGAAGCGAAGGATTATCTGCGAATCGAAGCCGGGAGGATCAAATGATCGAGCGGCGAAAGAGGGACAGCAAGGAATACGAATCCGTGCGCCCCAGCTTCTGGTTTTCTGGGTGCGACCAGGACGGCGACTGGTCCAGAGACCAGGTTATCGCGCAACTCACTGAAGACATCCGCAACAACCTCGAAGAGCTGAACAAGAAGCAGATGCTTCAGTGCGACGTGCGCGACGACGTCCGCCGGATGCGCGTTGCGCTCGAGAAAATCGCCAGGAAGCTGACGAAGCGGCGGCGCCGGAGGATCGAGTGAACATCACGCAGGAGGAAAAAGATCGATCGTTCCACGAGGCGATGATGCACTTCGAAACATGCCGCGTCTCTGGCTGTCATCCCGTGCGGCCCTGCGCCGAGGGAGCGCGACTACTCGATGAAGCATTCCGCCTGAACGTTATGCCAGCGTTCCACGAGGCGATGATGCACTTCGAAACATGCCGCGTCTCTGGCTGTCATCCCGTGCGGCCCTGCGCCGAGGGAGCGCGACTACTCGATGAAGCATTCCGCCTGAACGTTATGCCAGATCTTGCGCGATTCGCGGCAGAAATTGAAGGGCGGAGGATCGGATGAGGACACAGGAAGAGATCCGCGCGCCTGCCGGCGTGATGCCGCCCGTGACGGCGCCGCGGTGCCGCTTCCACGTTGGGCAGGAGATGCAGCCCGTCGAGGTGCGGCGGTTCAACTATTCCTGGGTCAACGAGAACGACTCCGCGCGGCACGGCAGGAAGAAGCGCGTCATCTGGAAGTGCCCGATTGGCGGCTGCCCGTGCGTGACGTCGATCGGCGGTGAGGACGAGGGGGAGGGACTCGATGATTGAAGCCGCGACATGCGCCTGCGGGTGCGGCCGGCTGTTCGAGCCGACGCGCGCCTGGCACGTCTTTGCCACGCCCCGATGCCGCAAGCGCGGCTGGGCGGAGCGCTGGCGGCGGAAGAGGCCGCGCCGGGTGCAGACGGAAAAGCCGGCTCCGCGTGGGGAGGCCAGCCGTCGCGCACAGGCGGTCCACAATGCGTCAGAACGCATTTCTACAAGGAATCAGGCCAGGTCGATGGTCAAAGTCGCCACAATCGCCGGGGCGCTCGAAACGCTGGCAAGGGAACGGCCGGATTTCTTCCTGAAACTCGCCGCGAGCGTGGAGGGGGAAAAGCGGCGTCAAGCCGCCGCACTCCAAAGGGCGGCGGACTGATGGCGCCCGGAATCAGCCCCGGCCAGCTCAAGAAGCTCCAGACGCTGTGGGGACATTACTGGCGCTGGAAGGTCGAGCTCACGCCGCCGTACGATACGCTCGCCAAGCGCGAGGCCCGGATCGCGTGGCTGGCCGCGACCATAGGCCGGTCTCTCGATTCCTCGAAGGGACTGACAAAGGCGGAAGCTGCGCTCGCGATCCGGGAACTGATGAAGCTTCTGCCGGAGCATCTGCGCGGGCCGAAGCGGAGGATGAGCGGCCAGCGCGCGCGCGAACTCGGGACGGCGGGGCGGCGCGGCGCGGCGCAGCAGTCGGCGGCGCTGCCGGGCAAACTGGAACTCCAGGCCATCGAGGACCTGAAGGCGCAACTCGGCTGGGACAACGTGAGATTCGACGCGTGGCTGCGCTCACGTTACAGCCCCGTGCGCGGCATGGTGCGCACGCTCGCGGACGCGAATCGCGTCCGCTGGGCGCTGAAAGCGATTCTGAAACGGACGGGAGGCGCTGCCGCATGAGCGAAAGCGATTTTCTGCGGACAAAATATCAGGCCGAACGCGTCCTTCGCGCGCGCCTTTGGGTCTGGCCCGTGGAGCTCGCGCGGGCGGTCCCTGGGCTCACTTGGCTGGAGGCGCGGTCCTTTCTCGAGATCTTCGTGAAGGAAAACATCGCGGTGCGGCACCGTGACGGGCGATTTTATTATGTGCGGCCGGAGTTCAGATGACGCCGCGAATATCGGACCGGGCGATCTGGATCCGCGTCGCGCTCGCGGCGCACATCCTCGGAAAATCCCGCTGGCAGGTGCGCCGCTACATCGAAGCGGGACTCGTGCGCGCGCGCCGCGTCGGCCGAGAAGGCTGGTGGGAGGTCGCGCGGCAGGACGTCGAGAAGCTCGCGGGGTCGCGCGCCGCGTGAGAGAATAAGGGGAAGATACAGGAGGCAGCGATGAAGAGAACCATGATCGCGTCAGGCTTTACGTTTTCGATGGTCTTTCTCCTGGTTTGCGGGGCGCGGCCTCAACGGGTGCGTCCTTCCGCCACTTACCGTGCTTGGCAGGAGCGCGCTGCCCGAGAAGAGAAAGCAATCCTCTCTATCGGGTGCACGCTTTACCCAGGAGAATCTTTCTTTGATGGAGGGAAGGCTTGCAAGGGATGGCTCATCACCGAAGAGGCTAACCACAGCGTTACATCACAGGAAAATTGGATAGGGTTTTCTAAGCAGATTCCGAGATTCCCGCGGCCCGAGAACGTGGTGAGGATCGAGCTCACCAAGACGGCGGATACAAACACTTGGGTTGTGACGCTGATCGACGTGGACGGAAAGAGAATGGGATACTGGTTAGATTCCGGCGACGCCGCGGGCGGCAACGTAGACGATATCTTTCCCTACTGACCGCGGTGCGCGCAGCGTAATTTTTTTCCACAAGAGTCAACCCCTCCAAAAGAAAACGGAGCAAACGGAGCATCCCTCCGTTGGCGGATCGTGCATGATGCGCCTCAGACACGGCGAACCGGAGCGGGGCGCGGCCTCCTAACCCACACCCCTTACAACGCGCCCCGCAAAGATCGCCGGCGAAAATGGTTACGCTGACGCAGGACGAGCGCGACAAATTCATCGCGGGCATCGCGCCCGCAGCGAAAGCCGCGGCCGCGAAGTGGGGCGTGCCGGCGAGCGTCACGATCGCGCAGGCCATCATCGAGTCCGGCTGGGGCCAATCCCAGCTCACGATTCAAGCGAACAATTTTTTCGGCATCAAGGCGGCGTCGCGCTTCGGCGAGTGCTACGTGCAATTTCGCACGAAGGAATTCGTGGACGGCGCGCCGGACTACATCGTGGCGAACTTCGAGAAATTCGCGACGCCGGATGCGGCGTTCGACGCGCATGGCGAACTGATCGCGACGTCCACGCGCTACAGGCCGGCGATGGCGGAGAAGGACGATCCGTTCGAATTCGCCGTGGAGCTGGAGAAGTGCGGCTACTCAACGGATCCGGAGTACGCGAAGAAACTCGCGAGCATCATCATGGTCTACAACCTGAAGGATTTTGACGTGCCGCCGGCGCCGCCCGCAGCGAGCGCCGCGGCTGCGTGAGCACATGAGATCAGGAGCAGCGCGTGGAACCTTGGGGCGGAAGGCAGAGGCTGCAACCCGCGACACAAACCGTTTCTGGCGCTGCGGATAGTGGGAAGTCGAGTTTGAGGAACTCGCGCAGTTTCAATTTCGCGCGTTGCTCCTGAGAAAGACGGACGAAGGATGAACGTATTCAGCGGTCTCTTCGGCGACGTCGGGTCCCTGGTCACGGGCATCAAGGACGACGACCAGAAGCGGCTCTGCATCAGCGCAGTGATGAGCGCGAGCTACAGCATGGGGATTTCCTTCCTGTGGCGGACCGGGCAGCGCAACCTGCTTGGATTCGGTCCCGCGCTCCGCGATGCGGCCACGAGCGCGTATCTGAGCCTGCACGCGCTGGAGAAGAAAGGGTTCGCGCTGACGATGCCGAAGGATCTGTTGGATCCGGCCAACCTGACAAAGTTTCAGACGGAAGAAGTGAGTAAATAAAAAACGGGAGGAAAGCATGTCGACAAATCCAGTGGTACCGGCGCCGAGCCAAAGCTTGCTGCACAAGATCGGGAGCTGGTTCGTGAAGGCGAAGGTCAAGATCGAAGCGGATCTCGCGGCGATCGTGGGCCCGAGCCTCGCGACGGAAATTGAATCGGCCTTTGGCGGAATTCTCAAGACGGCCGAGGGGCAGATCGCGCAGAGCGTCGTGGCCGAAGCGGCCGACGCGGTGAGCGGTCAGATCAACGTGAGCCAGGCCGTGGACGCCACGGTGAAGGCGATCGCCGCGACCGGCAAAACGATTTCGCAGTCCGCTGCAACGGCGCTCGTGGCGGCCGCGCAGCAGAAAGTTGCCTCGCTGGCGCAATCGGCAGCGAGCTGAACGAGATACGTCATAGATGATGCGCAGTGCGGCGCCGGGGAAGCCCCGCAGTAAGGGCGAGAGAAAAGCGGAGGCCGTGATGAACGGAGCAACACCGTGAGTCCACACCCGAAGGGGATCTCCGGCGCCGATTAGAAAGAGGGACGCCATGATCAAGTGGCTTGAGGGGAAGAAGACGTACATCGCCGCGGCGGCGATCGCGATCGCCGCGGGCGTATTTTTCTTTTTGAACCGGCTGAGTGCGCCGGATTTCACGATGGCGCTCGGCGCGGCCGCGTCGATCGCGGGGCTTAGTGCGAAGCTGAACCGCTATTTGCCGGACATCGTTCAGGGCCTCGAAGACGTGAAGGCGAAGAATTACGGCGCCGCGGCGGGAATCGCCGTGAAGGACGCGATCGAAACGAAGGGCTGATGCCGGACTCGACGACAGGAATAAAGAGCGCGGTCACGGACGAGACCATCACGAAGTACCTGCACTACGGCCTCGCCGGGGGATCGGGCACAGTAATCGCTTTAGCCGTGATCGACGCCGTGTCGAAGCGGCCGGGATTCCTGCCGCAGCTCATCAGCGGCGGCGCGCTCTATTTTGCGTTCGCGGTGATCGCGCTGCTGCTCTACGACCGGCGCGCGGCGGCTAGCGCGCAGATGCAGGAACGGAACGTCGTCGCGCAGGAGATGCTGGCCAAGAACGTGGGCGACCTGGTGAACAAAAGCTCGGAGCGCGAACGCGAGCAGGAGATCCTGGTGAACCACATCGCGTCGCAGTATCAGGCGATCCTCGACGGGATCACCGACATCCGGGAAGGGCTGAAGAGACCATGAGCGTCGTGAGAGCGGAGCGCGAGCGGCGGCTGCGCGGGGAAATTCTCCGGCTGCTTCGCGAATGCCACGAAAATCAGCAGTCCGCGTACGACGACGTCGTGCTCGCCGGCGTGCTGGACCGCCTGCACTTCGATGTCAGCGTGAACCTCGTGCGCGCGCTGCTGCAGGACCTGAAGGAGCGCGGCCTCGTGAAATACGTGCAAGAGAAGGACCGCGTGACGGGAAAAATCTCGATCCGCGAGATCAAGATTCTCCCGCGCGGGCGCGACGTTCTCGACCAGACGGTCGAAGACAAGTCGGTCGAGCTGATCGGTTGAAGATGAATGGCGCACAAGCACAGACCGAAGACGGGCGAAGTGCGGAGAACGCGCCAGCCATTTCGTCTGGACAAGCTGCCGCAGAAGGCACGCGACGCGATCTTGAAAGCGCGCGCCGAGGGGCTTACGTGGGACGAGACAGCAGAGCGCGCATCGGCGGCCGCAGGCGCTCCGATCGGCCATTCGTCCTGCCATCGCTGGTACGACGTGCGGGTGGAGCAGGTGCAGCGCGAAGTGCTGGCGCAATCGGAACGCGCGCGCGAGCTCGCCGCCGCGTTTCGCGGGAAGGGCTTCAAGGATCTGCCGGAATCCGCGGTGAACGCGCTCTCGGCGGAAGTCTTCGCGGTGATGGAAGCGAGCAGCGGGGCGCAGCGCGGGGCGGCCCTCGGCGGGCTCGTGCTGGTGTTATCGAAATTGATCGCCGCGCAGGCGCGACAGCGCGCGGTGGAGCTCGAAGAGGAAAAGGTCAAGCTCGCGAAGGACAAGTTCGAAGAGGTCCGCGCGCGCGCGGAGAAGGCCACCAGTGACGCCGCAAAAAAACTCGCAGGCGGCCGGCAGCTCACGGTCGACGACATCAACCGGATCCGGCGTAACGCTCTTGGACTCCCGCCCATCGCTGCCGGCGACGCTTCAGCTTAGGCCCTACCAGCAGAAGTGGATTGACGACACTTCGCGCTTCAAGGGATGCGTGAAGGCCGCGCGGACCGGCTTTTCCTTCGCCGCGGCCGTCGAGGCCGTACTCGATTCGCTCGCGGTTCCCAACACGACCTGGACGGTGCTCTCCCACTCGAAAGCGGGTTCGCGCGAGTTCATCGAGGAGGGCGTTGGCACCATCAAGGAGATCATCAACGCCACGGCGCGGCTGTACGAGGAGCCGTTCGCCGACGAGCTCGGCGCGACGGACACGCTGGCGCACCGCGCCGATTTTGCGAACGGGTCGCGGATCATCGCGCTGCCGGCGAATCCGCGCACGGCCCGCGGCTACCCGGGCAACGTCATCCTCGACGAATTCGCTTTCCAGGAAGCGAGTTACGCGATTTGGGCGGCCGTCTCGCGCCAGATCGCGCTCGGCCACAAGCTGCGCGTGCTTTCGACGCCGAACGGCGAACAGGGAAAATTCTTCGATCTGGCGAAGGAATTCGGCGTCGCGGACGGCGTCGCGCCCGATCCGAATCCGAAGAAGACGGGCCCGTGGTCCTGGCACTGGGTGGACGTCCTGAGCGCGATTGCGCAGGGCTGCCCCATCAATCTCGCGGACATGGAAGAGCTTTACAAGGGCGACACCGCGACGATGCAGCAGGAATTCTTCTGCATCTTTCTCAGAGCCGTGGGCTCGTGGATCGAGCCCGAGCTCGTGGCGCGCTGCGAGAGCGACGACTGCACGATCGATTGGCCGGCCGGATACGTGCCGCTGGGGCCGCTCTTCGCCGGAATCGACGTGGCGCGCGATCGCAACAAGTCGGTGCTCTGGCTCGACGAGAAAATCGCGGGCATCAAGTTCACGCGCATGGTGATGCGGCTCTACGACACGCCGTTCTTCAAGCAGGAAAAGAAGAACGATCAGGCGCGCCTGTTCGGCGAGTGGGTGAAGATCGCGGCGCGGACCGCGATCGACAGCACGGGCATGGGCCTGGGCCTTTACGAATTCCTGAACGCGGAGTATCCGAGCCGCGTGCTGGGCGTGAACTTCGCCGGCTCGACCGATGGCGGCGTGCGCATCAAGACGGACCTGGCGGTACGCATCAAAAGCGAAATGGAAAAGGGCCGCACGCGCATTCCGCGCGATTTCGAGATCCGCCAGGCGTTCACCACGATCAAGCGCATGCCGACGAGCACGGGCGTGAAGTTCGACGCGCCGCAGATCGAGATGGACACGCCGAGCGGCGTGAAGAAGAAAGTCTTCGGGCACGCGGACGAGTTTTGGGCGAAGGCGCTCGCGGACCTGGCGGCGGATCAATCGCTCCAGCTCGGCGTTCTCGAGTATCTCGTAGAGGAACAAAAGAGGCGCGGCATGGAGCAATTCGAGCGATTGCAGAAGCCGGTGGTCGTGGCGCAAACGGAGAAGTGCACCGTGTGCGGCTCGACGTGCGTGCAGCGGGTCCAGGGGCGCCGCCGTTGCAATCAATGCGGCACGTACCTCGACGCCCCGCCAAAGGCGGATTTAGGTCCGAGTCGAGGAGAGATGCTGGCGAAAGCCGGGAGGTAATCAGTAATGGCAGATGCGAGCAAGAATTATTCGGTGAGCACGTTCAGCGCGCCGACGGGCGTGTGGACGCCGGTGATCGCACCGATTTCCTGCAGCGGCTTCTCATTGGTCGGGAGTGCGGCTCTCACGCTTGCCTCAGACCCCAACAATTCGGCGACGCAGAAGGCATTGGGCGCGGGAACCCAGGAGTTCGTACCCGCTGCCAAGGGGGTCCGCTGGTTTCCAGGCGCGGTGGTGCTTTGGGTCCAGCCGTCGGGCGGCAGCGCCGTGACGGTCACGGCCACGTTCGTTCTGTGACAAGGAGCGGAAGATGAAGAGAATCTGCATCAAACAATTTCTGGCGCTGGCATTCTCGGTCATCGCGCTCGCGGCGCCGAGATCGCTACGCGCCCAGGAGCAAATTCCTCCCGCGAGCGGTTTTTCGGCCGGCGGGGACCTCAGCGGCACGAGTACTTCGCAGACCGTTGTTGGAATCAACGGCACGGCGCTCAGCGGGCTCGCCACCGGACTTTTGAAGAACACGCACACGACCGGAGTGCCGAGCATCGCCACTTCCTCCGATGTGATCAGCCTCTTCAGCGGAACGTGCAGCTCGTCCACGGAGCTGCGCGGCGACGGAAGCTGCGGCGTTCCGGCCGCCGGGATCGCGGTTTCCACCGGCTCAGCCTGGGGCGGAGCCGCTACATGGACGACGATCATCGGTTTATTCTCGGGGACATGCAGCTCTTCAACTTATCTGAGGGGCGATGGTTCCTGCTCAACGCCGAGCGGGTCCGGAAACGTTTCGACGAGCGGCTCGCCGGCGCAGTACCAGACGGCCGTCTTCACGAACAGCACGACGATCGCCGGCATCGGGCCGGGCACTTCCGGCTATCCGCTGGTTTCGGGCGGAGCGTCGGCGAATCCTTCTTTCGCGCAGCTCAGCCTGACGGCGGGCGTCAGCGGAATTCTCCCGGTGGCGAACGGCGGCACGAACGCATCGAGCGCGGCCAGCGCGCTTGTGAGTTTATTTCCGGCCGGCACGCGCGTCGGCGACATCCTCTATTGCTCGGCCTACACGTCGAGCGCCTGCACAACGTGGTCGCTCCTGGCGGGAAATACAGGCAGCACGGCATGGCTGCAAGAGACTTCCGGGGGCGCGCCCTCATGGACGACGCCGAGCGGCTCCGGCAACGTTTCGACCAGCGGATCGCCCGCGCAATATCAAACTCCGGTGTGGGCGAGCAGCACGACAGTTGCAGGGATCGGGCCGGGCACATCCGGCTATCCGCTTGTTTCAGGCGGAGCATCGGCGAATCCCTCGTACGCGCAGCTCAGTTTGACAGCGGGCGTGAGCGGAACGCTACCGGTGGCGAACGGCGGCACGGGAACGGGGAGCACGCTGACCGGCCTCGTTCGCGGCAGCGCGTCCGCGATGACGGCCGCGGAACTGAGCGGCGACGTCACAACGAGCGGATCGAACGCCGCGACCGTCGTGCAAGTCGAAGGCGCGGCGATTCCCGCGTCCGCGTTCCTTGTCGGCACGAACAGCTCGAAGCAACTCGTGGCGGCTCAGCCCTTCGTGGTGAACGCGCAGACGTCCACCTACCAGGTGGTCGCTTCCGACTTTTCCAACTGTAAAACGATTCCGGTAGCGTCGGGGACATTCACGATCACGCTCGTCGCCTCGGGCTCGCAGCCGGCTTCCGGGCAGTGCATCAACGTTTTCAACTACGGCAGCGGCGTGGTGACGATCGCCCGCTCCGGACAGAACATCAACGGCGGCACGGCCAGCATCACGCTGAATGCGGCCTCCGCTTCCGCGCCGACGAGCGCCAACATCGTTTCGGACGGCACGAACTACGAAGCTACGATCGATGAAGGCACAGTCGGGACGGTGACGAGCATCGCGACGACGTCGCCCATCACCGGCGGCACGATCACCGGCGCGGGCACAATCGCCTGCGCGACCTGCGTTGTCGCTTCCTCTCCCGGCGCTGGCATCGCGCATTTCGCTGGCTCGACGCAAACGGTGACGAGCTCGGCAGTCAGTTTGTCGGCGGACGTGAGCGGTCAATTGCCGATCGGCAACGTCGGAAGCTCGGGATTGAGCGGGACGGCGCCTATCACAATTTCCTCAGCGGGCGCGATCGCGTGCGCGACGTGCGATACGAGCGCTTCCTCTCTGACGAGCAATGCAGTTGTGGTCGGCGGCGGCGGCCAGGCAGAGGCAACCATTTCAGCGGACACGACGACAACGCACGCTTTATTTGCGACGGCGGGCTCGCCGGCGTTTCGCGCGATCGCCACGACGGACCTGCCCGCGATTCCTTTGTCCTCGGGCGTGAGCGGAACGCTACCGGTGGCGAACGGCGGCACGGGAACGGGGAGCACGCTGACCGGCCTCGTTCGCGGCAGCGCGTCCGCGATGACGGCCGCGGAACTGAGCGGCGACGTCACAACGAGCGGATCGAACGCCGCGACCGTCGTGCAAGTCGAAGGCGCGGCGATTCCCGCGTCCGCGTTCCTTGTCGGCACGAACAGCTCGAAGCAACTCGTGGCGGCTCAGCCCTTCGTGGTGAACGCGCAGACGTCCACCTACCAGGTGGTCGCTTCCGACTTTTCCAACTGTAAAACGATTCCGGTAGCGTCGGGGACATTCACGATCACGCTCGTCGCCTCGGGCTCGCAGCCGGCTTCCGGGCAGTGCATCAACGTTTTCAACTACGGCAGCGGCGTGGTGACGATCGCCCGCTCCGGACAGAACATCAACGGCGGCACGGCCAGCATCACGCTGAATGCGGCCTCCGCTTCCGCGCCGACGAGCGCCAACATCGTTTCGGACGGCACGAACTACGAAGCTACGATCGATGAAGGCACAGTCGGGACGGTGACGACCAGCGGCTCTCCCGCGCAATATCAAACGGCGGTCTTTTCGAGCAGCACGGCCGTCACCGGCGTCTCTCCGAGCGCGACGAGCGGCGTGCCGTTTGTCTCGGGCGGTTCTTCCGCGAATCCATCGTTCGGAACGGCGGTCGTAGCGGGCGGCGGCACTGGAGCCACAACGGCCGCGGCCGCGCTCGTGAACCTGCTTCCCGCCGGGACGCGCGTCGGCGACATCCTCTATTGCTCGGCCTACACGTCGAGCGCCTGCACAACGTGGTCGCTCGTCGCCGGCAACAACAGCGGGACGGCATGGCTGCAGGAAACCTCTGCCGGTGCGCCTTCCTGGACGACGCCGAGCGGCGGATCGTCTTCTTTTCCGCTGACGGTCAGCGGCACAGTGAATTCCGGCGGCATCCCTTATTTCAGTAACAGCACGACGGAAACTTCTTCGGCGGCGCTGACAGCGTACGGCGTGCTGTTCGGCGGCGGAGCCGGCGGGGCCCCGACGGCGAGCGCACAAGGTGCGGCGAACATGCCGCTCATTGGCCAGGGCGCGTCGAATCCGATTTTCTCGACCATCGCCTACCCGACTTCCTGCACATCCGGCGGATGGCTCTACGGATCGAGCACGACGGCGATCGCCTGCGGCTCGCTGGTGACGTCGAACGTGATTCCGAAGAGCGGCGGAGCGGGAAACGGGCCGGCGGCGTCGAGTCTCTCCGACAATGGAACGACGGTCAGCACGAGCGAACCTGTTGTGACGACGAGCAGCGTGAGCTTCGGGTCTTCGCCCCCGGCCGCGACGGCCGGAACCGCAGGGGCTTTGGCACTGACGGAAGGGACCGCCTGCACGAATGTCTCCGGCGCCGCTTGTATTTATCCTGATTCAACCGCGCACGAGTACCGGGCCTTCACGAACGGGGCGACGAGCAATCCCGGGCTGATGGTTCGCTCGCAGCCCGGCTCCATCGCCTCAACATCGCAAACGGCTTCGATCAGCACGGCGACGCTCTGCGCGGCTTCTGCGGGCGCATGCAACGTCGCCGGGCAGTATGAGGTTCATTTCGATTTCTGGGGCGGCGGAACGGCATGCAGTACGGTGACCGCAGGGAAGGTGACGTTCAATCTGACCTGGACGGATCCGCAGGGGAACACACATTCCGCGATTCCTTTGATGGACATGGATCAGAAAAGCGCGGGCGCCGCGGTCGGATTCTTTTTCAATACCTCACTTGCGACTGAGGGCGCCGGCGGCATCTTCGACTTCTCAACGAATGGAACGATCATCCAGTACTCGACGACCTACACAGCATGCACGTCAGGGACGGGCACTTACTACGTCCAAGCAACGGTGACGCGGCTATGGTGAGGAAATCTGTTTTCTTTTTGGCTGCGCTGCTGGCGGGCGCGCTCCTTGCTCCGCTCGGAGCAAGCGCGCAGACGACGCACTTCACCTGCGGATACAGCAGTAACGGCACATCGGTCACGACGCCGACGAGCCTTCCTCTTTCGCTCGGCTATGGGTGGTCGATTCCGAACTGCGACGCCTACACGGTCGGAACGAACAGCGCGAGCACCGTCAGCGGCGCAATGACGAACAACGTCACCGCGGGGAACTGGCTCATCTCGATTGACGATCAGTGCCCTTTCGGATTCGTTGGCGATTCCTGCACGCAGTCCTCGCCGAACGGCCCGCTCATCAATTCCGATTCTCTCGGCAACGGCGCCGTGGGCGTCGTGAACACGAACGGCACGACGGTGACCTGGGTGAGCGGAATTCCATTCTCGATGGCGGGCTGCACATGGGGCTCGGCATGCGACTGGCATGGCCTCACGATCACGATCAACAGCGTCGGCTATACGGTCTCGACGGTGAACAGCGCCTACTCGCTGACGCTGACGACGAGCGCGGGGACGCAATCCAGCGTCTCCTATAGCGTGCCGCACTGGTCTTGCACGGAGACCTGGCAAGGACAGGGCGGAGACTGGACGCAATGTATCGCGAAGGTCACCACCGGCGGAGCGGACACGATCACGCTGAACGGGCCAACCGGTTCGGCGCTTTCGGAAACAACCGCGGAGGTCAGCAACAGCAAGGGAATTCTCGCAGAGGACATGAGCTCGTGCCCGCTGTGGAACTGCGGCGCGCTGTTCGGCTATGTCGCGAGCGGCGCAACCAGCGTTCCACAGAACGTCACTCCGGCCGCGACCGGCGAGCTCGTGATCACCGGAATGAATTATGCGGGGACCGCTTCGCTGAGCATCAATCCGGGGTGGACGCCGCTGAACATGGACAACAATCAGGGGCCGAACACGCAGGTCGCGGTGCAGACGAACGCCGGGCTCATCACGGTCAGCTACGCGATCTCGGCGGGAAACGATTCGACGGGCTCGAGCGCGGTCGCGCTGATGCCGGGGGGATCGCCGGCAGGAATTCTCGTCGGTCCCGGAAAATTAGTCGGGCCGGGGAAGTTGCCCGGCGTCGCGCCGAGCGCGAAAACGACGAACGTCGGGCTCGTGAATTACGGCGGCGTCGCGCTGAACACTGGCGGCTTGACGCTGACCTACCAGGGCAACACTCCCGGCAGCAGCATCAACGCTCCGCTGCTCGAATGGTCACCAGGCTGGCTGGTAATCGCTCCGTCCAGCAGCTACTCAGCCGTGACGCAAAAGACGCTGACCGATTCCACCGGGAACAATACGTGGGCGGCCGGGACGGGACTCACGCTCACCGGCGACGCGGGCCTGACCGATATCTGGTGGACCGTGGTGACTTCGACGGGATTTGGCGTCGAAGCCTCGATCACCTCCAGCTTGAACGGCTCGACGAACGAATACATGGGGCTGAGCGAACTTGCATTCGCGTCCTCCACCGGCTTCCCCGCGAGCCCCCTGGATCAGCACGGGACGGCGACGGTCGCAAGCGGGAGCACCATCACCGTGAGCGCGTCGGGGCAGAACACGAACGCGGTGGAAGTGGAAACGGCGCATTGCATTTCGACCGGCGGCACTCTGACGTCTTACACGTCCGGATGGACCTTGCAGAACGCCGATACATACAGCCAGATGTGGGACTTCTGGCGAGTGAGCTCCGCGCTTGAGACCGCGAGCATCACCGTGAACTACAGCACCGGCGGCGCATCGGATTGCGTTCTCGACACTTGGATGACGAACTAGCGCCCGGATTTAGGAGATCGAAGAATGAAACGCACGCACTTGCTGGTCATCGCGCTGCTGGCGTTCGCGGTGAGCGCGCAGGCGAATCCGTTTGTGGCCGGAGTCATCAAGCCGACGGGCCACGCCTTCAAAAACTTCGTGACGTGGAAAGACCCGAAGCTGAACCTGGCGCTGCTCGGATACGGCGCGGCCATTTCAGCCGACTTCTACACGGCCTCACGCGCGCAGGCGCGATGCTCGACCTGCACCGTTATCGGCGGCCGCGGAATCATGGGACTGCGCCCATCGACCGCGCGTTACGCCGAAGTGGGCGCAGCCGCCTGGATGATCGAGGTCGTGCCGGTGACGTGGCTGCGGACCTACTCGCTCGCGCCCAAGTGGGGCCACTCGTGGGGATGGTCGATCCCGGTGTGGGCGCCCATCGTCATCTATAGCGTGCAAGCAGGCCAGAACGCGGGGATTCACTGCCCGAGCGGGACGGCCTGCACCGGGAACTAAAGCCCGGTCCGGGAGAAAAGATTTGACGGAGGACCGATGAAAAAACATCTGAGGCTCATTCCTGTTTTGCTGCTCTTTTCGGTTGTGCTGCTGGCGCAAGCACCGACGCCGCATCAGGTGAGCTTCGTTTGGACGTACACGCAGGGGAGCGACGCCGCGGTGTCGTTCAACATCTATCGCGCGCCGGGGGGAACGACCAGCTTCACGCTGCTCGCGAACGAGACGCTCGCGGCGTCCACGCAGGCGTCGCCCTGCGCGCCGCCGAGCGTGCCGGCGCCGTGTTACGGCTACAAAGACACGGGCGTGACAGCGAATACGGCGTACGTCTACGAAGTCGACGCAGTGGACTCGATTGGGAATCTTTCAGGGCCGAGCCCGACCGCGACCGCGACGACAGGCGGAAACCCAAACGTGCCAGGGGCCTCTTCGGCTGTCGCTAACTGAGGAGAGGTCCGCAAGCGAACTGAGGGAGCCGGTTTGATCGAGCGAATCACAAAGTGGCTCGAAGCGCGGCGCAGGGCGGCCGACGTCGAAGCCGCGCACGTCGACGTGAATCAGAAGTGTCCGTGGTGCGGCAATCGCGGCGTGACGCTGAAGGCGGGCTTTTACCAGACCGACGCGAACCCGCAGCTCCCCCTGAAGCCGCTGGTGCAGGTGATTTGCAAATCGTGCAGCGGCGAATGGTACGAAAAGACCGTCGCCGACCCGAAGCTGTTTGTGAAGGCGTAAACGATGGCACCGGGCGCAATTCGAAGACTGGGACCGCTGGCCGCGGCGATCACCGCGCTGGGGCGCCGGCCCGACGGCACGATCCGCAACGTGGACGAGAACTCGCCGTGGTCCGTGCTCCAGCCGATTCCGCAGATGGGACCGCCGGGAACGGAGCCGCGCGGCTTCATTCCCAACCCCGGCCAGAACCTGATCTATACCCCGCGGCCCGACGAGGAGTACAGCTTCGAGGACCTGCGCGTCCTTGGGGGATATCCGCTGGCGCAGATCTGCCGGGAAAATACGAAAGACGTCGTCACGTCGCTGCCGCGGCAAATCCGCCTGCGAAAAAAGCCCGGAGAGAAGAACAGCGATGTGGACAAGCGCGCGCAGGGCGACTCCATGCTCGCGGCCATCAACGAATTCTTCGACTCGCCCGACGGCGAGCACGATTGGGCCGCATGGCTGCGTCCGCTGCTCGAAGACCTCATGGTGATCGACGCGCCTTCGATCCTCGTGCGGCGCGACAAAGGCGGAAAGGCGCGCGAGCTTCGCGTCATCGACGGCGCGACGATCACGCGCTACATCGACGAGCAGGGATACACCCCGCTGCCGCCGTCGAAGGCATACGCGCAGCGCTGGTACGGCCTGCCGTACGTGGATCTCACCACCGACCAGCTCATTTATCGGCCGCGAAACATCGTCCACCGCAACACGGTGAGCTCGCACCTCTACGGAATGTCGCAGACCGAACAGATCGCCAACGAGTTGAAGCTGGGGATCGAGCGCATGGCGTTCCGGATCGCGTATTACATGGACGGCAGCATCCCGGACATGATGCAGGTTGTGCCTCCGGGCCACGCGCCGGAGCAGCTCCGCGTGGCGCAGGACCAATTCAACTTGCAAACCGCAGGGAACCTCGGACGACGCCGGCAGTTGATGATCATCCAGGGATTCGCGCAGGACGGCAAAGACCAGTTCCTCTTCCCGAAGGAAAAACTCCTGACGGACGCGGACGATGATCGGCACATCGCCGTCGTGGCGTTCGCATACGGTACGCCGAAGTCGCGCCTGATAAAGCAAATGACGCGCGCGACGGCGCAGCAGGACCAGGAATCGGCGGAGGAGGAAGGATACTACCCGATCGCGCAGTGGGTGAAAGAGACCGTTGACTGGATTCTCTGGCGCGCGTTCCGGGCCCGGCAATACGAACTGACCTTCGACACAACAAAGGAACTCGACCCGCTGAAACGCTCGCAGGTGGACGAGAGCGATACGAAGAACGGCATCAAGACGCGCAACGAATGCCGCGCGGACCGCGGGCTCGACGCCGATCCGGCGCCGGAAGCGAACCTGCTCTGCATCACCACGGCGACCGGCGTCGTGCCGCTGAACGTCGATCAGCAGGTGGAGCGCAGCCAGAAACTCGCCGAAGTGGCGCCGCAAAACGAGAACGGAAACGGCAACGGCAAGAATGGAGACGAGCCGCCCGAGCCCGAGAAGGCTGTGCGTCCGCGGCTGCGTCTCGTCTCGCGGACAGGCAAAGGGAAAAGCGCGAAGATCGACGCGGGTCGCGTGACGGCGGAGACGGCAGCGGCGACGGGCACGTTGGCCGCCGCGATCGCGAAGGTGTTTCGCCGGCAGCGCGACAAAGCCGCGGACAAAGCCGATCGCTTGCTCAAAGCGCTGGGCCCTTCGGAGCTCGGGGCAGGCGGCAAAAAGCTGAAGAAAGAAACGGACGACGAGAAGGCCAAGCGAATCGCGGACGACATCTACGCCTCGGTCGAAGGCGAATTTGCCGGCCTCGCGCCGGAAGCGCGCAAGGCGCTCGAACAGGCCGCGCTCTCCGGCGTCAACGACGCGATCGTGCAGATCGAGATCTCGGACGCGGACATGATCTCCGCCGTGAATGAGATCGCCGCGGACTACGCTTCGAAGCGCGCGGCGGAAATGATCGGCATGAAGTACAGCGCCACGGGCGAGCTGGTGGCGAACCCGAATGCGAAATACGCCATCACGGATACCACGCGCGACGAGCTGCGGCAAATCATCAAGAACGCTTTCGAGAAAGAGACGCCGTACGAGGACGTCGTCAGCCAGGTGCGCGAGGCGGGCGCATTCTCCGAAGGCCGCGCGCATCTCATCGCGGATAGCGAGGCGCGGACGGCGCAGGTGCGCGGCAATTTCGAGACGTGGAAAAAGTCCGGCCTGGTGAAGAAAGTGAAGTGGCTCTGCGCCGTCGATCCTTGCGATATCTGCGCGGACAACGACGGCGAGGTGCGCGAGTTGGGCCAGGCGTTCCCCTCGGGCGACCTGATGCCGCTGGCGCATCCGCGCTGCAACTGCATCCTGCAAGCCGTGGAGATTTCCGAATGATCGTTGCCCGATTGAGCACAGCCCGAGGCGCGATGGACGCCACAACAGTTGTGGAAGGATAGGATGGCGGCGATGCCCGAACAACTCCTCAAATACTTCCCCCTGGTCAAAGTGGACGAAGCGGCCCACATGGCCTACGGCCTGGTGACCTGCGAGGATGTGGATTCCGACGGCGAGCGCTGCATCTACGACGACCCCTCGAAGCCGATGGACGCGAAGCGCGCGTACAAAGTCTGGAGCGAGGAGTGCCTGAAATCCACGACCGCCGCGGGGCAGGACCCGTCGCTCGGCAACATCCGCCAGATGCACCAACTGCTGCTGGGCGGCAAGGCCGTGAAAATCGACTTCGACGACGCGGCGAAGCAGATCTTCATCGGCGTCGAGCCGGCGGACGACGACGTCTGGCAGAAAATCAAAAAGGGGATGTATCGCGGCTTCTCGCAGGGCGGCAACTACGCGTGGCGGGATCCCGCGGGCAGCACGCCGCGAAACTACGCGCCGGTGATCGGCGAGGTTTCGCTGGTGGACAATCCTTCGCTCAAGGCCGCGACGTTCCAGCATGTGAAGGCGGACGGCTCGATGGAGCTGGTGAAGTTCGCCACGCCGCCGGGCCTCGCGAAGGAAGCGAAGACGAAACGCAAGGGCGGGAAAGACCTGCACGCGTCGGATTTCGCGTACGTCGGCGATCCGGAAGACACTTCGACCTGGAAGCTGCCGATTCACGACGCGGCGCACGTCCGCAACGCGCTCGCGCGATTCAATCAGACCGAGGGAATCCCCGCGGACGAAAAGGCGAAGGTCAAGGGCCGGATCCGCGCAGCGGCGAAGCGATTCGGCGTCACAGTCAGCGACGAGGCCGAGAAGATCAGCAAGATTCTCGACGCGCTCGACGGCGGCGTGGAGAAGGGAATGTTCTCCGTGGCGCAGATGGCCACGATGCTCCAGGACGTGGCCTGGCTGCTGTGGGACACGACGACGAAGCGCGATTTCGAGCAGGACGCATCGACGGTGCCGGACGATTTGCGGACGGCGCTGGGGGACCTGGTAACTATTTTCGAGGAGCTCGCGGCAGAGGAATCATCCGAATTGCTCGCGTGGGCTGACGGAGGGAAAAAAGCAATGAACCCCGAACAGATTAAGAAGTGCGCGGCCGCGCTGGGAATCAGCGAGGATGAGTTCAAGAAACAGTTCGTCTCGGCCGAGGAATTCGAGAAGGCGAAGAAGGGCCTCACGGCGCTCCACGCCCACATCCAGAAAGCGATCGCGCATCACGAGAAGATGCACAAGAAACACGGCGAGCTCTCGGAGATGCACGAAGAACACGCCGAGCATCTCGACAAGTGCGCCGGGCTCTGCAAGGACCTGATCGGCGCGCAAGGCGAGGTCGAGGGCGCGAAAGCGGCCCAACCGGCGCCAGCGCCGGCGAACACCGAAGGATTCGTGAAGGCCGCGGATGTCGATGCGATCGTGGCGAAAGCAGTGAAGGACGCGATCGAGAAGGCGAAGCTCGCGCAGCCCGCGGGAGACGCGGCGGACAATGTGACGCTCGTCGGAAAGACCGGCGGCACGGTCGCGAGGAGCACCGGCACCACGCAGGACGCGCTCGACATCGTGCCCGCGTAGGGCGAAGGATTTTTTGTAGGAGCTTCTGAAGCCAGCGGCGCCAGCGGCGCCCAAGGAGAAGGACGATGCAATTGACACGAAGCAGGTACGCGGGCGGCGTCGGGCTCAGCGAGATGCGCGGCTCCGGGTCCGAGGGCATGTACGCGCAGATGATCCTCGAACAGCAGGGGATCGCGAAGAAGGTCGCGGCGGAGTGGTCGGCCGAGCGCAAGGAGGCCCTCCAGAAATACCGGCGCGACATCGGCGCTCTCGGGCGCACGAGCGACGGCATCAACCAGTGGCTCATCCACAAGAACGGCTTCAGCGTCTCGCAGCGCGAGAAGGTCGAGGCCGAGTTCAACAACCGCGCGGAGATGGCGAACAAGCTCATGCGCGACCTCGTCGAGGACTACCGGCAGAAGATGATCAAGGCCGGCGTCACGACCGGAACGAACTACGTCTTCTACGATCTGCGCGGGCCGGCGTTCCTCATCTACCCGGTGAACACGCCGCTGCGCAACTCGCTGCCGCGCTGGGGGCGGCAGAACGAGGGATTCGGCACGGCGGTTCACTGGAAGTACACGAGCGTGAGCCCGGGCGTCGTCTACGGCGGCGCGGCGGAGGGGAAGCGCGTCGCGGCGGCCACGCCGAACGAGAACGACGCGATCGCGACCTACAAGGAATTCGGAGTTGAGCGGTCGGTGACGTTCACGGCGCAGGTTGCCGCGGAAGGCTACACCCCGCTGAACGCCGACGAGCACCTGCGCGGCTTGCAGGAGCTCTTCCTCCAGGAAGAGTCGATCATCCTGGGCGGCAACGAAGGCACTGGCACTGGCCTCAACGGCTTCCAGCTCGGCCAGCCGAATCAACCGAGCGTCGCCATCCAGGCTGCCGCAACGGGCGGCGGAGCGCCTTCGAGCTTCGTGGGCACGAACGGCGGGACGGTCACAAACGCGCCGAATGACACCGGCACCGGCTTCTCCAACAGCACGACCGTTTCCGTGCGCGTGATCGAGCTGACGATGCTCGGCAATCCGGTGAACTCGCAATTCGGCTATCAGGCCGCGCCGACGGTGGGCAGCGGAACCGGGCTGTCTGTGAGCTGGAATCGCACGAACGCCGACAGCACGCAGGACACGATCTACGGCGGCATGGGGAAGGTGAGCGCGGCATCCGCAGTGGTCACGGCGACGACCGCGAAGCCCTTCGTTGCGGCCTGGGTGAAACCGAAGCCCGGCGCGTTCGCGTGGGCGTGGTACGTGGACGTCACGGATTCCGGCTCCCCGGCTGCCGGGAACGCCGTGCTCGGCGCGATCACCACGGTGCCTTACGTCGTGCTCGGCCAAGCCGGCGCGGGCACGCAGACCGCTGCGGCGACCGGATTGTCCACGGACAATTCCGCGCAGCCGCTCGAAACCACCGGCCTGATCGGCTGGGCGATCAAGGGGGGCACGTTCATCAACACTGGCGACCTGACGGTGACGAATCCCGCCACCGGCAGCGCGAACAACGGAAACATCACGCAGGGTATGGCCGGCCTCAGCGGCGTCCCGGGCGTGATGGAGATCGACTACGATCTCGAACAGCAATTCCTCGCGATGCAGGCGACGGCCGACTGCATGTACATGGATCCGACCGCGCGCCGAGTCGTTTCGGCGTGCATCCTGAAGGGCGCGAGTTCCCTGCCCTCACCGTACCGCTTCAACATCGAGCGCGACGGCCAGGGCAACATCATCGGCGCCTTCGCGGTGTCGGCGTACTACTCGCAATACACCATGAAGGAGACGGGCTCGGAGACGATCCCGATCCGGACGCACACGATGCTGCCGCCCGGCACGATCCTCTACGACAAGTCGCAGAACCCCTATCCGCATTCGCGGTTGCCGGGGGTGCGCGGCCTCTTCGTCCAGATGGACTACTACAGCCCCGAGTGGGCGCTGGTGAGCCGCAACTACCCGTTCGGCACCTACGTGCACGAGGCGCTGGGGCATTACATTCCGGCGCTCACCACGGTGCGGACCGGGATCGCGGGCAGCAACTAGCACGAGCTGAAGTTCCTCCAACCGGCCGGCAACTGGAAACGGTTGCCGGCCGCTTGATTCTGGCCTCCGGCGCCCCGCAGCGAAATGAACGCGATCGATCTCACAGTCGTGGCGAACGTCAAACGCTGGATGGGCGCAGCGGTTTCCCCGTCGTGGACGCCTGGCCTCTCCTATCTCGTCGGGCAATTCATCGTGGACGCGGCGCTGCACACGCAGCGCGTCATCACGCCTGGGACGGCCGGCGGGACAACTCCCACGTTCAACGACGGCGGCGGCGTGACGTCGGAAGGGCCATCGTCGCCACAGTTGCAGTGGCAGGACGAAGGCTTCGCCGACGATCAGACCATTCAGGACTGCATCACGGCATTTTCACTGGCAGTGCTGCGCATGACGGGCCGCGGCAACGCGGACGGTTCGATTCCGAGCACGTCTCCACTGGTCACGCCCGTCGCTTACAACGAGCGGTACGACGGCAACGGCCAGAGAAAACTCTACGTGCACAATTGGCCGATCGCTCCTTCGCCGGCGCCGGTCGTCATCATCGGCGTGACCACGATCCCGCAGTCGACGAGCATGTCGACGCCCGGATGGGTGATCGACCAGGACGGACGCGCGTTCGTGTTGCGTGGCGGCGCGAATCCCTACCACCAGGTTTTCGGCGGCGGCCGCGCGCGCATGGAGCGCGGGGGTTATCGCTTCGCGCTGGGCGAGCAGAACATCAATCTCCAGTACTCAGGCGGATTTAGCGGCGTGCCCTACGATCTCGAAATGACGGCGCGAAAAGTTGTGGCGCTCAATTTCAAGCGCACCGGCTGGATCGGTCAACGGTCGCAGGCGATGGCGGAGGGCGGCGGCACCGTGAGTTACGGCACATGGGAGATGGATCCGGACTGCGAACGCACGCTGCTGTACTACCGGCGATTCAATTTCTAGGAGGCGACATGAAAGGACTTCAGGCGGGACGCATCGTGAACTACGTGATGAAGGATGGGCAGGCGCGGCCGTTACTTGTCGCTCGCGCGTGGGGCGATAGTGGAATCGTCAACGGCGTTCTCTTCGTGGATGGTTCCAACGATGACGGGAATTTGCCGATACAGGTCGGGCCAGTCCCGCGCATCACGTCGGAGGTGGTGGGGATCGGCTTGGTGAAAGCCGCTGCCACCGGGATCTGGGCCACGTCCGTGCATTTCGATCCGAAGAAAAAGCCCGGCACCTGGCACTGGCCGGAGCGCGAGCAGTCGCAGTCTGCGGCGAACGTGAAGGCGAAGGGAAAAGAAAAAGCGGCATAGATGCTGGTCGCCCGCATTTCCGTGAATCCCGCCGTGGCGCGCGAGCACGGCGAGGAGATCGTCGAGCGTCTGATGCGCAAAATGACCGCGCTGATGTTTGAGATGGCCAGCCGCATCGTGGGCGAAAGCATCCCGGAGTTTTTCCCGCACGGCGCGCAGAAGATTGCGCGCGAAATCCGCGCCGTCCCGGCCGAGCTCGAAGGCACGAACATCGTCGGCCAGGTCCTTGGCGGCGGGGAGGAAACCACGAAGCGGACGAAGAAAAGCGGCGCCATCGTGGATTACGCGCGCGTGCAGGAGCTCGGCGCGGAGGGCCCGTGGACCATCGAGCCGTTCCCGCCGCGGAAAGCGCTGGCGTTCATGGTGGGCGGCAAAATGGTGGTGGTGCGGCGCGTCACGCATCCCGGCCTGGAAGCGCGGCCTTACATGCGCAGCGAGCTTCGAAACATGGAGAGTAAAATCATTGCCGACCTGCAAGCCGCCGCCTCCGGGACTGCTCTTTGAGCGATCACTGCGCGACACCGCGTTGGCTGTACAAGGCGCTCGACGCCACCGTACTCGAAATGCGCTCGGCGCACAGGTCCTTGGCTGACAAAGCGCGAGAGGAAATGAGTGAGTTCGAGCGCAAATACCCCTTATGGGAACTGCTTTAGGTATGATGAAGAGCGTGCCTATGAATGATGCCCAACTGCGAATCGCGGCAAAACAGGCGCTGTTTGTCCAGCACATGGGTGACGCTGAAACTGTGATCTTCGAAGAGTTGGGTGTTCAGCATGGCTTCTCGCGTATCGATCTCGCCCTCGTCAACGGCGAGTTACACGGTTTTGAACTCAAGAGTGACAAGGACACTCTTGCTCGTCTTCCCGAACAAGCTAAATCGTACGGACGTGTTTTCGACCGCTTGACACTCGTAGTCGGGGAGCGCCACTTGCGCGGCGCTGTTGATATCGTGCCGGACTGGTGGGGGATCAGGGTTGCACGCGGAGCGTCTGGCACACTCCAGTTTTGCGATTTGAAGCACGCAATGAGAAACCCTTCGCCTGATCCTGCATCCATAGTGGCGCTCCTATGGCGTGAGGAAGCGTTGACTTTTCTATACGAATTGGGAGTCGCTCCGGGTTTGCTCTCCAAGCACAGACCTGAACTTTATTCCATGCTTGTAGAAAAGGCTGACCTCGATCTTCTGCGCCGCAGAGTTCGGAAGTGTCTCAGGGAACGTGTAAATTGGCGATCTGCTGCGACACGACTGTCATGTGGTGGTTGATTCCCGCTCGCAACCAAATCTCGGGGCTCCCATGATTCTCGATCTTGACACTCCTCTCGCGGATGAAGGCGTCGCCCCAACTAAAAGTCTCGCCATAGAATAAATTCCCGTCATCGCAGAGAAGCTGGGCATGGGCATTCCACTGTTCGCGCCCAGGTCTTGCTTCATCGGCGTTCGAGGCCGCCCGTCCGCGCACGGCCTCCCCGCGCATGATGAGCCACTCTTCGTCGAGGGTGTAGCGGATGCTCACGCTTGGATTGCAGCCCTCAACCGGTTCCTTGTAGAGGCCCGCTCGACGCCACCGTACTCGAAATGCGCTCGGCGCACAGGTCCTTGGCTGACAAAGCGCGAGAGGAAATGAGTGAGTTCGAGCGCAAATACCCCTGGTGAGGCGACTCCCGACGGGCACCGGCGCGGGCCAAAAGGCGAAGCCAGGGCGAACGCTTCCGCTGACAAATAATTCGGTCACAATGCCATTTATTGTGGTCTCCACTGACAAATAATTTGGTCAGCCCTACCGTGGCGCAGCGGGTCAGGTCCCGGGTTGGACTATAATCCCGCGACGGGAATTCTCAAAACAATGCGTAGGGGAGCGAGATGAAGGGCGATGGAATCCAGGGGCGGTGCTACGTAATTCTTTTCGC
>Ga0326728_10006224_pt1 | contig 32409 bp, 20 predicted proteins | sample MB3enrmetagenome_FD_207602 | JGI IMG/M metagenome (GOLD analysis project Ga0326728, IMG submission 207602) | Lab enriched peat soil microbial communities from McLean, Ithaca, NY, United States - MB31MN | ecosystem: Environmental > Terrestrial > Soil > Wetlands > Peat | place: USA: New York... | reverse complement strand
TAGTAAGTGAAATCGGAAAATAAATCGAGATCGTAATAAAACCCATAGGCCATCAGGCTCGTCTCGGAATTTGCGCCGGCGTGATGCCATTCACCCTGCAAACTATAACGTCCTGAATTGCCACCGTCAGCCGGGTTCAGGGCGCCGAAGAAACCCACGAGAGGCACGGCGTTATCGGGGATTTGATCGCTCGAGTTCCATTTTCCGTGGTAGCCGCGGCCTGTGATGCTGAAACCACTGGCGTCTCCGCCCCGACTATAGGTTGCAAGTTCGTTGAATTTGGCATAACCATCCGGATGCGTCCATGGGCCGTCATCGTAATAGGCTTCTCCACCGACCAGCAAGTTGCCCAAGCCAAGCTTTTGCGATGCGCCGAATACGCCCCGCGTATAGCCAAGCATGCCGCCTTCGAGACTGAAGAAGGTCTCGGGCAGCGTCTTGAAAAACACCAGATCGGCATTCCCCGCCGAGCCATAGTTGCCGACATCAGCGTCATAAGGACCTTTCTGGAAATTCACCCGCTCCACAAACTCGCCGATGACGGTGTTCATGTCCGAGTACCCCTCGCCGTGCGCGTGCGACGGCAGGTTTAGCGGCATACCGTCAAGGAAAGTGGCGAAATCTGTGCCGTGGTCGAGATTGAAGCCGCGCAAAAAATATTGGTTGGCCTTGCCGCCGCCGGCGTGTTGGGTGATGATGAGACCGGGTATCGTCTCCATGACTTCTCCCGCGCGAAGAATCGGACGATCTTGGATTTCCGTTGCGCCCACCGTTCCCTGGGTAGCAGAAACGGCAACTCCGATGAGACTATCCGCCCGGCCCTGCACGTTTACGGTGGTGCTCACGGAGCCCACGGCGAGAGAGATGTGCAGAGGGGTCGGCGCCTCACTGGTCCCTATGGTGACGGGCGTTTCTTTAGTTTCAAAACCGGGATTGGATACGACGAGTTGATAATTACCTGCCGAGAGTCCAGAAATAATGAAGGAGCCGTTTGCGTCCGACTGTGTCGTCATTTGTACAGTACCGTTCGCGCTTCGAACCTGCACGGTAGCCCCAGCAATCACCGCGCCAGACGAATCAACAACAGTCCCTGATAGCTGAGGCGGAGAGGTCTTATCACTCGTGGCGACCGGCGTCTTCTCTTGCGCGGCAAGCAAGAGTGGAGCAAATAATGCCGAAAGCGTAAGAATCGATAAGAATATGAGAGCAGCGTCTTGGGAACTATTATTCCCGCGAGCCCATTTAATCTTCATCCCTTACACCACCGTTTTGAAGACCATCAGGCGTTCTGTCTAGTGTTACGTTTTTAAAAAACGTGCTACTCGCCTGGGACGGTAACACGGATGTGGAAAGTGTGTCAACCAGAAAGGTGTCCTGCGTGTCCGGGATGAAATTTCCCAGCGGGTAGGATCGTGCCCCGCCCCATTGAGCCGCAGAGTTGTTTGGAAAAACCTTGCTGAAGGGAGTGACGCGAAAGGCCTCGGGGTTGGGCGGCGCGGGAACCGAGACTTAAAGTTTCGATTTGGCAGCCACCGTGTCCCAGCCTTGTTGTCAGATCCGCGGGGGATACTTGGAGAGTTTGCGCTGAAGCGAGCGGCGGTGCAGGCCCAGAAGCTTTGCCGCCTGGGAAACATTGCCTCCGCAATCTGTGAGGACGCGCTGGATGTGCTCCCACTCGACCCTTGCCAGGCTTGGTACCGTAGTGGGGGGTAATGAGTCACCAAGTCTTGAAGAATTCACCGCTTCGAAGGCCGCGAGGATCTGGTCCACGTCCACCGGTTTGCTAAGGTAGTGGTCGGCCCCGCGCCGTACGGCCTCAAGCGCGGTGGCGATACTGCCATATCCGGTCAACACAATAATTGAAACGGTGGAATCCCACTCCCTGAGGTCTTTGACAACATCCAGCCCGGACTCGCCCGGCATGCGCAAATCGACGATCGCGAGATCGGGCCCGCTTTCGTGTGCACGGACCAAGGCTTCCTTGCCGGACGCCGCCGCGTGCGCCTCCCAGCCGCGCAGTTCAAAGGCACGGTGCAGGCGCGTTCGGAACACCTCGTCGTCATCGATGATCAGTACCGCTGGCTTATCCTTCTCTGTCATGGTGAGTGAGGGATATTTCGAGGATGGCCTTGGTGCCAACGCCCACTTCGGATTCGAAGGCCAGGCTTCCATTCAACCGCTCTGCAAATAGGCGCGCTAGAAACGTTCCGAGACCCAACCCCCCGCCGGTACCCTTTGTCGTGTAGAAGGGTTCCGCGATGTGGTTCAGATTCTCAGCGCTCATTCCACATCCTGCGTCCTGAACAGTGAAGCGGATCTTACCCAGTTCGGATTGGGCCGTAAGAGTAACCCGCTGTCCGGGTGCGCTCGATTCCAAGGCGTTTTTGACCAGCGATGAGAGCGCTTGGCGGGCCGCCAGTTTTGGCAGAAAGGTCGTTACATTTTTAGCAACTTCAGTGTCAACTCGGTCTCGTTGCTCGGGCGGCAGTTCACTCTTTACCTGCGCGCACATCTCCTCGAGGCTGATCATGGCTGGCATCTCGCCGGCCGGTTCGGCGCTGCGCCCGCTCATTTGCCGCAAGATTTCACTACACCGCTCGACCTGGGACCGAATCAGGCGCGCGTCGTCCGAAAAACTCGCAGCGCCGCTTGAGCCATTCCCATTAAGCTCCAATTCCCTGGAGGCAACAGCGATAGTAGCCAGGGGAGTGCCGAGTTCGTGCGCGGCGCCCGCCGCAAGCGTGGCGATCGAAGCCAGCCGTTCATGCTGAGCCAGCCGCCGTTGGAATTGCAGCGATTCCTGTTCCTGCCGGCGCAGTGCTTCCGAGACCTTGCCGATAAACACCGTAATCAGCAGTGCGCCCACGGCGAAAGCAATCCACATGCCGACCAGATGCACGGAAAACCCTCCGGAGTCGTGGTGGCCTTCGAATGCCGGAATGCGCACGTGCACCCAGAAGAGAGAGGCGAATCCGAGGATGGAGAGCGCTCCCAGGGTCCACGTCCAGGCCTTGCTTAACACCACAGCGGACAAGGTTATCTCCACCAGGAACAAAAGGGTAAACGGGTTGGCCGGGCCTCCGGATAATGCCAAAAGGGCGGTAAGACACACGGTGTCAAATGCCAACAGCAATCCCAAGGCAGACCGGGCGGTAAAGCGCGGCATGTGCCGGTGTAAAACGAGGTTGCTTGCCGCTGTCAGTCCCAAGGGGATTGCAAGCCACTTCAAGGGCAGAGCGATGTGAAAGACGTAGTGGGTAATCAGCACGAGGGCGACTTGGCCGATCAACATTCCGTCACGCAGCTTGGTGATCCAGGGCAGGGCGAGACTGGGCGCTAGCTCACCAGTCGGCCGCAGATCGGGCATTGGTCGGTCGCGTTGTTCGGTGACACAGACGCGCATATGGCATTCGCTGATTAACGATTCCCTTGGTTCAGCGCGCGGCTAGGCACGGCGCGCCGAAAGCCTGGTTCAGGCTCCTTTCAGTATCACACAAACCCGAAAAGGTAAAACGAAATGAATCGGTGATCCGGCGGGGGTGCGACAATTTGCCGCATCGACAGCGAGGGGACCCGATGTTAGCATTCCCATCTGGGCACGGTTTCACAATCACTTGGCCAAACCACACGCGGACATTCATTTTGTCCAGACCCGACAGGCGCGTGTGCGGGGAAATGTGTTCTGGTTCCGGTCCAAGCCTCGGCTCGGTTGAAGGAGGAAAATGGTGGCGGGACAAGTGATGAAAGGTACCATAGCAGCACTGTGTATGGCCCTGGTCGCATTCGCCTCCCCAGCATATCCCCGAGCGGTTAATGACGAGCCCAAGCCCGACCCCACGACGGGTTCGGGACCCTCAATATCATTCCCGGGTGTGTACCTGAGCCGGGGGATGCCGAAAGAACGCGTGCTGAGCGATTTAGCACCGTTGTTTAGGGTCGAACGACTCGAAGCGAAGGTCGTTGAGGCCGACGGGGTCGAGGGCGAATCGTACTTGGTGAGGGAGAATCTTGATTCCGACAGCACAGTGGGGGTTGTAACCTTTTGCAATGGAAAACTCTGCTGGGCCTCACGAGCTTGGGCGTATGCCGACGACGAAAGGTCCTTGGACCTCGCCGGGCGGCTTTGCTCTTTGATTGAGCACCTGGAGCGGGAAAGGGGTTCGGGGGCAACCATCAAAACGAGAACCTTCGTACAACACGATGTTTCAATCCAAAACATCGAGATCCTTTTCGGCGGCAAAGAAGCTTGGATCACCATTTTCAAGGAGAGGAAAGTGAACGGTGACTGGAAGATGCGCGAGGTTCACGTGGATGAGGCGCTACAAGAGAAGCCCTCAGTGCCTTGAGTTGCGACGAGCCTTGCGCCACCAAGCCCGTCAAATTCCAGATTCAAGAGTGCGGAGGACCATATGCAAACAGGCTACTTGTCTCGGAGAGGATTCTTGGGTGGGCTTGCCCTCGGCGCCGCCTTGACGGGCGTCGCCACTAGAGAGGCCGCTGCTTTGCCGAACCCACAAGGGGCGAGCGGGCCCTACTCACTTCCTGCCTTGCCTTACGCCTTCGATGCCCTGGAGCCTTACATCGACGCCAAGACGATGGAGATTCACCACGACAAACACCATCAGGCTTATGTCAGCAATCTGAACAAGGCAATTGCCGCTCATCCTGACCTTGGCAAGCAGACGGTGGAGACGCTGGTCACGAACCTCGCGACCATGCCGGAAGACATCCGCACCGCAGTCCGCAACAACGGTGGCGGCCACTATAACCACACGCTTTTCTGGGTAACTCTGAAGAAGAACGATGGCGCCGGGCCCGGAGGAGATCTGGGCAAAGATATCGCTAGCGCTTTTGGAGGCTACCCCGCTTTCAAAGATCAATTCACCAAGGCCGCGCTCGGGGTATTCGGCAGCGGGTGGGCATGGCTTAGCCTTGACGCCAATAAGCGATTGCTGATCGAGTCCACGCCGAACCAGGACTCGCCGTTGACGGCGGGCCGCCGACCGGTTTTTGGAATCGACGTGTGGGAACACGCCTACTATCTGAAGTACCAGAACAAGCGCCCGGACTACGTCGCGGCGTTCTACAGTGTGATCAACTGGGACGCCGTAAACAAGCGCTACTCGGAACTTCGGCAAGAAAGAGCGTGAGAGGGCATGAACAGGGCTCGTGCAGGGTCTCCGTCCGGCGCGCCTCCCTGCACGAAGCACTGGTTTTCGGCCTGCCCTACCGCATCTTCGTCTGCCTGCTGGGCTTGGCGATTGCCATGCTGTCGGTTGCGGGCGTCTGTATTTAGTAGAAGAAGTGGCGCGTCCGGAAGTCAAAGGCGCATCGGAGTGCGGCCGGCGGCAGCGACGGAGATCGTGTCGGAATGAGAGAGGAAGCATCCGCTGAGACCCAACAAAAGAGCCTTGGGGCTGCCGATGTCCAATTGGCTTCCGAGGCGATGAAGTCGAGCCGATGGAACTGATGACAACAACCCACCAAGTGACACGCAGAGCAGCGGTGCAATCACTTCTCCTCTTGCCGGGCACTATCGCGCTGGCTACACAGGAGCCGTCGCCTGCGGACAAGGACCGGGCTCTCTGGAACAACGTCTATTCGGAAGAGGAAAGCCGGGTGACTAATTACCCCAATCGCTTCCTGGCGGATGTCGTTCAGGGCAGGACTCCCGGACGCGCTCTGGACATTGGCATGGGGCAAGGCAGGAACTCACTGTTCCTGGCCCGCCTCGGATGGGACGTGACCGGCGTGGATATCTCCGACAAGGGAATCGAAATCGCTAAGAAAGACGCGGAGAAAACCGGCGTCAAGGTCAACTGCGTGGTCGCTGACTTCCCGAGCTTTGAGATTGGGAAGGAACAATGGGATCTGATCGCCGGGATCTACATGGGCGGATTGATCCTGACCCACGCTAAACACATTGCCGCAGGCCTGAAATCGGGCGGCTTCCTGGTTGTGGAGAACTTTCATCGCGACATCAATGTGAATGCTTTGGCTGGCGGGAAGCTTGGCTACCCGGTCAACGCCTTGCTCGAGACCTTTGTCCCACTTCTGCGCATCGTGCAGTACGAGGAAGTTTTCGACTTTCCAGACTGGTCCAACCACGGCCAGAAGGTTCCTCTGGTTCGGATGCTTGCTCGAAAGGGTTGAGCCGTTGTACCGGGGCAAGGGCATTATGAACGGCGGGAGAAATCGGCACTCGCTGGCGACTCCATTCGTTGCCATGGCGATGGTGGTTTTCGCGCTGGCGTGTCAAAGGCACGAAGCAAGCCTTTTTCAGTTTGAGCCGGCGCCGCGGCCTGTCCTCGCTCCGTCGGGATTTTCCCCATCTCACAGTGCGCGGGTTGGAGTTGACTGGGTGTCCTCGCCCGACGTCCATGTCCTCGCTGTGGTCGGAGAAGGCGAAAGTGCAAGATTAGCCTTGTTCAATTCGGAGAATGGCGGAGACAGCTTTAACCCACCCGTCTGGGTCAGCGAGGAGGGGAAGAAGGTAACTTCCACAGGCGAGGATAGTCCCGCGCTATTCGTCACACAAGATGACATGTTCGCGGCTTGGAATGAAGGCCGCGACCTGCGCTTCGCACGTTCCCTTTCATGGGGCAGCAGCTTCCAAGAACCGATCAAGATCACCGACAAATCGGGCGACACCTTCAGTGGATATCCCTCCATCGGTGTTGCGCCGAATCGTGACGTCTACGTCGTGTGGATCGACACGCGGGACCGGGTTGGGGATTCCGGCGACAACTACGCCGTTTATCTCGCGCGTTCGACGGACCATGGCGCAACCTTTGGTAGAAATGTCCGAGTGGCCAGCAAGATTTGCCCTTGTTGTCGGCCGACCGTATCTTTCGGGCCCAACGGGGAGGTTCTGGTTTTCTGGCGCCATATATACCCGGGACCAATCCATGACATGACAGTAGCGATCAGCACAGACAATGGAGCGACGTTCTCTGAGCCACAACGAATTGCCGAGGATAATTGGAAGATCGACGGCTGCCCCGACTCCGGACCGGCTGTCGCGCGAACCGGGAAGCGAGTCTACGTGGCATGGCTCACCGAAGCAAATCCCCGCATCAGCGGAGTGCGATTGACCTGGTCAGACGACGGCGGCAGGACTTGGTCACCAGCAATCAAGGCATCGCAGTCGACCCTGGATGCTAACTATCCGGCGTTTTGCGTGGGCGACGACGGCAGTCCAGTTTTGGTCTTTCAAGCCCGCGATCCTCATGAGCGCGGCAGCTGGAGCGCATTCGGGATCTACACCGTAAGGATCGGCCCGGCAGGCGAATTGGGTCCGCCCGTGAAGGTACCGGGGCTCACTTCATCAGCCATGCGCCCAGCCGTTACGGCGGGCATCGGTGGCCGTCTCTACGTTGCGTGGACTACCGACCTCAACGGAAAGCAGACAGTGTTGATGTCGCGTGGCCGCGTGCTGAGATCCGGAGAGTGAATGACTTCAGACCGGCACTGATTTTGGCTGCTGGGTTTATTTCACGCCGTCGGCATTTGGGAGCGCCTCAATAAAGGTTAAGGACTAAGGATTCGCGGGGCACTCGATATGCCTTATGCCGCCCTAAATCGTCCTCGATAGATGCTGGGCGCGATGCCGAAGCGGCGCTCGAAGGCGCGACGAAAACTGTCAGCGCTCGCAAATCCCACGGATTCTGCAACTCCTTCCACGGTAACCGCGGAAGTGGACAAGCGGCGGCGGGCCTCATCGAGCCGCATGTTTTCCACAAAATCACCCGGAGCGGCTCCGAAGGAACGTTTGAAACGCCGCGTGAAATGACGTGGCGACAGACAGGCCTTCTCCGCCAGCCTTTCCACGGAGAGGTTTTGACGGAGGTGGGAAGCAATCCACGGAGCCAACTCGGATAGCCGGTCATTCGACTTCATCTGAAACTGCAGCGGCTCAGAATACTGTTCCTGCCCGCCCGCTCGCTTCAGGTACACGACCAGGTAGCGAGCCACGGTCAGGGCGGCCTCGGACCCGTAATCTTCCTCGATGAGGGCCAGCGCCAGGTCGATTCCGGCGGTGACGCCGGCGGAGGTGTAGAACTTTCCGTCCTTGATGAAGAGGGCGTTGGGATCGACGCGCAGTTTCGGGAAGCGCTGGGCGATCTCCCCGGCGAAGCGCCAATGCGTGGTCACTCGCCGCCCATCCAGCAGCCCCGTGGGCGCGAGCGCATAGATGCCTGTGCACACCGATGCCACCCGCCGGATATCACGAGCGTGGGCCCCCAGCCACTCCGCAATACGCGCGCTGTTTGCCGGCTCTAACCGTAGCCCTTTTCCGCCAGGGACGATGACCGTATCAAGTGGCGGTGCTTCCTCCAGAGCGCAGTGCGGGCAGAGGCTGAGTCCCGACGCCGCCTTGAAGGCGCGGCGACTGGGCCCCAGCAGCAGGACTTCGTAGGCCCGAGCCGAGGCAGGCCGCTCGGAATCAGGGTGCGATGAGGCCAGGCTGAAGGCGTCTGCCGGCCCGACTACGTCAAGCGCCTGAACGCCATCGTAGCCCAGAATACCTACCGTCCTGCTGGCCGCCGGCGAAGTCTTGTACTGGTTTGTCATGTGTTCAGTTCCATTTCTCCGGGGCCGCATCGAACTCCGCCTTGTGAGCACCGGAGCAGAAATAGTAGGTTTCGCCTTTATAGACGGATTTCACCGCCGTCGCGCGATCCACTTCCATGGAACACACGGGGCAGAGAGGATGTTCGTCGGTGGAAACCGCAGTTTGTGCATAGTGTGCATAGACTGCATTGGCCCCAGGGTCCTTCCATCCCTCACCCTGGTATTCCATGAAGTAGGCAGTATCGACGGCGCTCTTGTACCCGAAATACCGCTCGACCACACGCAGGGCTAGATCGATGCCCGACGAGAGACCGCCGGCCGTGGCCACGTTGCCGGCTTCGACAAACCTCGCCCCGCGCTTGACTTGAACATCCGGGAATTGCACGGCGAATTCACGGTATGCGATGTGGTGGGTTGTGGCGGCCTTTCCGGATAACAAGCCAGCTTTGGCCAGCACATAAGACCCCGTGCAGACCGACATGGTCACGTCCGCATGTTTCGAAGCGTTCCTGATCCACTGCAGCATGGCGCCGCTGGCTCCGTTTTGCGCGGGAGTTACTATGACCTTTGGCGCCGGGGCATTGGCAAAGGTGAATTTCGGAGTGACCTTCAGCCCACCGGATGTTCTTACTGGGGTCGTATTCTCGGCGACGGTGTATAAGCGGAAAGCCGCTTGCCCGCCAATGGTGCCGCCACGCGCCGGGACCATGGCATCCTGAAACACCTCCCAGGGGCCGGCGAAGTCAATCATCTGCGTACCCTCGGAAATGACAAACGCGACGGGTATCGGCCCGCTGGGCGGGGGTGTAAGCGGATTCAGAACGGGATGGGATTCACTGCTGCCTTCTTGCTGGGTTCGAGCCATCAGAGAGGCCTGCCCCTTCAGGACGTAAGCCGGAATCCCAGCCAAGGCGCCAAACGCTGCCGATTTCCGAAAAAGCTCCCTGCGATTCATGTAATCTTCTCCTCGCCCGAACATGTTCTCAGGCTAAGGTATCTGCCGCATGTCCGCAATGACATTTATCCGACATTTCAGGACATTCCCAGAGATAGCGATACTCACCTGTGTCGCGCATCGGCGCTTGCCTTACCGCCGGATGCTGATTGCGACGGGCCTAATGCTCGCCTTTGTAATGCTCGTCGGGGCACTCGATATGAAGCGGAACCGACCCAGGGGATGCGACAATTTGCCGCATCGACATCGAACGCTCGCCCCGCTAGCATAGCGATTTAGGGCTTACTACAGAAATCCTCTGGAAATTGAGCCGCGCTTTGCGAATGCGTAAAGCTTCGCGTTCAAGACCTGGGCACACGACTCGCGGCAGATCGTGCCCTTGCGAGGAAATGATGAAGCAGTTGGCTGGTTCGATCGTTGTCGTCTTGTTCGTTGGTGTCGTCGCGCGCGCTACCATCTTCGGTTCCGTCCGCGGCGTGGTGCATGATCCTCAGCACCGCCCCATTCAAGGGGCTTTTGTTACGTTGAAGGCTCAAGACTCAGACTGGAAACAGTCGCAAAACTCCGACGAAAACGGAGAATTTGATTTCAGCTCGGTGCCCATTGGGAGTTACACAGTTACGGCCACGGCGAAAGACTTCGAGCCCATGCAACAAGAGGTGATTGTGAAGTCCGACACCAGCCCGGTTCTGCACTTCGAGTTGAACGTCGCGGCCATAAAGCAGAGCGTGGCCATTCTGGAGAATCCGGCGGAGGCTCCGACCGAGAGCGTCACGCCGACAACGATGGTCGACCGTGAAGACATCCGCGAGACCCCGGGCGCCGATCGCACCAACGGTATGGAGATGATTACCGACTACGTTCCCGCAGCCTACGTAACGCACGACATGCTGCACATGCGCGGCGGCCATCAAGTCGAGTACCTCATCGACGGCGTCCCAATTCCCAACACCAATATTGCCAGCAATCTGGGCCCGCAGATCGACCCCAAGGACATCGACGAACTGGAAGTGTTCCGGGGCAGCTATGACGCCGACTACGGCGACCGCACTTACGGAATCTTTAACATCGTGCCGCGTACGGGCTTTGAGCGGAACAACGAATGCGACCTGCTCTTGAGCTTCGGGAACTTCTATCAGACCGACGATCAGATCAGTTGCGGCGGCCACATCGAGCGCTTTGCCTACTATGTCAGCGCGAACGGAAACCGCAGCAACTACGGCCTCCAGACCCCCATCGCGCAGGTCTTTCATGACGCCAATCCGGCTTGGCCGAGCGGATCCTGGATCGCGTGGAACAGCAACCAGGCAGCCTGCCGCTCCTTGAGTATGCACTGACGGAGCTTTGGCAGCGGCGCAAGGACGGCCGGCTTACACACGCAGCTTACGATGCCATTGGCGGGGTGGAAGGGGCCATCAGCAAGCGCGCGGAAGAGCAGTTCGAAAAGCTCACTGTCGCGCAGAGGGAGATCGCGATCTCCGCGCTCTCCCGCCTCGTGCGCGTGTCTTCCGCCGCCGAAGAGAGCACTGACACACGGCAGGTGGTCAGCCTGAGCGAGTTCGACGCCGACGCGCAAGCCGTGATGCGTATTCTTGCCGCCCGCGAGGCGCGCCTGGTCGTGATGGGCCGCGATGATGCCAGCGGCAAGGAAACTGTTGAGGTGGCCCACGAGGCCCTCATCCGCGGATGGGCTGCCCTGAAGCGATGGATCGACAAAGACCGTGAGTTCCTTTTCTGGCGACAGCAATTGCTCCCCTTTCTGGAAAAATGGCGAGATCTCGGCAAGGACCGCAACTCTGCTCTACTGCACGGCGTTTACCTCACGGAAGCGCGGCGCTGGTTGCGAGATCGCGGCAAGGATTTGAGTTCCGACGAGCGCCAGTTCGTCCAGGCGAGCGAAGGACCAGAGGTCAGGTCCAGATTCTGGAAACGATTCGCAGCCGCAGCCGCCGTGGCTATCGTGCTTGCCGTCGGCGCCTGGCTGTGGTGGACCCGAACCGACTCTTATCAGATCCAAAGGTCAATTGACGCTGGTGCGGAGCTCGTCGCTCATGCTGACGCGGAATCTCCGAAACCGTGGCTGTCAACCCTGGTATTGAGCGGAAGAACCCGTCAGGCGCTGGGTGAAGCTCACTCGATCGGAAATGCGAACCAGCGCGGCCTGGCGCTCTCGAGTCTGGCGCTGACTTTGGTACGGTCCGGCCATGCCGCGGAATCCTCGCAGCTTGTCCAAGAAACACAACGGACCCTCTCCCAAATGGAATCTCCCAACGACCGAGAGTCTGCGGCATGTTATGCCGCGGCGGCAATGGCGGCGGCTGGACGTGCCGAAGAGGCACTCTCCGCTGCGGCGGGATTCCAGTTTAAGGGATTCTGCGGGGCCCAGATGGCTACAGAGCTGGCGAAGACGGGCAAGCTGGATAAGCTGATAGAAGCCGCCGGTCATCGCGGCGCCCCTTTGAATGACGAGGAGGTCGTGGCCAATATCGCCAGGGTGCTCGCATCGGTCGGTCACACGGATGAGGCTTTAGCCTTGACCGAGCTGATTAAGACTCCCGCAATGAACGCGTACGCCACGGCTCAGATCGCTGCGGCGCTCGGACACGCCGGCAAGGCCGAGAAGGCCGGCGTTCTCGCCGAAGAAGCACTCCGAACATCACAGAACGTGAAGGATGAACCGAACCGCAGCTATGTCTTCAACTGGGTAGTTGTAGGGTTAACGGCAGCAGGCAAGGCGACTGAAGCTCTACGCGTCAGCGAAGACATTCGCGATCAAGTGTCGCACGATTAAGCTCTGCTTGATCTTGCGGGGAGCCTGGCCGTATCCGGCAGGATCGATGACGCCATCCTCTTGGCCCAGAAGTTGAGAAACCCGAAATCGGGACCGTTGCTTTTCGGTACCGTCGTAACTGCCTTGGGCAGGGCCGGAATGGGGAGAGAGGCGGTCGACACTTTATTGCGTCTCAAGCAAGAAGGGGCGGCCGCCGAAAACGCCCTGGGGGGATCGGTGGACCTGCCGACGGTGGTGGAGTTCGTGGCTGAAAAAAAACCGTTGGATGCCCTCACGCTCGCACGCGAAATCACTGAGCCAGGTCCAAGGAGGCGTGCTCTCGCGGCCGTGGCGGATGCACTTAAGCGGGCCGGCAACACTGACGAAGCGCGCAAGGTCGCCCTGGAAGCCTTGGCTGAGAACCGGGATGCCCGGGAACCTGGAAACGATGGTGCCCTCAGCTTACGCGCTCACGTTTTCGCCATCCTTATGGCTGCTGCGAGCAATGGTGCGATCTCCAGAGAATCCCAGAAGGCCGGCAACGAGGCGTTGGCCAGCGCTGGAATCATCGCCGATGACCGGGATAGGTCGCGTGCCTTCGCCAACGTGGCAGAGGCATTCGCCCGAGCTCATTCCTACCGCCAAGCTCGCCTGACCGCCGAACGCTGCACAAGTTCCGAAGATAAGCTCTCTTCCTTCGCCGCCATCCTGCGCGAATACACCATCCAGCACCACCCCGAGTCGGCAAAAGCATTCGCGGAGGCATCCGACCAACAGCCACTCTAGCGTGTTTTCGGGCACTCCCACGCCCTTATCAAGGGGGAACGTCTTCGTGATATGCTGCAGGCGGGAGTTCCGAGTTTCGGGCTCATAAGTGAAGCTGGCCATGCAGGGCGAGGGCGGCACACGATTTCGTTTATGGCGGCCGCAACGCATAGGTTCATATGCTTGATCTCAAACGCCACCGGGTTACAGTAGCGCTCACGATTGCATTGATCACAACTGGCGCGCTTGCATTGGAGGAGCAACTTCCGGCGGCGCGCGACGCTCGGGCATTGCTCGTCGCGCGGCTTCAAGATTCGAGCCCGAACCCCCAAACCCTATATGAAGTCCGTGCGATCCATGATCCAAACGGGACGGGAAGATTTTACATGGGTCGAGAGATCGCTCAAGTAATGGGGACGGGTGGCATTGCCTGGCTCGATCGCCCGGAGCGGGAAGACGAAGAGCATCCTGAAGCGGTGATTGACGCCATGGAGCTTCGTGGCGGAGAGGTCGTTGCGGACCTGGGCGCTGGATCGGGCTACTTCACGTTCCGACTTGCGGCAAAGGTTGGCAAGACGGGCAAAGTCCTGGCTGTTGACATTCAGGACGAGATGATCGAGACCCTCCGACGTCGCGCCAAAGCGCTGGGAGTCACCAACGTGGAGGAGGTGAAAGGGAGTGAGACCGATCCCAAACTACCTGCAAGCGGCGTCGATATGGTGCTGATGGTAGATGTCTACCACGAACTCGCCTACCCCTTTGAGGTCATGACTAAAGTCCGCGAAGCGCTGAAGCCAGGCAGGCGTGTGGTTTTCGTCGAGTATCGAAAGGAAGATCCCCGCGTCCCGATCAAAGAAGTGCACAAGATGAGCGTGGAGCAGCTGGCGAAAGAAATGAAAGTGGTTGGGCTTGCGCACGTCCGGACCGTGGAGTCGCTACCATCACAACACATCGTGATTTTCGAGAAGCTCGAATAAGGCCAGCACCGCAGTCTCCGACTTGTTCATCTCTGGCGGCAAGGGCGGGCGAACCGGCTGGTACTAGACGTGAAGCCGGCATTTCAGGCCAGATCCCGAAGGTGCCGCACTCGTGTGAGCGGCGGCGACTTGCTTTGGGGCTGGCATCTTCAGGTCCACGGGTGATCGACGTCAATGGCGGGGTGTAACCTCCGAGTGGCGGACGATACACCCGGAGGTGAACGGCGACTCTTCCCAGAACGCAGTTTCTGGCACTTCAGCTTGTAGAGAGCCAATCTGCTGCCACTCGTCCGCAGCCATCTGAGGCCGCGTCGGATGGCACCGCGCTAATGACAAGAGCTTACGGTGGCTTGCGGAGAAGGGTTTTTGGGCAAGGCCAAAAAAGCCTTGTTCCCGCAGCCATTGTGGCTCTTCCTCAGCTAGGTCTGGGGTCTTGGGAGACGCAAGAAACGGCCCCCCAGTGGTCCGCGAAAGCACCCAGTACTGAAAACTCGACTGGAGATTGAATTCAGAGCGCGCTCGGGCGTATACTGCCGTTCAGGCGAAAACTAACAACGGAAATTCTGGCCAATATTGATCCGCACCTCTGGAGGTGCCCCGTGAAAACCGCAAATAAGAATTGCTACCCGACTTACCCGGCACGAAGGAAAAGGCATCAGGCACTTTGCTTCTTGTGGGCACTCGCGCTCTGGTGCGCCCTTTGGGCTGCGGCAGCGCCGTTCATTCATGCCGCCGCCGCGGTCAATCCTTGGACGGCTCCGCATTTCTCTATTGACGCCCAGGGCCTGTACGAGGCCGCGTCCAACCTCAACCCTCCGAAAAGCGCCAACGTCGCGATTTTGGATGCTGAGGACAGTTACGTTTTCGACGCCGCCGGGCGCGCCGTCCACAACCAATACGTGGTTTTCAAGGTGCTCACTCAGGAGGGAGCCACGGATGAGCAAAATCTTGCGGCAGACTGGGAGCCCTGGCACGAGGAGCGGCCGAGCATCCGAGCACGCGTGATCTCTCCGGATTTTAGCGTGCACGAGATCGATCCCAAAACCATCTCGGATTCACCGGAACGCGAGGCCAGTCCCAACATGTACACCGACCGACGACTGACGCGTGTTCCCCTGCCGTCTATCGCTCCCGGTTCGGTCGTCGAGGAAGAAATCGTGATCAAGCAGACCGCACCCCTTTTTGTTGGAGGCATGGTTCGTCGCCACTTCTTCGGCCGGGTATCAGCTCCCATTCAGCACACTCGTCTTACCATTGAGGCGCCGTCGTCCCTCCCCTTTCGTTACGCTACGCAATTGCTTCGGGACGCGCAGCCCCAGCGCAGCGAGTCTGACGGGAGGGTCCGGGTTATTTTCGATCTCGGCCCGATGGAGGCCGTGGAGGTTTCCGAGAATTATCTTCCGAGCGACGTGCCCATAGTTCCCTCGGTCGTGTTCTCGACCGGAGCCGGCTGGGAGCAGGTGGCGGACGCTTATTCGGCCGCCGTGGACAGCCATGTGGCTGCCGATAATGAGAAGCCGCTGGTCGAAAAGTTGACGGCGGGGCTCCACTCCTCAAGCGAAAAGGAACAAGCCATCGTGCAGTACCTGGATAAGGAAGTCCGCTACACGGGAATCGAATTCGGAGAGGCGAGCAATATCCCTCATTCCTCCGCCGAGACGCTCGCCCATAAATACGGCGACTGCAAAGACAAATCCACCCTGTTGGTCGCTCTGCTGCGCGCTGCCGGCATCCCCGCCTACGTCGCGTTGCTCGATGCCGGCGACCGCATGGATGTGCCGCCCGACCTGCCGGGAATGGGGCTCTTCAATCACGCCATCGTGTACGTGCCGGGTGAACCGGATCTGTGGATTGACGCTACAGACGAATATGCGCGTCTCGGCCAGCTTCCGATCGGAGACCAAGGGCGGCTTACCCTGATCGCCCGCAGCGGAAGCAAGGCGCTGGTGCGCACGCCGGCGGCGCTATCGCGCGATAACGTGCTGACCGAGCTTCGCGAGATCAGCCTTTCTGAATACGGGCCGGCGCGCGTGGAGGAGACCTCTCAGCCGCGCGGCTTTTTCGAGTCGAACTACCGCCGCAGCTATGTCGACGAGCAGAACAAGGAGACCCGCGACAATCTCTCGAACTACATGCAGTCGATGTATCTCGCCGAAAAGCTCGACCGCTTCCATCGCTCTGACCCCGCCGACCTCTCCAAACCGTTTGAGCTGGTCCTGGAAAGCGATAAGGCAAAGCGAGGGTTCACTGATCTGGAGAGCTCCGCGGCGGTGATTCGCCTGGAGGGCTTATTCTCCTCCTTGCCGCGTGAACTACAGCGTCGCGCCGACCAGGGCCAAAAGGAAAACGATGCGGACACGACAAAGAGCAAGAAAGAACGCACCGCCGATTACCAATTGCCGGTGCCCTATGTCACCGAGTGGCAGTATAAGATTGTTCCACCGCTCGGCTTCCGACCCGCGCCTCTTCCCAAAGATGCGAACATCGCGCTGGGTCCTGCCACACTCACCGAACAATTCACCGCGGACAATGAGGGAACGGTGCGGGCGGTGATTCGATTTGATACCACTAAGCGGCGGTTCACCGTGGCCGAGGCCACGGAGTTGCGCAATAAGGTCGCGGATTCGAGCCAGAGCGAACCGCTCGTGATTGCCTTCCAGCCGGCCGCCAGAGCTCTGCTAGCCCAGGGAAAGGCTCGCGAAGCGTTCCAGGCCTTTCGCGATTTGATTGACCAGCACCCCAAGGAAAGCATCCACCATTTGCGGTATGCCAAGGCCTTGGTGGATGCTGGCATGGGCGCGGCGGGGCGCGACGAGGCCCGGCTCGCCATCAAGCTGGAACCCAAGTCGGCCCTCGCCGAAAAAACGCTCGCCGAGATCCTACAGTACGACACCGTGGGGCGCCACCTGCGTTCCGGTAGTGACTTCCGTGGATCCGCTGAGGCCTACCGCGCCGCGGCCAAACTGGATCCGGAGGATAAGTCGTCGATCGGCGACTTGGCGATTACGCTGGAGTACAACGACTGGGGCGAGCGCTATGGCGCCGGCGCCAAACTCCAGGAAGCCGTCGCTGAGTACCGCAAGCTTTCGCAGGACGATCTCGAGGGTCTTGGGCTGGAAGGTAACCTGGCGTTCGCGCTGTTCTACGCGGGACAGTTCGCGGAGGCCTGCAAGAGCGCTGAGGCCGTGAATCCCCCACCCGAGACATTGATTATCGCTTGTGAGGCTGCCACGCAGGGGAGCCCTTCCGCCCTTGCCGATGCCAACAAGCGCTTTGGCGGAGAGGCCAATTTCCATGATACGTTGAAGACAGCCGGCAGCATGTTGATGACCGCGCGCCAGTATGCTCCGGCCGCGGACCTGCTTCAGGCCGGGGCGTCCGGTGACAATGCATCCCGCACCATGGGCCTGGCTGCCTTGCTGCGAAAAGCGCGGCTCCACGAGTCGCTTCAATTTGAAAATACGCCCCGCGATGTGGTGTTGCGCATGGCGCTGTGGGCGCTCGATCCCAGCCTTACCATCGAGAAGATGAAATCCATCAGCAGCCGGAATGCGGTCCGGGTGCTTGAAAACTCGGACCCGCGAGAACTTGACGACGCCTCCAAGGCTGGGAAGTTGTTCCGGCGTGGCGTGACGCAAGAGGGCATCTCGCCGGACCCCATGCTCGATGTCATGCTCGAAATGATGGAGCCGAAGGGCGAAGGGAACGATGCCACGGGCTACCGCGAAACCTTGCAGATGCCCGGCGGGAAAACATTCGTCTTTTATTTGGTGAAGGAGGCGGGCGAATATAAGATCCTGGATACTTCGGAAAAGCCGAACGCGATCGGTTTGGAGATCCTGGACCGTGTGGCCGCTCACGACCTCGCCGCCGCTCGCACGTTACTGAACTGGGTGAGGGAAGACCAACATCTGGGATCGGGCGATGATCCGCTTTCCGGCCCGCCATTCCCCCGTTTTTGGACCCAAGGCAAGGACGCGGATGCCAACCAGATGAAGCTGGCGGCAGCCGCCATGCTGGCGCAAACCAAGCCCACCGCCAGGGTGGGCATGCCCATTTTGGAAGAGGCCCGCAAGACGGCAGCCGGGAACACGGAAAAAACGAATATCGAACTGGCGCTGCTGGCCGGATACTTCAATCTTCAGAACTACGAGAAGGCATTGGAGGTCTCCTCAGCGCTTGCCCAAGAATATCCGGAATCCAAAACCACGTTCCTCGCCCGGTTGCGTGCTCTCATGGGACTGAGCCGCGCCGACGAGGCCAACGTTCTCGCCCAGGAGCGGCTCAAGCGACTAACGAATGACCTCGAAGCCATGCGCGGCCTTGTGGACGTTGCGACTTTCCGCGGAGACGCTCGCGGTGCATACGCTCTGGGAATGAAAATCGTGGACGCCGGCAAAGCCGAGGCCCTTGACTTGAATAACTTAGCGTGGCACTCGCTATACTTCGACCGGGCAGGAGGTCCGGATCTCGACTCGGCTCTAAGAGCATCACAGTTGAGCCCGACTGAGCCTAGTCTCCTGCATACGCTCGCTTGCGTCTATGCGGCGGCAGGTAAGCCGAAGGAAGCCCGTGAAGTGCTGCTTCAGACTATGGATCTCGCCGGCCTGGACGAGCCCAACTCAATTTATTGGCTTGCCCTCGGGCTGATTGCCGAACAGTATGGGCTGCGCGAGATTGCTCTTTCGGACTACGCCAAGGTCACAAAACCCGCGGAGGAGCTGACACTTCCAGATTCGAGTTATCGTCTGGCCCAGACGCGTTCCAAAGCTCTGCGCGGCGGCGTGTAGGCCCCGATGACAAGGTGGTCACCGGTCAATCTCCAAGCAGCCGAACCCTCCGTATGGCTCCACGATGTGGCTGAGGCGCAACCGGACGGCAGCTTCCGAATGCCCCGAAAGGGATCGATCACCGTGAGGACACGCCTGACTAACTCCCACCCGTTTGAGGCCAGTTTCTTCACTCAGCCATGTTCCTACCGGGAACCAAGGCTAAAGAGCATATCTCCAATCGAGAATGGAACGGACTGATCCGCGCTGGGGTTCTGCTGCTTGATGCGCAGAACCGTCTTCAACTCTTCGACTGCTTTTTCCTTGTCCCCTAAGGCGCGGTAGGTGCCGCTTAGTGTCTGATGGGCTTCGATCATATCCGGCCAGATGGCCAGGGCAGCCTGCAAATGCTGCAAGGCTGGGGGATAATCCTTGCGGAGATAAGCGATGCGGCCGGCCAGGGATTGGATGAAGGGGTCCTTGGGATCAAGAGCCAGCGCCCGGTCGATAGCCTTCTGCGCTTGATCGGCGTCTTCCGTGTTGGCTTGGATAATTGCTGAAGCAAGATAGAAATAGGCTTGGGGATCGTCGGCGCCCAGAGCGATGGCGGTTTCAAGGACCGGTTTGGCCTCGTTTGGGCGAATGCGGATGGTCAGGATGATGCCGTGAATCTCATAGGGCAGATACCAAGTCGGCTCCTGCGTTTCGAGTTGGGCAAGGAGAGCCAATGCCTGCTCGTATTCCCGGAGCAACTCAAAACCTATGGCGCGAGTCAACAGCAGCTTGGGCTCTCCGGGAATAATCTTATCAGCGCGCCCCAGCATATCCACCATTTGTCGAGCCTGGCCGTGTTTCACCAGGAACACGGCCGCTTGAAAGTAGAGATCGGGCCGAGTCGGTGCCGCTTCAAAGCCGCGGTTTAAAGCCGCGGCGGCCTCCTCGGGCTTTCCCAATGCGTCGAGGAGCTGCGCCTGCAGCAGGAAGAAGTCACCCTTTCGCTGATCCGCCGGCACTTGCGATAGCTCATTGTTTGCAGCCTCCGGGCCCTTGGTATGGAACGCCGCGATGGCCAAGTCGAGGCGAGTGCCGGCGCGCGAAGGGTCGACGGCCAGGATCTTTTCGAAGAATCCCCGTGCGGGCCCATATTGGTCCGCGTCGAGCAGCGCCTGGGCGCAATCTTCGAGTACATCCGCGTCGGAGTTCCCGGCGAGCACCTCCTGGAACATCTCGAGAGCTACCGCTTTCTTCCCTACGGCCAGCTCCTCCTTCGCGATTCGAGCCTTCAAAGAAACATCGTCAGGATTCATTCGCAGGCGGCCCTGCAAGCTCTCGAGGTACTTGGCGCGTTGCTCAGCGGGTGGCAAGTCGAGGAAGCTGAGGAGGCCGCTCGAAGGCCGGCCCGGGCTCGCGGCCGGAGGCAGTTGTTTAAACTTCAGCTGAACCGACTGGGCTTCCTCGGGGCGATTCGCGCGCGCCAGCGCACGGCTGTAATGCACGAGGATCAGGCGATCGCCGGGCGCCAGTTCCGCTGCGCGCCCCAGGGCCTTGACGGCCTCCTGCGGCTGCCGGAGTTGCAACTCCGTCTCGCCCAGCGTGTCGAGCGCTCCCACGTTGTTTGGCTCGCGCGCGAGGACCATCCGCAGGTCTCGGAGGGCTTCCGCGTACCGGCCTGACTGGTAGCGGAGGACGGCCCGCGCGTAACGCGCCGCAAGGAGGTTGGGATCGACAGCGAGGGCGGCGTTGAAATCAGCGAGCGATTTGGCGCGATCGCGAATCGTTTCCACCACTCCCAGTTCGTAGAGGCCCCGCGCGTCGCGGGGTCTGCGGCGAACGTAAGCTTCAAGGTCACGAAGAGCCTCCTCGGTCCGGGAAGCTCGCGCCAGAGCAAACCCGCGCTCGCGCCAGGCCTGGTCATCCTGGGGCCGCAGTTTCAGATAGCGGTCGTAGGCGCCCACGGCATCGGCGTAGTAACCCAGCTTTTCGGTCAGGGTGGCCAGAAGCAGCTGGATGTCGGGCCTTTCAGGAGCGAGACCTTGGGCCTGTTCGAGCGGCGCCACCGCAAGGTCGCTCCGGCCCTGGCCGTCGTAAACTCGCGCGAGGTTGTAAAGGCAATCGGGGTCATTGGGACGCTGCCGCAGCGCCACCTGGAAAGCGTCGGCCGCGCGATCGTAGTGCTGGGCGCCCAGTGCCGCCAGGCCCAGATTGTACTGGGCGTCAAAATCCGCGGGAACAAGGCGCAATGCCGCAGTGAACGCCGCCTCAGCCTTTTCGTGCAACTGCCAGGCGGCGAACACCATTCCAGCGGAGAAGGCCACACGAGGATCATTCCGCGACTGCTCGAGCGTATGGTCCAGCAGCGATTCAGCCTCCGATCGCTCTCCCACCAACGCCAACGCCTGCGCGCGCAGGATCGAAAGGGCGGGCGTTGCTTGCCGCTCGCGCGGTAACCGGCCGAGATAACGCAGCGCCTCGGGGCCATGCTTTGCCTTAATTGCGATCTGAGCGAGCTGGAGGTTTGCGTTGGGGTCGGAAGGATTGATTCTGACTGCGGCGAGGTAGGCTTTACGCGCGCTCTCCTGATCGCCCAGGGCAAGATAGTGCGTCCCGAGATTGTTCGAAAGCGCCGCCGAGTCCGGGGAGAGCTTCACAGCCTGAGCGTAAAACTTCTCGGCTTCCGCAAACCGCTTCTGCCCGTCGAGAGCCACTCCCATCAAGCCCAGCGCGGTCGCTCCCTGCGGCTGCTCGCGCAGAATCTCCTTCAGAATGGTTTCAGCTTCCTGGTATTTCTGTTCGTTGAGGTCCGCGATCGCTTCTTGAAGGTTGCTGGAAGTAACCTGTGCGCAATACGGGTTGTTAGGGAAGAGTAAGCAGGCAGCAAGAAAGCAACACCACAGAGGGCACAGAGAACACAGAGAAAAATGAGCCTGTTCCACTCTGTGAACTCCGTGCCCTCTGTGGTGAACCTTCTTTTTCCTCGCTTGTATCACACAGCGCTACCAATACAGCTTCAGGGCCAACTGCACTTGCCGGGGCGAATTAGCCTGGCAAGTGACTTCACCAAAGCTCCCGCCATTGACTGTCGTGTTGGGTCCGCAGAATTGCGGGTGATTCAAGGCATTGAAGGACTCCAGGCGCAATTCCGCCCGCGCTCCCTCCCGCACCTTCGTCATATTGATTTCTTTGAACAGGGAAAGGGCACCTGTGCTGGTTCCGGGCACCCGCGGACTATCCAGTTCGCGCGGCGCCGTGCCGAGCGTGTAGTTGGGTGGAACCACGGCAACATCCGAAGTTTCGGTGGTCGCGCCCTGGTTCGAGAAGTACCCGCATCCCGTTCCTGAGCAGAACCATTTCGACCGCGGATTCTCCCGCAGCGGGCCCAAGAGATCCGGCCGCTGTCCGAAGCCTCCGGGGAGAGCTAGCCCGCCTTCCATGCCCAGGCCCATCGGCTGGCCGTCGTCGAAGCGCCACATGCCGTTGGTTTGCCAGCCGCCCAGCACGCCATCCACCCAGCGATTCCAGCTCCTTCCCCAATGTTTGCCCTTGCCGAAGGGAAGTTGATAGACGTAGGCAAGGTTGAACACCTGAGGAATGTCATACTGCGCGACAGAGCGTTCCAGTTTAAGCCTGTTGGGGTCGATAAGGCTGTGCGACCCGCCCAGCCAGGTGGTATTGGTTCCCACGGAGGCATCGTCAATGGTCTTGGAATTGGTGTAGTTCGCGAGCATTTGCAGCCCGTGCGAAAGGCGCTTCTCGACTCGCACCTGGAGGGCGTTATAAATGGAGTTGGCGACAGGCGGAAATTGCGCCGAAATCCCGGTGTATTGGGGATACTGGTACAAGAGCTGAAGCGCCTGAATCTGGGGATTAGAAAGCGGATACGTAGGATTGGTGATAATCCCATAAAAGGGATTATTCACGTAGCTGATAAGGTTCGAGATTTCAGTTGCACTGGCCGACTCCACCCAGGATCCCAAGTGGTTCAGCGCCCCCGCGCCCCCAAAGTAAAGGTGCGTGCCCTTGGTTCCTATGTAGTTCGCCTCGAGCAGAAAGCCTCCGGGCAACTGATACTGCAATCCGCCGTTCCAGGTTTGGGTGTAAGGAAGCGCGTTCCAGTTGCGCAGGTACTCCGAAATGCCTGTCCCGACACTGGTCATGGCGCCCAGCGAGTTACCTGTCGGGTAGACAAGGCCGCTCGGAAAGGGATTACTCAGCCGGCCCCAGGGCGTGGCGCCGTCGCCTTGATAGGTCGTGGTCCAACTGGTTACGGCATCGTACCCGTCCAGGCCGCCGGTTGAGCCTGAGGCGCCCGCCGCCACAAATTGGCTGGGGTTGTAAAAGATGCCGTAGCCGCCACGAAACACCAGATTGGAGTTAAGCCGGTAGGAGAGGCCAAGCCGGGGCGCGATGCCGTCAAAGTTGGTGTTCACGTTGTGTCGATCCGAGGGACTTGCGTAGACGAGTCCGCCCAGAACCTGTCCAACTCCTGGCACGTTCCCGAGGGGCGACGGCAAGGTCGGGTTGAACCAAGCCTGCCGATTGTGACGCTCGGTGCGTGGAAACTCCAATTCGTAGCGGGCGCCCAGGTTTAAAGTGAGTTTGTCGCTGACCCGATAGTTGTCCTGAAAGTACCAGGCGTAAGCGATATTCTGAGTAGCGATGTAAGGCGGAATCTCATACTGGCCCCAACCCGTGGTGCTGGTGCCCGTCAGCAATCCCGCCATCGCGTCTCCGCCGCCATAGTTCGGGCCTTGCGACGTGGTGTTGTAATCGAAGGTGAAATAGCCGGTGGGGGTGCCCGGTTGACCTTCATTGGTGCGATGCACACGCATTTCGGCGCCGAATTTGAACTCGTGCCGCCCTTGCATGCGGTCCAGGGCGCCGATCAGGTGGTGAGTCTCCTGCGCGTAACGAAGAATCGTCCAGGGCTGTCCGCCAATCGAATTAAGCGGCCCCGCTTGGTAGTATCCGCCGTACATCACGATCACGGGCGTTGCCTTGACTCCGGAATCCGCCATGTAACTCGGCAGTCCCAGGCCCGAGATCGGGGTGAAGCTGGGAAAGTTTGCGGCTGCGCCCGGCTGGTTAACAAACTGGCGGGCAAAACCGTAGGCCGTTGTAAGCACCGTGCTGGGGCTGAAGGTATGGACTTCGTTCAAAGCAACGGCTCTCTGCGACCAGGACGTGGGCCCCGAAGAGCAAGGGTCCATGGGATCGTCGAAGCACTCCGCGCCTCCGTTGCTGGGACTGCGCGAGTAGGAGAACCTCCCGCTCAACGAGTCGCGCTGGCCAAAACGCTGATCGATTCGCGTATCGAACTGGTCGTGGTCATTGATGCCGATCCCGTTGCTCGTCCAGTTTGCATAAGGGTTGTAGCTCGCCTGACCCACATTCAAATTGGGAAGCGGGTAGTAGGACATGATCTTCGAGGCCACGGGATCAATCAGGTTGCCGGGCCGGGCGGGGAGTTGAGCGCCGGCGGGAAGATTGGGATTTCCCGGGCTCTGATAGGTGGCCATGTTATTGAAGGGAATATAGGCTGTGCGGACAGCGCCGCCCGCATTCGCGTTGTAGACGCCTGAATAGGGATCCCAAATCTGCCCCGCGCCGTTTGGGGCATTGCACAGGCCGTTGGAATCGAATGTGCCTCCCGCATAAGTGCAAAGCTCGCCGAAGTCACCTTGGCGCTCGGCTTGACTGGGTACGCCTGCCGTGAACGCGGAACTCATGGTGCGAACCCGGTTGCCTTCGTAATCCACGAAGAAAAACATCTTGTCTTTGCGGATGGGCCCGCCCGCCGTGGCGCCAAAATCGTTGTAGCGCAAAGGCAGGAGGTTGATGCCGTAGGCGTTGTTGAACCAGTTGTTCGCATCAAAAAGCTGGTTCTGCACAAACTCGTAGGCGCTGCCGTGATACTGGTTGGATCCCGAGCGCGTCACCACGTTAATCACGGTGTTGGAACTGTAGCCAATTTCGGCGCTGAAGCTATTCTGTTGGAGCTTGAACTCCTGTACGTCATCCACAGAGGGCATATAGAGCGGAATCTGGATGGCGGTATTCTGCTCGTAGCCCGTGGCGCTCACCCCATCCACCAGCATGTCCGACGTCGCATTGCGCCCGCCATTCGATGTGAAATTGTTGGTCGTAAACAGTCCGTTGACTGAGCCGAAGGTCCAGCCCGGCGCGGGATTGACGCCCGGCGCCAGGAATGCAAGATCCGTCACGCCCCGGCCGATCAAGGGCAGATCGTTGATAAAGGTGCGATTGATCTCCTGGCCGGTTGTGGCATCCTGGGCTTGCAGCAGCGGCGGGGTGGCTTTCACTTCCACGGCTTGCATCGTTCCGCCAACTCGCAACGTGACGTCGATAGTGGCGTTCTGATTGACGTCCAGGACGATGCGGTCTTGCGTGAACTGGGCAAACCCTTTGCTCTCCACCGTCAGCTTGTAGATGCTGGGAGGCAGCGACCGCAAGAGGTAACGCCCCACCGCGCTCGTCGTGGTCTTGTAGTCGAATCCTTTCCCCGTGTCGGTCAGCGTCACTTGCGCGTCGGGAACCACCGCTCCGGATGGATCTGTGACAGCGCCCGTCAAAGAGCCGCTATACAATTGCGCGGAGGCGGGTACGCGTGCTGCCAGAACCAACAGCAAAGTCACGAACGGAGCGAACGAGATACCATTGCACATCCGTCGTGTGTCGGGGCAGAAATGGGCCGAGATTAACCTCAACATAAAAACAATCTCCTTCTGACCCAAGAATCGATTAAAGGGATGCCTAAGAACGTACCCGACGCCACCACAGTCCCGCAAGGGGAAATCCTCCCGCCCCCACCAGCAAGGCAGAAAGCTACGGTGGATGCTATGGCATCCGTTCACGAGAGTCAACCGGAATCTTCGTTTTGACTTTCCGCTCTACTCTCAACAAATAACTAGCCGCTCGTCAGAGCAATGCCCAGCCGGGTTCTCAGCGTTCAATGCCTCCGTAGCCCACGGAAGGGGCCAGTTTTGCTAGCCCTGACAACGAAAGCCCGGTCACCTGCGTGCCGATCCTTTCGTTTAACCGGCAGGTTCTCCTTCCTTTCCCAGCCCCGGAGACCGAGCGCGCCGCCCACGCGCCGCATTCACTTGGGCGAGGTGAGCGCCTTGAGGTAACGGTAATAGAACTCGACCCCCCGGTAGTAAGATTCCACTCCAAGGCGCTCGTCCTTCCCGTGCGCACGGACGTCATCCGTATCGATCGCCAAGCCGGAGATTCCGTAAGTCGGCATACCCGCCGCGTTGGTGTAGACGCCGTCGGATGCGCCGGTGGACATGGTGGGGACCACGGGCACTCCCCGCCACATCTCGGCGGCGACGCGATCAAGCGTCTGCATCACGTCAGGCCGCAGCAAAACCGGGGGTAGCGCCTTGGCGTTGGGCTCGCTGTCCAGGATCCGGCCGCTGGTAGTGACGTAGCTCACTTCGATCTTGGGATCGGCAAGGACTTTGATCAGCGTCTGCCTTACTTCTTCGCGCGAGTGTCCGGGGAGGATGCGGCAGTTGACGTTGGCCCGCGCCATCTGTGGCAAGGCGTTATTGGCGTGGCCGGCATCGAGCCGGGTGGCCACGCAGGAGGTACGCAGGGTCGCATTCCACAGCGGGTCGGCGGAGAGACGCGCGATGGCCACTTCGTCGGGCTGGCTCTTGACGATTTCGCGCATGTCGGCCGCTGTCTGGCCGCCCTCCACGCCGGCCGTACGATCGAAGAAGGCGCGCGTGACCGCGTTCAGCTCCAGGGGAAACTGATAGCGCTCCAGGCGCGCCAGCCCGTCGGCCAGATGATAGATCGCGTTATCGGGCACCGGGAGCGAGCTGTGCCCGCCGGGATTGGTCACCGTAAGCTGGTAATCGGCGTAGAGCTTTTCGGTGGCGTCCATTTCGACGATCAACGGCTTGCCCTTCACCGTATCCACGCCGCCGCCATCGGCATTGAGAACGAACTCGGCGTCGATGAGATCGCGATGGTTCTTCAGCAGCCAGTCTACGCCGTTCGATTGGCCGCCCTCCTCGTCCGCCGTGAGAGCCAGGATGAGGTCGCGATCAGGCCGGTAACCCTCGCGCTTGAAGCGGATCAGCGTGGTGACCCAAATGGCGTCGCCGCTTTTCATGTCTTGCGTGCCGCGCCCGTAGTAGTAGCCATCCCGTTCCACAAACTGGAAAGGATCTGTGGTCCAGTCCTCTCGCCGCGCTTCCACTACGTCGAGGTGGCCGATCAGCAGCACGGGCTTGTGGACGCTGGTGCCGTGAAGCCGGGCCACCATGTTCCCCTTGCGGTCGTTTGGACCCAGGACCACAACGTCGGCCGCCGGGAACCCGGCGTCACGCAGGCGGTGCGCCATGGCTTCGGCGGCGACGGTGGTGCTGCCTACCGAATCGGTGGTGTTGATCTCAATCAGTTGCTTGAAAGTGTCATGCGCTAGTTGCCGGGTTATATCGTCAGTCTGCGCGCGCGCCAAGGGCGCCAGCAGGAACGGCGCCAGGACGGCTAGGCAATGCTTCAGGTTGAGTCTTGACATGACTTCTGTGCTGCCCCCTTTCACTCGGTGTGCCAAGCGGGTCTATCAGCGAGGCGGACACCGAAGAGCTGCATGTCATCGACGGCCAAGGGAGATTCGTCGGGGTTCTGAACCGAGGCCGGCTGTTAAGCCATGTGACGGCTTCGATCCTTCGGTCGGCGGAGACAGGTTAGGGTATGCCGCAGAGTGGGTTGCGACCGAAAGCCGAGCGGCCCAATTGCACTACGCCTGCCTCAGCTCCGGCGGGCGTGGCGAAATTGGCTAATGCGGCAGGCTATGAGTCCGGTGGCGATAATCGCCCTGAGTGTTTAATTCCCCCTAACTGTATTGGAGAAGGCTATATCCTCCAACGTCGCAGTCTGCCGATCTCTCCGCGACGCGATCACTGTTCGTGTGCACTTCCGGCAGCTTCCGGTATGCAGCGATACCACGCCTCGGGATGCTTCGGCGGCTCTGCTTGAGGATCGGCCTTGGCCTCGAAAGGTCCCGGTGTGGGGAAAGCGATAGACAATACAGGATGCAGCTCGATGCAGTTCCGAGCAATCCCTGTCTGCCCGTGCGCGAAATCGAAGAAGCCAACGCCTGTAACCTCCACCTCGACATTGCCCTGGACAACCTTGAATTCCGGGTCGGGGGGTGCATTCGGAAACTGCGCGGCAAAGTCCTGGCGAGCTTTCTTGATGTCGCTCAGCTTGGGCGAGGCACAGGCTCCGCCACAGTCTGGATCGGGTATTTCGACGACCATCGTTTGGCTGGGGTACACTAGGTCTGCGATGACGATGTGGAAGTCGCGGTCAGTCTCATGCTTGTACCCTACCAGTCGCGCTCGGACCTGGAAGGTTGTTTCCTCGGTGGCATTGAGCCGTGAGGTCTCGGAGTTACCGTTGGGGGCCTTAACAGCGACCAACGCTCCTACGGTTTTCACGATGGGGCTGAAGTTTACCTTTGCCGCATCGTTGTCCGTCAGCGTCTTTACTGCCCATCGTTCCTCGCCACAGTTCGGGCCGCAGCCAGGCTCTTGCCCGAAAGCCGCCTGTCCCGTGCCCATGAACGGTATTGCTAGTAGACAAACCGCCAATATCCGCAAGTAACGAAGGCGCTTCATGGATCACCCCTGCATGAAAGGATGAGACAATCTTATCACGAGCGCTAGACAGTCTGAAGTTCTTCGTGGGATTGAAATCCAGGGGTTGCCGTTCAAACTATTGTTCTTCGCCAAAGCGGGATGATGATGTCTTCACTTCAAAAACCGGCGCTGATAGACCGCCATCGCGGCCCGTCGCTCGGTGCCTCGGTCTCTGGTCCGTGATCTTATCAGGCCGGTCGAGCCTCTCCGTTCCTCGCTTTCGCGTCTGGAGGCAAAGCAGGAAAGTGACCGGCTGGTTTTCAAAGTGCCCTCGTTACGAAACATCGACAAGACCCAGCCGTACTTTCACACTGGAAAAGTGGCCACTTTGCAAGAAGCGGTTAAGGAGATGGGCGAGTACCAACTGGGCAAGCGACTGAACGACGACGAAATCGCTTCCATCGCGACGTTGCTCAAAACGCGCACGGGCGCGATTCCGGCGGACTACATCAAGCTGCCCCCACTCCCTAAGAGCGCGGCGAAGACGCCTAAGCCCAGCAATACCTGACACCAGCCGCTGATCGTTGCGGGCTGCTGAAGCCTTGCGATCTGCGCCGTTAGGAATTTGCCCGGACGCGGCGGAGGCGAGGCAGGGCAATCAGCGTGGCGCCGTAGACGAGCAGGGAAAGGAAGAGAGCGGTCTTCCGGTCCTGGCGCAGATCGTCGGAGAGCAAGCGGTATCCGCCCAAGAGCATGAGCGGATAAACCAATTGAGCAAAGTCCCGGAAGTTAGCCTGGGTACCGATCGCCGCTAGCAGCAAGGTAACGCCCACCACCGCGAGTGTCCGCAGGGTGGCACAGTAGGGGTCGCCGGCGGCGGCTGCAAAAAGCCCGTGGTAGGCACGGGTCAAGCCCCCGGCAGCGACGCCGGCCACAAGCCAGACCAAGGCCGCGGCCATCGCCACGCGGAATGCCCGGAGCGTCCATCCCTCCTGCATGGAGCGCGAAAACCTTCTCGCCAGCCAATAACTTGCTCCAGCCACAACTGCGCCGGTCCAGAGCGCAAGCGGGATCGAATCAGGCCAGAGATCGGTTCCCAAGAGCAACCTCGCCGATTGGTGCAAGGCGCCGGAAAACAGGAGCGCCAGCAGAAGGTAGACGCCGCCGTGGACTTCCAGTGTCAACCGGATCCAGAATCCTCCCGCCCCGATGCAGGCGAGAGCCAGCAGGAACCAGGCTATGGCGGCCGCGCCGTCGCTGAGCAGAATCCTGCACCCGACAACGACCAAAAGGATTCCGAAAGTGGAATAGGTATAGAAGTTGCGGCCCTGAGAAGCTTGGCGGGCCAGCAGCTTAAATGAAATGGCGTAGCAGGCCGCTCCGCACAGGAGAGCGAATCCCGCGATGGCAACCGTGAGATGCGAACCCTCGGAGGCTAAGCGAATGGCTCCGCCGAGCCCAATTACAAAAGCCAATACACACTGTGCGGTTTCGAAGGTGGTGAAAGTGCGGTCGCGCAGGAGCGTTCGCGCCATAACGCTGGAGAGGTAGATGGCCAGCAGCGCAGACTGCACGGCGAACAACCCCGCAGCCGGAATGGGTGCATAGGCTTGCGGAAGGCCGCGCGGATTGGTGACCAGCCAGGTGGCCAGGAAAACCGCGAGATCGGCAGCGACGGCGGCCAACCAGCGCTCGCCCAGCCAGTGATTAAAGCAGGCGCAGGTTTCGATGGCCGCGGCGATGGCCAGGAAGGCGAAGGTGAAAGGCAGCACGTCGTAGGTGGCGACGAGCAGTGCGGCGGCGGTAGCGATGCCCGCCACGGTGGATATGGTGGCGACCACAAGCAGGTCCTTGCGCCACGACACGCTCAGACCAATCAGGGTGAAGGCCACAAGAATCACACTGGTCTGCCACGGCGAGACTGTGTGAAAGCGGACCGTAGCCTCCCAAAGCAGGGGTGAAAGGATCAGCGCCGCAGTGAGGCTGTAGAGGATGGTGGCGAGCCGGCGTCCCGCGTGGGCTCGCGGCGCCCAAAGCAGCCACGCCACGGCGTAAAGAGCTGCGACGGCAAAGGCGAGTTTGGCGGGAATGACCCCGGATTCGGCGATGGCCCGCAGAAGGTAAGCCCCGGCAAAGCCGAGCGTCGCACCCCCCAGGATAGGGAGAACGCGGCTGGTTTCAGGAACCGGGGAGGAGGCAGTTTCTTCCTCATCTCGTCCGGGCACGTCGTGGCGTGCCCCTGCATCTTTCTCTTGCCTGGGCACGTCGCGGGGCGCCCCTGCGTCGCGCATCACAGGAGCATCGGGATGAACTCCCAGGGACGCTTCTAAACGAGCAACCCGGTCCGTCAGATTGCGAACCTGCTGGCGCAGGTCGTCCAGATCTGCCTGCATCATGGCAGTTCCCTTAGACTTCGCGCGCTTTTCTTTCTACATCACCTCGGTGCCCGATGCTATGTCCCGATTCCATCTGGCGAATTTTCAGGTAGAGGCCGCCGATGGCAAGCACAATGGCGATAAGGGCCAGTCCCAGACCCTTGCGTCGATAATCTCTTTCGCGAAGCGCCGCCACACCGGCCTGGTAAGATTTTGCGGCGATTTCGACTCCCGAATCGGTAAGTTTTCCAACCGCTGCCGCGTCGAAAGTATGAACGTCGACGCGGGCTTTTACCAAATCTTCATGTGCGCCTGCCAGTTCCACCTTGGGCCCCGAGACCTCCATTCCGGCGCGTTCCGCGACATTCAGCACTTCCGCCGCACGCGTGAGCGAGGAGTCGAGATGAGTGAGATCTGCCAACATGGCTCGCGCAGCGCCGTAGCCCTTATCGCCCGGCGTATGACAAGTGGTGCACACCGACTGTGGCCCCGTACCCACCCAGGCGTCCGTAGGCTGGACGATTTCGTGGTTAGAATGGCACTGCACACATCCCGGCAATCCCATTTTTGCGAAGGCGGCTTGGTGGGGGCTCTTATCGAAGAGTTGCTCGTTCATCACGTGGCAGGTGCCACATACGTTAGCGACCGAGCTGACCCCGGGAGGAGCGGCTCCGTGGTTGCCGTGGCAGGTCGAACAGGTGGGCGCTGAAGTGTCCCCACCCGCCAGCGTCTGGGCATGCACGCTCTTCTCGTAAAGCGCGAACTGATTGGTGGGAATGTTAAAGCCTTTCATATAGGCGGCGTCGGCGTGGCAGCGGGCGCAGGTGCTGGCCACGTTCGTCGGGTAGACAGGCGCCCGCGTATCGGAAACGGCGAGAATGTTGTGCACGCCGTGGCAGTCGACGCAGGCCGCCACCTTGGTGTCGCCCTGCTTCAACCGCTTCCCATGCACGCTGGTCAAATACTCACTCAGTTGATCCACGCGCATTTGAGGATTGAAGCGATGCATATAGGTGGCATCAGAGTGGCAGCGGGCGCAGAACTCCGGGATCAGGTTCTTTTTGGGAGCGCCGCGGAAGCCTTTGGCACGGCTCATGGCGTTCATCGAGTCGTCGGAGGGATCGCCACCATGGCAATCCGCACACCTCAGGCCGGCTTGATGATGGACATCGACCTCGAACTGCGAGGCTGGCTTGGCGAGATCCCCCCCGAGCGCCGCGTGGCAGGTGATGCAGGTGTCTTTGGGTGGAGCGGCAACGGCAGCTCGCAGCGACAAGAATAGCAAGGCGACAAATATGATGGATTTCTTCATAGCGCTCTACCGCAAAGCCAACGCCGACAGCACAATGATGTACCCGATCACAAAGACCCCCAGTCCGGAGAAAACGCGCGTCAGGCGGCCAAACCCGATCCTGCGGTCCAGGAAGGGCACCATAATCCAAACCACTGCGGCCACGGTGAAGCCCAATATCCCGGCAAACTCGCCTTCCAGGAAGAGGATTCTGGCAGGAAGATACTTCAGGGTTTGAAACATGAAAAGAAAATACCATTCCGGCCGGATTCCCGCCGGTGCGGCAGCGAACGCGTCGGCCTTGGTGCCCAGTTCC
>Ga0326728_10006222_pt1 | contig 32414 bp, 43 predicted proteins | sample MB3enrmetagenome_FD_207602 | JGI IMG/M metagenome (GOLD analysis project Ga0326728, IMG submission 207602) | Lab enriched peat soil microbial communities from McLean, Ithaca, NY, United States - MB31MN | ecosystem: Environmental > Terrestrial > Soil > Wetlands > Peat | place: USA: New York... | reverse complement strand
CGCCCGGGGGAGCCGACCCGGCCCTGCCTGACGCGTAGGCTGGTGGGCACGGGGCTGTAGCTCAGCTGGCAGAGCACCTGGTTTGCAACCAGGGGGTCAGGGGTTCAAATCCCCTCAGCTCCACCCGAAAAGCCCTAGTAGACGGGTCATCCGTACCTCTCGTCGGTCTGAACGGACGACCCGTGTCAACGGATTGTCAACGCGAGGTGGGCTAGATGGCAAGGAGGTACTTGTTCGCAGACGAGGCAGGCAACTTTGATTTCAGCCTCAGATCTGGGGCCACCAAGTACTTCATCCTGGGCACTGTGGCTCTAGCTGACCCGGCGATTGGCGAACAGCTTCTGACCCTGCGCCGTGAGCTCGCATGGCAAGGGGTTGGTCTGGAGGCCTGCTTTCACGCCGCCGAGGACACGCAGGTGATTCGAGACGCCGTCTTCGACGTCCTCGAGGCGGCCGACTTCCGGGCCGACTTCACTATCTTCGAAAAGCGCAAAACGGTTCCCGCTCGGCAGCAGGAGGAGCCCTTTTACAAGCTTGCTTGGTTCGAGCATTTCAAGTTTGTGGGCCCGATTGTCGTGAAGCGACAAGACGAGCTCCTAGTTATCGTGGCCTCCATCGGAACAAAGAAGCGCCGACGCGCGATCAGGCTGGGCGTCGAGGACGTTGTACTGCAGATCGTGCCCGGAAATACCTGGGAGGTCGCCTTCTGGCCCTGTGACAGTGACCCGTGCCTCCAGATAGCGGACTACTGCACGTGGGCAGTGCAGCGAAAGTGGGAGCGAGGAGACAGCCGCTCGTACGACCGAATCAAAGCGAAGGTCCGGAGCGAGCACGACTACTTCCAGTGGGGAAACGTCTACCACTACTGACGCGAAAGTGGCCCCCAGGACCAGCTAGCCGAAGCAGAGCCCAGGGGCTCTTTCGCCAGGCCTGAAGGCCGAACTCCCACTAGAACTCTAGCGCTCGGAGGTGTTCGACTGAACGATGCTTCGGTAGCATCACCCGAGCAGACTTGCCGACAGCGCAGCGCCGGCCTCCCGGCCCATGCTCGGGGTCGTGTGTGTGTAAAGGGCGAGGGTGATCGCGGGGGAGCTGTGTCCAGCCATCTCCTGCACGACCTTTACGGGTACGCCAGCGGCGAGCATGAGCGAGCAGGCCGTGTGGCGGAGGTCGTGAAGACGGATGCGTCGCAGGCCTGAAGCGGCGACGAGGTCTTCGAAGCGGTCGCTCAGGTACTCCGGGTGATATGGCTCGCCGAGCTCGTTGACCAAGACATAACCGGAGCCGGCCCAGGCTTCGCCAGCACGAAGCCGTTCGATCTTCTGTTGCGTCTCGTGCGCGTGGAGCAACGCGACGAGCTGGGCATCCAGCGGTATGACTCTCCGACCCGCCTCGGTCTTCGGGATCGACTCGGTCGCCCTGCCGTCGACCGAGACCCGCGTGTGAGTCACTTGCAGCGTCCCCTCCGAGAGGTTCACAGCGTCCCACCGAAGTCCGGCCAACTCGCCCCTGCGAAGCCCTCGGCTGAGGAACAGGGCCCAGGCCGCCTCGAGACGGTCTCCGTGGACGTAGGCGAGGAACGCCCGGGCCTCGTCGGTGTCCCATGCCTTCATTGGGCGACGGTCTCTTCTCGGAGGCGTTACCCCTGCGAGCGGATCCCGGCTGAGCATTCCGTTGCGAAGTGCCCAGGAGGTCGCACCCTTCAGCGTGACGACCGCAGCCTGCGCCGTTCGGGCCGAGAGTCCTTTACGGCCCCTTGCGCTCTTTGCCGTGCGCATATTCTCGACGAGGGCGGAGATGTCAGCGGGAGTCAGTGCCGCCACTTTCTTCGCGCCAAGCGCAGGGATGAGGTACCACTCCGCCGTCCCTTCGTAGGAGGCAAGCGTTGTCGCTCTGAGGTTCCGGGCCTTCTGCGCCGGTAGCCAATGCTCGATAAGCAGTTGCTTGACCGTGAGCGCCTGGTCTGGCCTCCACGATCCGTCATCGACCTTCGGAAGCACGACGTTCAAGTACTTCTGCGCCGCGCCCTTGGTCTTGAAGCCACCTTTTGAATGCTGTCGCCGCTTGCCGGTGCCGGGGTCGACGACGAACCAATAACACGTGTGCGTCTCCCCGCGCTGGCGAATGCTGCCTCTCACTTTGTGCTCCCTTCGCTTTGCGTGAACGGTGACGGCGCGGTGGCGCCGCGACGTCGGACCACTTTCGGCGACGAGGCTTTCTGCGCCGCAGGTGCCGCGCGGTCCAGGACCTCGCGACCCGCCTGTGTGAGGACTCCGCCAGGCCTTGGGCCGTACGACCTCGTGAGATAGCCCTTCTCACGAGCGCGGAAGATCGCGTCGCGGATGTGCGCCGTGCTCACTCCGACAGCGAGATCCTTGACCGGGCTCTTGCTGCCGGCGGCAACGCGCTCGGCGTACCGCCGGGCCAACTCCGCGAGGTAGACGTCCCCGCGCCGCGGGTGCGCTGGAGCGTGGGAGAGGACCTCGGCGAACACCTCGCCCAGGGTGGATGGCAGCGGGCCTAGGACGTCTTCCCACAGGTTGCGCTCGAACGGCTCAAGCTGTTGGCGTTCGAGCGCGTCCCGAATCGTCGGGACGATCTCGCCAAGTCGGATCGAACGCAGCATCCGCGTCGTAATGGTCGGGACGTCCACTCCTTCGAGCGCCGACGCGTCCTCCGACCATTGCCGGAGTTGGGTGACCCACTCATGCCGGTTCACAAGCGCTGGGTCGCGGCGGTCGCCATCGGGAAAGACCTTGACTTCGGCGATGACTAGTGAGCCTTCGTGCACAAGGACAAGAAGTCCGAGACGCCATCCGGGTGACCCTTCCAGGGGCAACTCCAGGTCCACCCTCGGCCAGCGGTAGAAGCGAACTTGGGGCTTAAGGGCTTCCTTCACAACATCGTCAATAGCGGACACGGTGTTGAGGGTACCATTAACGTGCCGTCCGTGCAACAGCGCGGCCGCTGTTGGATTTTTGCGACAGCGGTCACTCAACAGTACCAACAGCGTGACACGCTGTTGGCATGACGCAAGAAATCGCGGAGGCCGTCGAAAAGGCGAGGACGATACGTGACCGGCCGTCGCCCGGAATGATTCGGGCCGTCCGGCAGACCGCCGGGCTGTCACAGCAAGACTTCGCAAAAGCGACCGAGGTGGACAGGGCCACTATCTCCCGTTGGGAGAGCGGCCAGCGGACCCCTCGGGGCCCATATCTTGCGCGCCTCCTCGAGCTGCTCCGGAACCTGCAAGGCATCGTCTGATGGCCGCCACCTACACCGCCGAGGAAGTCGCCGCCATCGCTGGTGTGAGCACCTACGCGATTTACTCGGCGGTGAAGCGCGAGGAGCCGCCGATCGGGACCCTGGCCATCAGAATCGGCAATCGCTTGGTCTGGCCCCGCCGTGCCATCGAACGCCTGTTTCAGCTCGACGCCGAAGAGGACCCGACATGACCGGCGGTGCGGGTCCAAGGAGGAAGGGTTCGACCTACGAGCGGGCCGTCGTTGACTTCTTCCGGGCGAGCGGTTTCCCCGAGTGCGAGCGCAGCTACGGCGCCGGCCGCCCGGACGGCAAGGGCGACCTGGCGAACGTGCCCGGGGTCACCGCCGAGATCAAGAACCATGCCCACATCGACCTCGCTGGCTTCGTGGACCAGGCGGAACGAGAACAGCAGACCGCCGGGACGCCCTACGGCGTGGCGGTCATCAAACGGCGCGGCAAGCCTGTCGCCAAGTCCTATGTCGTGATCTCACTGGACCAGTTCACCCACCTGCTGCGTGACGAGGTGGCGGCGAAGTGACGCGGCCCCGTCTTCGCCTGGCGTGTATCGAGTGCGAGCTCTGCGGCCGGACGACGCGCAACTGGTCAAAGCGCTGCAACGCCTGCGAACGCCGGATCGTCCGCGACGGCCGGGCGCGAGATGAAATCGCCGTCCCGCAACCGGCCGTGCCTCCTGTCAGTCGGTCAGCGTGATGCCCGGACGCGACGCCGGCCCGAGCTTGACACTCGGACCGGACGCCAGAACTGGGCTCGTCGACCCGCTCGAAGGATACCGCGCCGACCAGCTCGCCAGGCGGAGAGCGCAGCGCGACGCGCTCCGAGCCGTCAGGCGACTACGCGAGTTGCTTGATCTGTTCGACCGGGGCGAGATCGGGCTCGACGAGCTCGGGTATGGGATCGGCCTGATCGGTGCCCGGCTGGGCGCGGCGGCCTGTCGTGGGGATCTGGCGTCGTGACTGTCCTCGCCGAACTCTCGGGGGCCGATCTCCGCCAGCTTGCCTCTGCCGCTGACCTCCGCGACCAGCGCCGTGCGAACTGCCTCGCGACCTTGTACCAAGGGCCCACGATCGGCGCGTTCGCGCCGGGAGCGTCACCCCTACCGCCATTGCTGCCCGAACAGCTCGAGAGCGCGCTGTGCGCGTTGGCGTTGCACGGTTGGTCCGGCAAGGGACTCGCTCGAGCGGCGGAGGGTTACACCGCCGGGAGGTTGCCGCCCGAAATCGTCTGCAGGGTCGTGAACGACACGATTCGACGTCGACGGGCAGGTGCGCTATGAGGACCGCCCGACGCCTTATGGAGGACGAGTTCGGCAACCTCGTCCCCGATGACCGCGAGCCCGCGTGGGTGCCGGCCGAAGAGCGCGAGCCGACACAGGCCGAGGTGAAAACCGAGCTGCTCCGTTCGATGCTGCTCGGGCCGGTGGACCTTGCGGCCATCCCGCCGCCCGAGTACCTCATTGAGGGCTACTTCACCCGCAACTCGCTGATCGCTCTCTACGGCCGGCCGGGAACCGCCAAGAGCTTCATCGCCATCTCCATGGCGCTCGCCATCGTGAGTGGCTCGGACTGGTTCGAGCACCGGGTTCACCGCGGGCCCGTGCTGTACGTTGCTGGCGAAGGCACGTCGGGACTCGCCCAGCGCCAGCGGGCGTGGCAGGAGATGTGCGGGATCGACGACCTGACCGGCATGCTCTGGCTTCCTTACGCGGTGAACCTCCTACAGCCTGATTGGAGCCTCGGTCTCGCCGAGCTGGCGGCTGACATCGAACCTGAGCTCGTCGTGGTCGACACCTTGGCGCGGTCGATGGTCGGCGGGGACGAGAACCGCTCCGGTGACATGGCCCAGGCCGTGGAAGCCGCAGACGTGATCCGCCGCAAGTCCGGGGCGACGTCGATGCTCGTGCACCACACCCCCAAGGATGGTGCCACGCTGCGGGGCCACTCGGCCCTAGAAGGTGCCGTCGACACCGCCCTGCTCCTCGAACGGTCCGAGGCCACTTTCACGCTCACGGCCGCCAAGCAGAAGGACCTCGCCCAGGTAGACCCCATAATTTTCGAGCTCGAGCCACGGTCGGGAAGCTGCGTTCCCGTCCTTAAACGGTGCCATGGCACCATTCAGGGTCTCGTCGGCCATGAACTCACCCTGCGAGATCTCATTGGCACCACGTGTGGCACCGATGGGCTGCCGCCGAGTCGGCTCCTCGAGCTGGGCGATACGCCTCGGCGGTCCTTTTTCCGCGCACTGAAGAACCTGCAAGACAGGGGTGTCATTCGCAATGTCGGTACGTCCTCACGCCCTCGATACTGCTTGGTCGAAGAGGAGTCGGAACCTGATGGTGCCAATGGTGCCAAACAGTGCCATGGCACCGGTGCGAATGGTGCCGCCACGGGGGGTTCTTTAGAACCCCGTGGAATGGCACTAACGATATCGGCACTCGACCTAGACGAGGAGATCTGATGGCCGCTGCCCTGCTCGCCGCGGACGGCTCGCTCTCGCGTCGATGTCCACAAAACGCCCCCCGCGCGCGCGAGGTGGCACTTGTCTGCGTATCAAGTGAGGCCCCTAAACCCGCAGGTCAGAGCAGGTATGTCAACACGATGTCAAGCAAAGAGAAGCCCCACGATGCCGGCCGGTGAGCGCCATCCCAACTTCGAAGTTGGCAACGAACTTGTCGCAAAGCCCGGCAACGAGCTCGCCCTGCGTCACGGCGGTTACAGCGCTCGGCGCATCTCTGAGCGTGCTGCGGTCATCGTCCAGGAGGTGCTCGAGCTTGCCCCATGGCTGGACGATGACAGCAACGTCTTTGCCGTCTCCGAGTTCGCCATGGCCCGGGCGCAGGCCGAGCTCCTGACGGTCGCCATCGAGACCTACATCCAGCAGGCGAACATTGCGAAGCTCAATGCGCGACTCGTTGAGGCGGCCAACAGTTCCCGACGTGAAGCCGCCGCGCAAAGGGCCGCACTCGGCCTTGATCCCCGCAGCCGTGCAGAACTTCGTCAGATCAGCTCGGTCGCCGACTTGAACCAAGCCCTGCTCGGCAGGCTTATTCCAGAGCTGCCGGGCGCCATCCGTGAGGCTCTCGACGCCATCGGAGCCGCCGGCCAACTTGAGCAGTTCCAAGTCGTGCTCGTGGCGGCACTGCGTCGCAGCGGTGAGGAGGAGGACTACTGATGCCCCGAACTGGCCGGCTGATCGCCGACAGCTTGGATCCGCAAGGCGTCGATGTCTTCCGTGTGCTCCGCTACGTGCCGCATGAGCGTCAACAGGCCTTCCACGCAGCCACCGAGGACGAAACGCTGTTTGGCGGAAGCAGAGGCGGAGGCAAAACTAAGGCTTTGGTCATGGAAGGCGTCCGCCTCGCCGTGGCCTATCCCGGCATTCGGATCTTGCTCTGTCGCAGGTCTTTCCCGCAGCTCCGGTCCACCGTTGTGTCTGAGCTGGCTAAGACGGGGTTCGCCAAGCGCCTCGGCGGCCGTTGGAACGCCAGTGACTACACACTCCGGTTCGGGAACGGCTCGCAGATCGTCTGTGGTTACGTCGACAGCGCTTCAGACCTTGCTCAGTATCAAGGGGTCGAATTCGAGGCGATCCTGATCGACGAGGTCGCTTTGCTTCCTCCAGAGAGTTTGCCGATTCTGCGGGAATGCCTGCGCGGCTCGAACATCGCCATCCCGATCCGCTGGCTCCGTATGACGGCAAATCCGGGAGGTGTCGGTCATGCTGCCACGAAGGTCGAGTTCATTGACAGCACCGAGAACGGCGCCAAGATCGTCACGGACCCCGATTCGGGCCGTACGAGACGCTTCATTCCGTCCACCGTCTACGACAACCTCGAGCACATCGGCAAGGGCTATCTGGGGATCCTCCAAGGCATCAAGGACCCGGCACGGCGAGCCGCGATGCTTGATGGCAGCTGGGACAGCTTTCAAGGCCAGGTCTTCGAGGAGTGGCGCTACGACCGCCACGTCGTTCCACGCACAACCCTTCCTCCGCAATGGAACCGATGGTGCGGCATCGACTACGGGCGGCGGGACCCCTGGTGCGTGCTCTGGTTCGCTGTCGATGGCGACAAGCGGCTTTGGCTCTACCGGGAGCTGTACATGACCGGCGTGGGCGTGCGCGACCAGGCCCGACGCATCTTGGCGCTGGAACGCGAGGCCGGCGAGACCTACGTTCGCCACGCCATCGACCCTTCCACAGCCAACCACCTGACCGACGGGCTCTCGATCTACGAGGAGTACGCGCAAGAAGGCTTGGCCTGCATCCTGGCCGACAACGACCGCCTCGCCGGCTGGGCGAAGGTGCATGATGCCCTGGCTGACGGCCCACTGTGCCGCGTGCACGAGTACCTCCGTCAGCAGGGCAAGTGGCATGAGAGCAGCTGCCCGATGTTGCACGTCTTGAGTGATACTTGCCCGAACTTCGTGCGGGAGCTGCCCGCCGCGCCCTACGACGAGACCAGGGTGGAGGATGTCGACTCGCACGTCAGCGATCACGCCATCGACGCCTTCCGCTACGGCCTGCAGATGATGGGCGGGGTCGGCTCGCCGTCTGCTCGCGACCATGTGTCATTCGGGCCGACACCAGACCCCGTTCCCCATGACGAACACGCTGAGTGTCCCCAACGACGTCATCCCCGGTATCTCGTCCCCCGCGAGGGCGACCGGCCCGGGGACACACAGAAAAGCCCGTTCGCCTCATGAAGATCCCGACCGGCGGAGTCCTCGTGCCGCCCGAAGTCTGCGCGGAGGTCGGCGCGATCTGGCTCGACGCGTTGGTGGAGCGCTACAGCCGCGATGGCAGGCCGGTCCCGAGACACGTGCAAGAGGTGGCCCGCGAGGTCTGGGAGGTGGGTCGCGTCGTTGCGGCCCGACGTTCCTTGAATGTTCCCGCGACCGTTCCCGCGCTTGACCCGTCGCATTCCCCGGCTCCAGGGTCAGAAGCAATGACGTGCTCGACTACCCAGGCGGCCACCCGACTCCGCGTATCTGCTCGCGAGGTCCGGTTCCTCCGCGAGCGCGGTCGCCTCGGAGGCCAGGTCGTGAACGGGCGCCTTCGCATCCCGATCGCCGACGTCGACCACCTCGTGGCAGAAAGGACTCGCTCATGACTCGCCCGATAGCAGAAATTGAAGCGGACCTCGCCCAGGCCCACGCCGCCCAGCAGGCGGCCATGGAGGCGAGACGTCTCGCCGTGGAGGTAGCCAAAGACCTGCGCGCCCGGGCCCGCAAAGGCGACCCCCAGGTCACCGCGGCGGCACTCGCCGAGGCCGAGCACGCCGTCGAGTTCCTCGAGCTTCCGCTCGAATCGAAGCTCGAGGCCGTCAGAGCGCTCGACGCCGAGCATCTGCTGGCCAGGACGGAAGCCTGGGCCGACGAGGTCAGTGCGACCGAACCGGCACTAAGGGGCGACATCGACGCGGCGTTCAGCGACGTCGAGGCCGCCCTCCAGCGGCTCGCCCGGTCCTGGCAGAGCCACGCCACTTACATCCAAGCCCGTTGGGGGGAAGTGGGCCGCACCGTGAGTGCCGACGTCACCCCTCGCGTCCGCCGCATCAATGGCTTCGACGTCGGCATTGACGGGAAACTCCTGAGGCAAGTGCCCCTCTTCAGCCCACTCGAGCGGCTCTTCGAGAGAACCGTGAACGACCTTCTCAGCAGTGGCCCCAAGCCGGCCAGGTAGAAAGGACTCCCAATGACCACAAAGAAATTCCTCGAGGACGTCGCAGCGGTCCTGAACGTGGCGATGCCCGCCGCGGAGTGCAAGGCGAAGGCCGCAGGTCGGGTCCTGCAACCATCGGAGAGGACCGAGGTAGCGAGACTCGTGAGGGAGTCCCTCAGCGGCAACGCCCAAGCGCTCGAGGCCTTGAAAATCTGGACCGGTTCGCCGGCAACCCCAGCGAAGGCCGCCCCTGCCATCAATGAGGACACCGACCTCGGCCGCGCCCTCCTCGAATCGGCTGGCGGGCGGTCGCCGTTCTTCGCTGAGACTGGGCCCCGGTCAGCGAAAGAGATCATCGAGTCCGCCGGCACCTTCAGCCCCGAGACATCGAAGTTGGCGGATCAGCTCCCGGCCTTCAGGCGCGACGACATCTTCGGTCAGGCGATGCGCGACCTCGCGCAAACCGTCCCCTTCGGCGGCTCTCGCCTCGACGATTGACCATGGGGACGTTAACGGCGCGCTGTGCTTGGCAGCGGCCCCGCCTCAAGGCCGACCGGTCCCGTCAGGGGCCTACGCGTTCCTTTGCGCTTAAGGCCGACCTGCGTCCCTTTCCAGTGCGATCGCGCGCCGCCGTGGTTCCCTTGGGCCACGCGGCGCGGGTCGCCACTTCGTAGTCGGGGCGGGTCACAGCCATCGCCCGCCGAGCGCGAGGCTTCGGCGCCCTAGATCGCTCCGGGGGCGGGTGCCTCGCCGCCCTGCCCCCGGACGAGTTCGCCTCAGACGGACCTCGGCTTCTCCTTGTCCGTTTGACGTCGAGCTCCCGCTTCCCAGGGTCCGAGCCAGGTACCCGGGGAGCGGCGCGGCGCTTAAAAAAGCCCTCGTCGCAAATCGTTTCTAAGGCCCCTGGGATCCTCGGCGAGGAGTATTGGTTAGCGGCCGATCGCCGGCCGGCGAGTCCTTTAGGGCTCGCTTGGTAGGGGTCTGCCGGGAAGAGGAATCCGCACCGTATCTAGAACGAGGGGCGTCAGCGCCGCCCTAGAAGTTACGTCCGTGACCAACTGTCGAATATACGGAAGCACGACCGGGACCACCGTCACCGCGCCAAATGCGGTCAACTCAGCCTCGGTAACGCTGACCTCGTCGGGAACGCCGAAGCCGACGACGTATCGCGCGGCCAAAGTGAAGAGCTCGTGTCCGTCCTCCAGTAGACCTCGAACGTTGACCCACACGCCGAAATTGACCGCGGCCGGCGCTGTCGCGCCGTTGAAGGTGAGGTCCGTCGCTGCTGCGATTGTCCGGCCTGGCTCGAGTGGCGTGCCCGTTGGATGCACCTGCCAGTACAACTCCTGCAACTCAATCGAGCGCAGTCGCGAGAGCCCGCCGAGGCGGCCGGCAACCTGGAGCTCCGGCTGATCGGTGGTCATCGTCATGCCGCGAGGACTAACTCGGGCGGTTCCGGACGGTCATCCTCGGAATGGGATTGCTCACCCCTCTCAGCGTCGTGCGTGGAGAAAAGGCTCCCAAGGTCGAACGTCCATCTCGGCTGGAGCGCAAAGGCGCCTGTCAGTGTCGGGCAACCGAGACTGAGTTGAGGGAGCTCCGCTCCGGCCGTTACCCAGGCGAAACTGGCCGGCGTGAGCTCGCCGACGTAAGTGGCAACGGTGGCGGGTCCGATGTAACCAGAGGAGTAGCCGGTCGGGTTGGCGAGGTTGAGAACGAGCCTTGCGTCGAGTGCGCGAGCGTACCGCTGCAACGTCGAAACTCGAGGATCCGTTTGGGCGCTCTCCAGATCAGAAATCGCTGACTGAGTCGTCTTCATTCTTCGCGCGACCTCACGCTGACTCAGATCGAGACCCCTTCTGCGGACAGCGAGCGTTTCAAGTACTTCGAGCAGTGCGCCGGCGTCCTCGTACGCCGCGGCAAACTCCGGGTCCGCTAGTCGAGTCGCGACATAGCTTTCCGAATCATGTTTCATTCGCGCCTCCTCGTTCGACCAGTCCACTATATCGGTAGAAACCGATCAACGACGACCGCGTAGGCGTTTGCTGCTCGGACGGCTCGCTGAGCCGGCGGGCAAGGCTGGTGCCGGTCTCGTGGCCGCCTGCTCCAAGGCTCGGACCTGCTGCCGGTGGTCCTTGAGCCGGCGAATGGCCAACGCTCTGTCCTCGTCTGTGATGGCCTGAGTCTTCTTCTTGAAGGCGCACAGGATCACTACGACATCGTCGTGCGGTCCCGCTCGGGTGTACAGCACGCGGTACTGGACGCTCGAGAACCTCTTCTTGCACTCGAACACACCCCGAGCGACGACGTCGAGTTTCACGACAGTGAAGTCGTTGTTGGCCACCCGCTCAAGCTGAGCCAGAAGGTCGGCCTGAACATAAACGGGGAACTCTTCGAAGTCGCGCTGGGGCGGCGATCCACCGCTCGCGGTGGTGTAAAAGATGACCTCGTGCTTGCCGCCACACGTCACTGAGGAGAGCGTATGTCCAAGTACTACAAGCTCCGTGCCAAACGGCCAGTGACGAGGTCGTGAAGCAGCCCCACCAACCCGAAGGCCAGGGGGGCCGCTCCCCCTCTACGCCCGAGCGCCGCTCACGCCCAATCGAACACCTCGGCTGCCCTGGTAAGGCTTGCCAATGGTACTGTCAAGAGGTACTGTCAAGGCCGTACCTCCGAACCTGGTCGGTCTCGCCGAGATTGCTGAATTGCTAAGCGTCAGCCGCCAGCGAGCCGATCAGTTCGCGCGCACGTCCGGATTCCCCACCGCGGTCGCTGACTTAGCGGCCGGGCGTATCTGGGAGCGCGACGCCGTTGAGGCATGGGCTCGAGCAACAGGCAGAGAGGTGAGAATGATGCACACTCGCTTTAGAGGAATGGTCCTTATCCCGGCGGCTCACTGTGAGGTGTGCGGCGCGCTGCTCGTGGCTGAAAAGGACGCGGGTGGCCGCATTTGGAGTAGGTGTCCAAAGGACGGAGCCGAAAGGACCCCCGATGTCACGACGCCGTAGCTTCACCAGCACCCTCTACCGAGCCGCCCGCCTCAGCAACAACGCCCGGGCCGCCTCACGCGGCCCGGGTGCCTACGCCAGGCGGGTCGTGCGGCGGAAGACGTACGGCAAGACGATGGGGGCGACGAACAGGTTCCTCCGCATGTTCGGGCTGAAGTAGCCCCGTGAGCCCTCCGATATCGCCTACGTGGCTCGCGTGGCCCACGTTGAGTGAGGCAGGTTTCGGATACGAGGCGACCGGCGCCACCCACCACAGCGCCGAACTGGCGCGGATCATGGCTCAGTGGGGAGACCTCTTCACCGCTGAACTGGTCATTGAACGGACTGGGCAATACGCGGGCGCCGTGCGCCTGATCGTCGGCGGAATCGAGGTCGGATCCGTTCCTCACGGAGCTGCCGACGCATACCGGCTCGTCATCGAGGCGCTGAACGCGGCCGGTAGCGCGGCTACCTGCCGAGTCTCGGCGGACGAGGGCGAACTGGCACCGTGGCTCCTGATCCTGGGACGCCCAGCCGTACGACCAGATGATGCGCCCTTCCTCCCACCCGTCGGAGCCGGTGACTATGTGGCCCTCGCTGCCGGCGAGGCCGAGCGCTTGGATGCGTCGCTCAATAGCCGAGCGAAGACGAAGCACGTTTTTCGTACCGCGTCGCTTACGGTCGAACCGGGAGGTCTGGCCGTGTGGCTCGACGGTGTCAGGGTCGGAGACCTGCTGGGGGCCTACCTGCGCGTCAAGGAAGCGGCGCGAGCAGGGTTTCCACTGACCTGCCTCGCGGAGCTGCGTCGAGATCCTGGCCGCGGCTTCCGGTTCGAGGTGTTCGCCCCGCGCTAGGCCGCACCCTTACCCCTCGCCGAGGATTTCAGGGCTGCACATGTCGCCGAGGTCGATCTTGATGGTGGCCGTCGCGAGCCTCGCCACGTCGCCGGTGGGGGCAGCCGATGACGGCGCACGGCTTGAGGTCGAGCAGGGTCTTGCTCACAGCTTCGTCTCCTTTTGTCGCGTCGGATCCGTCACCATCCAGAGCACGCCCAGGATGATGTCGCCGACGACCCAGGAACCGAAGAGGATGCCGGCCATCTCCGCGCGCACCGTGTCGCACTGGCCGGTGGCGAAGCTCGAGCAGAAGCTCTTCGAGGTGCTGAACCCGAGGAGGAGGACCACGATGGCGGCGGCGAGGATGTTGAAGGCGAGCACCACGTAGGTCATCGCTCGCCAGCGGGAGGTGCGACGCGCCCCGAGCGGCTTCGCCATCTTGCCTAGCTTGATCGGTCGCATGAGGCCATCGTCGACGGGCTTCGTCATAGGGTCATCGCCCTCTTTGGCTCGCGTTAAATGCAGCATACGCAGCGCCTCCAGCCGTTTCTTGTGCAGAGCATGTGCTGCCCGAGTCTCGCCCTCCAGGCACAGGTCCTTGGCCATGTCGAGTTCTACTTGCTCGGCCTTAGAAACGACCTGCGACCAGGGCTTTTACGGGTCCACCGCGAGGCAGCACCAGGTCGCTACCGTGAGGGCCCGATGGTCGTCCTCGATCGCTCCGCCACCTTGCCGTGGGCTCTCGAGCGCCATGGATGGCGCGAGGCCTCTGTCGCTGCCAGTCGACGGACATCTGGTTTCCGGGCCAGGGCGGCGACATCGAGACGCCGAAGGCCATCTGCGGGCAGTGCCCCGTACAGGCGGAGTGTCGGGCCTACGCGCTCGGCCAGCCCGAGCTGTGCGGGATCTGGGGCGGCACCGCTGAGCGGGAGCGGGGGCGGATCAGGAAGGGACAACGGGGGCTGAGTGGTTGACTCGTCAGTCCGGAGGAGTAGATTGAAGTTACCCTCCCAGTCGCCCTAGGCGCCTGGGCCGCGAGAGCCGCCCGAAAGGGTGGCTCTTTGCACGTCCGGGGCCGGCCGAGAGGCGAATCACCAGCTAGCGGGCTTGCTGATTGGCTGGTGGCCGACGACAAGCACCGGGTCCGGGAACTGACTCGAGGCAAGCGCCCTGACGCTCACCTGTTTGTTAAAGTCGGCAAGCGCGTTGAGTGACCTCGTGGGTCGCCGACTGTGCGGGTTTATGAGCCCGATCCGCATGCCCAGCTCGTCGCGAGCTATCCGTAATGGCTCGCAGAAGTCGGAGTCGTCCGAGACCAGAACCTGAGTGTGGCACCTACCAGCAAAAGCGTCCCATAAGAGGTGGGAGGCAAGGTTCACATCGGAGCCCTTCTCCTCCGTTCTTATGACCGCCACGGTCTTGGCCCCTCCCCGCCGTGGATTAGCAAGTGGCATGCGCGTCGCGTTGCTCAGGAAATTGCCGTAATGGATCCTCACATTCGGCTGGAGTGCGAGAGCACGCAAATACGTCGATTGTCGAACCGGCGCGTCGCGGTCAACCTTCCCGGAAACGTGAGCGGTGAAGTAGCGAATAAGCGTGATGTTTTCCTGGGGAAGCATCGCCCGGCAGAACGCCTCGAGGTCGAGCCACTTAAGGCTCGACCCTTTGAGCGCGCCGTAGTAGAGGTTGAAACCGTCCACGTAGACGATCGTGCCCGCCACCGCCTGGGAGTCTACGCGGCTCTTCGGAAGTCGAGCCGACCGCTTTGTCCGCGGTAAGTCCGCGGGACTTCGGCCGAGACCCAGAACGCGCTCTCCATGTCAACGCGAACGTCAACGCAACTCCGCGCGACTGCTCCAAATCAGCCGCGCCAGACCCCACGACGGGCGAGCCCTTACCCCTCCTGACCTGGGCAAACTCGATTAGTCTCGCCAGACCTCACAAGGGCGAGCGGTTTTGCAACCAGGGGGTCAGGGGTTCAAATCCCCTCAGCTCCACCCATATTTGTGCAGCTGGGATAAGAGAGAGGGTAGATGGAAACCCGACCACCCCTGCAAAGGGTAGGGGAAAACCGACCACCCCTGTCTGAGAACGGAAGATGGAACCCGACCCGGCGTCAGGAGAGGGAGGTCCAGAACCCCGACCACCCCGGTTGAGAGAGCCCCTACGGAGTTCGAGTCCCTCAGCGCCCACTGCATTGAGAGGGGAGAGAGAGACAAGCGGACAAAGGCAGGCCAAAGACCCGGGACAGCAACCGCCAGCCACCCACCCAGACCCGGGGAGAGCACGACCGACGACGGGCCGGCGAGCCGGAGCGCCAGGGAGACCCGGAGCACACCCACCCACCCAGAGAGACGGCGGCGGGACAACGGGAGGGACCCGCAGTTAGGGCGACACAGCCAGAAGGCGAAGACGGGCGCCCAGGTTCGCCCACGTGGCGGCGTAGGGGGCGGAGTGGTAGGTCGGGGGTGGGGGGCTCAGCGATAAGCACGCAAGTCGATGCAATAGTGGGGACGTGAGGACGATTCGGCCGGCGACCGAGGACGAGATGGTCGCAACGTTTCTTCAAGCCGAGATCGATTCATCGCTGTGGGGCGATCGGGTGCGTCAACTGCTGCCAACCTTCCAGCTCACAGAGGCGATGGTCAGGCATCCGAACCTGAGCGATCCAGATCAGAATTCCCGCCGTGCTGCCGTTCTTGGTGTGTACCGAGGCTGGCGACAAGACACCATCTTGTTCACTAGGTGGCCCGATGGCGTTGAGTGGTGGTTCGTCGCACTCGACAAAGCGGACCTCGCGAACATCCGCTACATGAATCACCCAAAGTGGCGGGCGTTCTCTGGAAATACATTGAAACCCACTGTTGCGGCTGAACGGGTCAAGCGCGGTGACGAAGCTACTTTTGAGGACATTCCTCTTGTTGCGATCAAGGCGATCGCAACCGCGATGAGTAACGGGGTTTCCTTTCTGCCGGTTATCGCAGTAGGGACCCGGGAGTCCTCAACGATCGTCATGGTAGAGGGTCAGACACGAATTACGGCGTATGCGCTCGCCGGAGGCGAGGGAGAGTTGAGCGCTCTGCTCGGGCTTGGACCACTTGAGGGGCTGCGGGCTTGGCATTGGTGGCCGCCCCAAGAGTGACGCCGGACTTGGTTTGCTGAAGCTCGCCGGTTGCAGGTCAGCTCATGCCGCCATCGATCATCGATTGGCCTAAATGGCGGAGGGCGACAGCTTCACTACCTTCGCCTGCCCACGTTGACCGCCGAGCTACCGATCGGCCTCCGGGTCGACCCAATCGTCTGGTGGTTCGATCTTTGCTTCGATTCCAGCGTGTTCCTGGAGCAGAAAGAGCAGATTGGCGCCATCGAGAAGCTCTAGTGGCTTTCCTGCCGCGAAGTCGAAGGACGCTGCACCGTAGCCGCTCGTAGTCACCAAGATCCCTTTGGTGGCACCTTCATTCTGCATGGTGCCGAATAGGTCTCTTACAGCGCTCACTCCGACCGTGTTCTTGTAGCGCTTTGCCTGGATGACGACCTTGCCTCCGAGGATAGGCCGGGCGTCATAAGCGACGCAGTCGACCCCACCATCGCGTGAGGCCTGCGTCAACCGCGTCTCCAAGCCCATCTTCTCGAAGAGATTCGTGATCAGTGACTCAAACTCGGAAGGCGTAAGTTCCATCAAGTTCGGTCTGGAATCAAGTTCGGACAGGACATCCGACTCCTGCACGAAGCGCGGATCCACCATGTTGAACTCCAGAACCGGCTTCACGGGGGCCAGTTCGGCTGGACTTCGAGAGATTGAGGCGTTAAGTCCTTTCAGGCACGCAGCGGGGTCAACACTTCCAAGGTTCAGGTTGACGAATATGTCCCGCGTCGTTCGCAACGTGATCAGGCATGGATGGATGCGCTGGCCGGTGCGAGGATCGACCGTCTCGACATGGCCGTTAAGAACGATCGACTGGATAATCGAGTGGTGATCCGATTCGAAGACCTGGTGCAAAGTGCGCAGGGCGACTTGAGAAAGAAGCGACGAGTAGATGGCTTTCCGTTGCGTGGCTGGCATGGAGACCTTTGTGGTCTCACCGTGTGACTTAACAAACTTGAACTCCCGGACCTCGGGCACGACCTCGAAGGCAGGCATCTCTAGCTCGATAACGAGCTGAGTCGAAGCCGCGGAGTATGCAACCCGGTCGTCTCTTGCCCGATCGAATGGCCACCTCAGGGCCGTTAGCACAGCCTCGAAGTACTCGACGATCGCCTCCGGTTCTCCTTCAATGAAGCGACGTTCGAGGTCGTCAACTTCGGCGTGCTGGTCGATCGTCGTTTGTTGAAGCTGGGCGAGATTCTGCTCGAACGCCAGCTTGGCCTCGGCGAGAGCCGCAAGTCGAGCTGTCTCGCGACTTTGGTAGTCCTCCTGAGCCGCCTGGAGTTTCGCCTGCCCCTCGCTCAACGCGATCTCGTGCTGTTTCTTCGCTCCTGGGAGATGAGCGCCGAGGCCGTGCACCGCTGCCGGCAAGAATTTCGCCGGATCTGGAGGCGGGCCGGCCTGAGCTAGAGATCCCGGCTCGAAGTGAGGCAGCTTTGCAGTCGACTTCAGACGAGAGAACTCGAACGCTTTGTCCGAGTCCAAAGCGGAGGCAAGAATCCCGTTCAACTGGTCGAGATACGTCTGCAATGCCTCGTTTTGCGACGCAACGTGCTCTTGAACAGAGTGCGTCCGCTCGGCCGCCTGAGCTTTCGCCTCCTGCGTCGCCTGTCGGGCGGCAGCTGTGTTGGCGCGGTCGATTCGGCGAGCTTCGGCACTGATCGCCCGCAATCTGGCCTTTGGCCACACGTTGCGAGCACGACAGTTGGAGCACTTCAGCTCTACGTTCCCGGCTCCGGTCGCTGAGCCGTAAAAGATACAGGCCTTGCGACACTTTCTGCAGGACAGAATCCAGACGTCGCGCTGGCAGGATTTGCAGCGGAAACCGCCGACTCCCGAACCCGCTTGTTCCAATGATCCACATGCAGGGCATCGAACCTGTGGCATCAGCAGCCATCCTCAGAGTCAATCTGAACTCGTGGGTACCTTACCAAGGGAAGGCCCGAGGTCACCTGGAAGCGGCCGCTCAGTGAACGTCCAAGATGCATCGACCTCTCCACAAAGGGATTTATCGACAGATCAGGGGCTCAGCTCAAGCAGATCCAGATCGACCATCGCTGCCAACGCCGCCCAGGTCGACACGTGCGGCGCCCACTTCCCGCGCCGGATGTCCCTCCAGACGCTCGTCGAGCACCCGATCGCCTCGACGATGGCTCTGAGAGGCGCGGGCCAGCCTCGGCGCGGGCAGGCGGAGAAGACTCCGCCTTCCCACAGGCGAGGAGTTCCGGGAATCAGAACCAGGCAACGGCGATCTTGACTCGCTTCGAGAGGTGCTTCGCATCGACCGCCGCGGCGTAGATCATCCACGGCTCCGAGCTGCGCAAGGGAGCCCCCCACAGCCATTCGTTGCTGTTGCAGCCGTAATTGGCTCGCCTGCTTCCGACCGCCGTCGTGGAGCCGGTAGCAAGTTCGCACTTCAGGCCGGTAAAGGTCTGGATGGCCCAAGGGAGCCCCGTCGTGGAGGGCCTCCCCGCATACGGATTCGGCAGGCGCTTCGTAAGAACGATCTCAACCCCCGACCTGTTCCAGGGCGACACGACGCAGAGGACGACTCCCTGCGCCTTTGGGGAGCTGAAGCACGGGTCGAAGATGTAGTTGCCGCTCATGCAGCGCCAGGCATCATCTCGCCCTGCCGCCAGAGAGTCGCTCCAGCATGAGCCGCGAAGGATGCTCGTGATGCGCACGCTGGGCCTCCCCGAGCCCGAGAACGCCTGGTAGATGTGCGTCTGCGTCGTTGTCCTGGCGAGCGCAGGCTTACTTGTCGCCGATGCCTGCTGAGCTACGAGCGCCCACACAATCGACAGCAGGCTGATCAAAAGCACCGACGCGAGGATCCTCGCGCGGGAGGTCAGCCTCACCACTCCGGCCACCAAGAGGGGACGAACGACGAGGGCTTGTTTGCGCTAAGTGAGAGACAGGTCGACGACATGGGTTCCCCTTCTGTTCAAACCGGCCGAGGCGCTCTCCATTGTTGTCGAGCTTGGGCAATGGTCGCGCCTCTGGTCGACAAGTTCGGCGAGCGCTGCCCACGTCGAGACGTGCGGCTCCCACTTCCCGCGCCTGATGTCCGAAGCGGACGCCTTGCAGCAGCCAGCCGCCTCGGCGATGTCCATGAGCTTCACGGTCGCCAGAGCTGGCAAGATCTCCCGCCGAAACAGATCCGGGTCGTAGACAGCGCCGGGATTGGCCTTGTCCCAATCCGCGAGCGCCCGCTTGCGAGCGGCGATTGAGGCGCCACGCCGTCCCCTGATCTCCGGGGTCTGAGCAGGATCGGCGGCGATGCATGTCTCGCATCGGACGTGGCGGGGGTTTGTGACAGCTTTTCCACAGTCGGGACACGTCCACAACGCAAGAGCGGCCGGCTGCGTTAGAGGGCGCTGGAGCACTCTGCCGGCGGCGGCACGACGAGTCGCCTCGACCTTGCGCGCCTTGACTAGAGCCTGCGCATCGCGATGGCGCCGGGAGGTGAGTGGTGTGGCTGCCGAGTAGGTGCCGTCCATCGCCTTGCCAAGGACGTGGGCGACGTGCTCGGCGACCGGCCCGAGCGACTCTGCCCACCGGGGCATCGTCTCGGCCAGCTCGTGGGTGAGCGGCGCGAGCAGGCGGACGTGACCGTCCGAGGTCTCGGTGAACTCGGCCTTGCGGAAGGTGCGGCGCTCGACCATGTCAAGGACGAAGGCGTCGACCTCGGGTCGTACCGGCTCCATGAGGTCGAGAGCGAGGGACTGGCGACCCTTGGCATCGGCGTGGACGATCCCGAGCCCAGGATCGAGCCCGACCGTTTGGCACGCGAGGATCGCTTCCGCCTCGATGAGCGAGTAGAGGTAGTTCAGCATCGCGTTCACCGGTCGTTCGGCCTTGCGGTTCGAGGCGGCCGACGCGAGCACCGAGCGACGTCCTTCGTAGCGTGACCAGTGTGGCGGGATCCGTCGCAAGTCCTTGGTTGCAAAGGTCGGGGCACATTCTGCGCGGCCAGACCAGGCGCCGAAGTAGAGAGCGGCGGCGCTCGCTTCGAGCTGGCGCAGCTCATCGATCGTCTCGACCCCTTCGGTGGCGAGGGCGAGATCACCGATCGTCTCGGCCGTCTCTGAGTCACCGAAGCGGCGCAGCACGAGCTTTCCCTGGCCCTGGATCTTGCGATACATGATCCAGCGGGCAACATCCAGGCCGTAGGGATCGAAAGGCGCGAGCGCCTGGGTACGGCGGAGCCTGGCGTCGTCGCTCAAGCGAGGAGTCGAGGCGAGTTGGGCCGTGCCGTCCCGCCCGAGCACCAGGACCCCGACGCCGAGCGCGTGGCACCAGCGGAGGGCGTCCAGGCTGACCACGCCGGCAGCGTTCAGGATCACGAGGCGGCGAAGGCCGTGGGTGGCGCGGTCGTAGCGACGGGAACGCCGGTAGGGACCGACGCCGTCGTGAACTTCCAGGGCGCCACGCTCTACGACGACCCGCATGCCGAAGCCGTCGCAGACACAGACGCCAGCCGTGTCGGGGCGCCGGTAGGTCTCGGCGAGCGCCGACATCGAGTCGGTGACGTCTTCGGGCGAGAGCACGAGCAACGGCTGCGAGGTAGTGGTGACAGCCGACTTGGCTAGGTAGCCTCGGGTCTGCATGGGAGCTGATCCTCCTGTGCCAGTCCCCGGGTCGTTCGTAGCGGCGCCGGGGACACCTATATTGCGAGCATTCTACGTCTGATGTCGCGGCATGTCTGACACTCATCTTGCGCCAGACTCGCGGTTGAATCCGGTCTAGGGAAGGACAAGACTTGCTAGGCGATGCGCTTCGAGCATTTTGTGTTCGGGTCTATTCGTATTGACGGAAGGAAATACGAGGAAGACGTTGTCATCGATCAGGGCGCGGTCCGCAAGCGCAAGAAAAAGGCCTCGCGTCCTCTCCGCAGCACATACGGCCACACGCCGCTGTCAACCTTGGAAACGATCCCCTGGGACTGCCGTCGTCTCGTGGTAGGGACGGGAGTGCACGGAGCGCTCCCGATCGTCCCGGAGCTGAGCCGTGAGGCCGACAGGCGCGGCGTGAAACTCGTGGTCGTACCTACTGCTGACGCGATCGCGCTCCTGAAGAAGGACCCACGGAATACGAATGCCGTCCTGCACCTGACCTGCTGAGCATTTAGCTGGCGGGGATTCCGACGTCGGACCACCTGCGCACCTGCTAGGAGCGTCTCGGCTCCGATCGAGCGGTCGTCCACGTTGCTGAGGCTTCGCCTAGCTCGCGGCTCCGGCTGCGACGAGCAGATCAAAAGCCTCCTGACCCAGGTTCTCGTACTCCGCCTCCGAGAGCACTGCCAGCACCCGTGTCGCAGTGACAGTGGCGCGGGTGTCCGGGCACTCCCACTCGTACCGCTTGAGAGTTGCGACAATGGACCTGCCTGGATGAATGATCACGACGGCGGGATGGCCGCAGCTGAGCAGGACAACGCCGCAGGTGTGCCCTCGTGCTGCGTCGACTTGACCGTTCGGATTCCGGGCCGAAGGCGGGACACGCACGACGGTCCGGCAGCGGCGGCAGCGAGTATTCGTCGTCGCTTCGGTTTCGAAGCAGCATCCACAGCGCTTGCAGGTAATGGTGGTCACAGCTCCGATCATCGCTCCAAAGCGAGGAGACAATTGATCTTCGGGTCAGGCAAGCTGTAAGAGTGCCAAAGCGGACGAACGAGCGTCAGCAGATCATTGAGCTGCTAAAGACCATGCTCGCCGGACCAACCTGCACGGTCACAGCCTCGAAACTGCTGCGCGATCTCATAACGGGTGCCGAGCGAGAAGTCGACGTCGTAGCTGAGTACGATGTCGATGGCGACACTTTCACTCAAAGTTTCGAGGTGACCTCCAAGTCTCGTCGCGCAGATCTCACATGGGTTGAGCAACTTCTCAAGAAGCACGAGAATCTCCCTACAGACCACCTGTACTTGGTGTCATGGAGCGGGTTCACGTCGACTGCGCTGAAGCTTGCTGAATCGAATCCTGGGCTGTTTCTCGTGACGCCGCAGCTCGAGCTTGCGCCTGACGGTCCACAGATCAAGACCTTGTACACGGACACGGTGAGGCTTACACCGCGGAAGGTGGTCTGCTTGGTCAAAACGGGTCCGTCCGAGATTGTCCGGGTGACAGTCGAGCCGGGTCACGACCTGTACTCAAAGGAGAAGAACCTCCTAGGTTCGGTTCTCGATCTTGTCGTTGCCGTACTCGCAGACAAAACCGCCTTTGAGCTGGTGATGCGTGAAGCTCACAATTACCCCGACCGCGAGGACATGCGATGGTTCGTGTTGGGCGGACAGCTAGAAGAGCTGGGCCTCTATCTTCACCACGAAGAGTCAGATGAGCTGCACGCCGTTACTGCGGCCTCGGCTCGCGTCAGACCGAGCAGCCCGGCGGCGTCGTCACCAAGCGCCTGGAGGGCTTTCACGGCGCGGGCGGCGTCACGAGGAGAGCTGACGAAGATTGTCGGGCGCGATCGCCGAGCCGGGTAGGTCTTCCGGTCAGCGCCTTCAATCCGCTCAGGTGCGACAAATGTCGCACCTTCGAGGTCGCGGCGGACGGTGATCTCTTCGACGCCGACAGCCTCTCCAATGCGCCGCAGCGACCAGCCCTCGGATCGGAGCCTCGCCACAACCTCGGCTCGCTGCTCCCTCGTGAGGTGGCGCCGGAACAGGTTGGCTGCGAGGACGAAAGCGACCCGGTCGTCATCGTTAGCAAAGCGGACCACCTGCTTCGGATAGTCGGGGACCTTCACGCCTTCGGCCCGTAGCTCGGTCCACGCTTTCAGGCGATGGTGGCCCTCGATTACCTCACCCGTGTCCTCGTCGATCACGACCGGCACGAGCACTCCCTGGAGGCTGATGTCAGCCTTCAGTCCCGCGTACTCCTCGTCGCTGAGCGGCGGAAGTAGCTGCCAGCGTTCCGCTGTCATGGTGAGCCCTTTGCCGGCGGCAGTCCGAACAGCTCCCGGAGGTCGACTGGCCCGCCCGGCACGAGCACTGCAGCCCGCCGTGACGTCGGCGCCTGGGTTAGGGACGCGAACCCGGCGTAGGTGCGGGCACGGCAGCGGTGGTCGAGCATGGCGAGGGGAAGGCCGGCCCGAGAAACGTCGGCGATCTCCCGAACGCAGCCGATTCCGACGATGCCATCGCGGGTGCCGAACACGACGAAGCCCGAGAGCGTCGGAAGCACCCGCGGCCAGGCACGAAGCCATCCGTCATCGGTCGAGTACCGGCTGGCCGGATCGTAAAGGTCCACGTCGGGAAGGAGACCTCGCAAGGCGGTCAGGCAGTCACGTTCGCGGGCGGTGCCGTAGGTGACGATCGGGTGCGCCGCATAGATCCGTGGCCGGGTCATGACGCGGCCTCCTCCCGGCTCGTCTCATTGGCGCGTTCCCGCTGTCGGTGCTTCCTCGCCGTGGCCTGGCATCTCGGCGAGCAGTACCGAGCCCCGGCACGAAACACGGGCCGCCCGTCGACCGGGCACGTCGGGGTCTCGGCAGTGCGGATCCGGAGGTTGCGAAGCGCTCGGCGGATCGTCGCAGCCCGGACCGGCTTCCCATCCTTCAGTCGCTGCGCCGCGTCTCGTGAGATCCTGGCCGTGCGTGCAAAGGCTCGGGGCCCGATCTCATCCGATCGGCGGGCGAGGTAATCAGCAGCGTCTCCCTCGTCGTAGACCGCCCGAAGACTTGACGTGTCAACATCAGGGCCGACGATCTCGGCTTCGATGACCCCGCCCGCCTTCCCGACGCGGCGGATCAGCTCGGGTGCGACGACGACCTCGGACCTGTCGTCGAGCTGCCGTGGCCGGAGCCACCGGTGCGCCTTCCCGCCGAGGTTGTCGAGCGTGTCGGCAACATCGTGAGCGGGTGCACCATTACCTTCTCGCCAGTCGAGCGACTGCCACTCGGCGAGGTCTGTGCCCGGGTCCAGTGCGACAGTTGTGGTGTCCCCGCTTCGGCGCGTATGGCCTTCCAGGAATAGGCCGAAAGGCCTCACGCCGATGCGCTGGCGGATGGTAGTGAGGGTCTCGGGCGTCGTCGCCTGCACCCGGCCGATCGACGGGAAGGGCGGCTCGTCGGCGCCCTCCCACGGCCAGAGCGGCACGACGAGGGACGCCCCGCGGGAGCGGGCGATCTCACGGCGCACGGCGACGGCGGCTACCGCCCGGGTCCAGCGACGGTGGTCCTCCTTGTCGTGCCCGGCCATGCTCGGTGGGTCGACGACCGATCCGCCGAGCGAGTGCTCGGTCGCCTCGACCACTTTCAGGAGGTCCCCTGCGTCGTCGAGCGTGGCGAGCACGTAGCGCTTCACGCCGATGACGAGTCCGTGGAGCGGGCGGCCTTCCTGTTCGCGCTGCACCTTCCAGAATGGCTGTCCGGTCTCGAACGGGTCGAGCGCGTCGAAGCGGGCAAGGACCCGGTCGAGCGCGGGCCATTGATCGGGAGTACAGCGAAGGAGCAGGCCGTCGGTGTCCCTCGACGCCACGGAGATGCCATAGGAATCGAGAAGCTTCTCGGCAACGTCGAGTGCAAGGCGACTCGCTGCGGTGACCGTCGCCGCGATCGGTGGGAACGTCCACTCTGCCGCGGTCTCTGTGACGACCCGACGCCGGCCTTCCTGTCGGTAACCAAGGTCGAGGCGAACGGGGTTTCCATAGCACAGCGTGTTCACGACAACGCGGAGCTGGGCAGCGAGCCGGACGTCGCCCCGCTCCTTTGCCTTGTCCCGCAGCCGCACAAGGGCGACGGCCGGGTCATCGTCGATGTCAAGCACCAGCCCGTCGTAGAGCGGGTACCGATCGCGCAGATTGGGCTGGCGGCCGACCGGGACGAGCTTGGTAGCCGAGACTATGTGAGGGACCCGGCCGGACAGGAGAGCGGCGAGCACGACGTCGGGCCACGTGAACGGGAGAGGGACAGGACAGCGCACCGGGCGCACCCCGGAGTGACCCTGCGGGTAGCTCTCGTCGGGCGCCTCGACCGGCCAGGGCTCACCGTCGCACACGACCTCGCAGATTGTGAAACTGAAGCGCCTCCAGGTGCGCCTGTCGAAGAAGGCAGAGACGTCGCCAGCGGCCACCTCAGCACAGAGCGCCCGCAACTCCTCCGTCTTGTCCTGGCGACGGAGCTGGGCTGCGAGCTTGAGGCGCCACCATCCGAGAAGTACAGCGAAAGCCGGATAGGCCGAGTGAACGTCGACGTCGACGGCCGGGAAGAGCCCTTCGGCCGCCATCTCGGCTGAGAGCCAGCCTCCTCGATGGGCGCCGATCCAACAGCTCAGATCGAGATCGGAAGGGACCCGGAACTTGACCAGTGGAGGCGTTACTCCGGCCTTGCGAGGGATCTCGGCTGCGAGACCAGCCGGCGAGACGAGCCCACCCAAGTCGACGCGGCCGTAGCCGCGGGCACGGTCGCGGGAGGTCGTGAACCATTTCGACGCTTCCTCGTCGAGCACGAGGGCGAACAAGCGCACCGCCTCCACGAGACTGGCCATCTGCTCGGCGCCTTCTTCGTCGATGGTGACGGCGGCCGGGAAGTCGAGGCGGTCGAAGCCGAAAGCCTCCAGGTGGTCGCCGAGGTCGCCCGAATCCACCCCGTCGAAGATGTACGCGGCCTGGGCCACGTCGAGGAAGCGGCCTCGGTAGGCGCTGCCGTCCGCGTTGCGCTTCCCTGTGCCCGGGCCTCCTGGAGCACGGGCGAACTGAGCGAAATAACCGTGGGCACCGGCCGTCTTCAACCTGAGCGTTGGCCGGTGGGGCGACACGGGGTCAAGCACTCCGCCTCGGCCCTCGCGCTGGTCCGGTTTGGCCCACGTCGGAAGATGCAACCTGAGGCCGCCTCGCCAGAAGTCGCCCCGAGGCGCCCCCCATTCCCTCCCCGCTGTGGGTGCTTGGGCGACGAGGCCGAGGGTCCGTCCGAGGTCGGCAGTGACGAGCCAGCCAGCGCCCGAGTACACGCGCCTCGTGAACGGGCCGGTCCGGTAGTCGAAGAACTCCGAGAGCGTCAGGCACTGCCACGGCCGCCGCCCTGCAGGTGTGTCAACAAAGCGTGAGGCGCACCAGGCCCTGAGTGGCCCAACATCTTTTGGTCGGTCGTCGGGCACGACGAGACCGGCGCCGTGGATGCTCTGGCCGGTGATCGACAGGAAAGGTCCCAGGCCGAGATGCTCCTCGGATGCGTAGCGCTCGGCTGCTGCCACGAAGACGATCCCTGAGCGGTCGCCGAAGCGGTCGTAGGGCCGGCGACGGGCAGGTTTCGCTGTGAACCCGGCCCGCCCGGGCCAGCCCTGGAGGTTGAGGACCGATGGCGTCGACGTCATCGGGACCCCCGGGTCGTGAGGTCGGCGAAGACCATCCGCTCGGGCAGCCAGGCAAGGCGGACCGACCCGGTGGGACCATTGCGGTTCTTTGCCACGATGACCTCGGTCGTGCCGAAAGTCGACGACTCCTCGTCCGTGTCCTGGTGGAGCAGCAACACGAGGTCCGCATCCTGTTCCAGCGCTCCGGACTCGCGAAGGTCGGCGAGCCTCGGTCGCCGGTCCTCGCGGTGCTCGATCTCGCGATTCAGCTGGCAAGCGGCCACGACCGGGATGTCAAGGTCGACGGCAAGGCGCTTGAGGGTTCGGGACGACTCAGCAACGGCCAGCTCGCGGCGTTCACGTTGGTCGGACGTGAGCAGCTGCAGGTAATCGACACAGACGAGGCCGAGCCCATCGGTGCGAGTGAGCCGTCTCGCCTCAGTGGCCACGCCGGCAGCCCCGTGATTGCGGGTCGAGACGAAGAGCGGGAGGTCGGCGATCTCGCACGATGTGAGCGAGATCCGTTCGAGATCCGTCCGACCGACGGGCGGCCGAAGACGCGGGGTGGGCACGTGGGCTCGGTTGGCAAGCTCTCGCTTGGCCAGTTCGTCCTCTGACATCTCCACGGAGGCGATCAGCACGGTGACCCCCGTGCTGGCCACATGGTCGGCGAGTCCCTGTACGAAGGCGGACTTCCCGCCCGAAGGCCGGTTGGCAACGACTGTGAGGGATCCAGGTGCGAGCGGACCGACCAGATCGTCGAGATCCCGCCAGCCGGTGCGGACGCCCCGCTCGACACCTTCGAGGAGCCGGCCGATCAGGTCGTCGACAGCCTCGCCGATGCGGCGGGGCCCAGCATCGAGACGGTCGGTTGCTAGGGCCTCGGTCACCAGGCGGTCCACGTCCTGAGCGACATCGGCGAAACTTCCCGGCCCACGAGCCATCTCTACGGCATCCAGCAGGGTACTGAGAAGGCGACGACGATGAGCGACATCGACGACGATTCCCGCGTACTCGCCAACCCGAGAGACCGACGGAGCGTTCGCCATCGCGGAGACCAGATCCGCGGTGGACGGGCCAGGGAGGCCGAGGCGGGCAAGCTCGGCCGAGACCGTGATGGCGTCGGCCGCCTTCCCGGAGGCGACGAGCGAGCAGATCGCCTGGAACGCATAGGTGTGGAACGGGACGCAGAAGTCCTCAGTCGCAAGGCCGGTGGCGAGCACCTCGTCCAGCCACGCGTTGGCGACGAGCAGACCGCCGATCACAGCGTCCTCGGCATCTGCGTCGTGAAGCGGCAAGTGTGGTGCGTTCGGGATGGGAGGCGATGGAGTCACAACGAATCTCCTCTTTCGAGGGCCGCGAGTGCGACGGCAGCGACGTCTGGGTCGTCGTAGGCGGCGGCGGCTCGTCCGGCGGCGGAGTCCCGGTCGATCTCACCTCGTTCGACGAGGTCGGCCAGTCGTTCCCCAAAGCGGGCTGCGGCAGCCAGCTGGCGAGCACGGCGTCGCTCTGTGGTATCGGCGGCGATCCGTGCCTGCTCGTCGACATCGGCGACAACCTGGCGAGCACGCCATACGAGCACGCCGTAGGTGTTGACGGCGTCCCGAAGCGGACCTCGTTTGACGAGGCGGGCAACGAAGGCGTCCGCGTCCATCGACACGAGCGCCTCTTCGAACGCCCTGCGGAGTGCTGCTGCGTGGTGAAGAGGCGCAGGGTCCAGCTCAGGGAAGCGCTCGGCCAGGCGCTCGACGAGGTAGGCGAAGGCGGCGTCGGCGGATGTCATGTTCTCACTGGTCGATAGAAAGTCGAAAGCGCGTCGGCGGCTTCGAGCAACAGTTCCTGCAGTGCCCGGGAAGCGGCCCCGTCGGCAACGGCGAACGGGGTGTCGTGGTCGGCGAAGATCCCGGCATGCGCCCCGAGGACCCGCATCCGGTAGGCGAGCGGGTCCTCGCCTTCGGGCAGCAGGTCGAGCCCCTCTTCCCGGAGCATTTCGTGAACACGGCTGTGGTGGTTGTGCGGAGACGTCGAGCACAGCCAGATCCGCAGCCGCGGATCGAAGTAGGCGGCGCTTGGAGCGGCTCGTCGGGTCGGGTGATGCCCGTGCACGGGGCCGCAGAAAACGCAATGCAGTCGGTCGGTGCTCATCGCCGCCTCCGAGGAGACGGACGCTTGCGCCCCGAATCGATCCAGGACTCACGCTCCTCGCCTCGCTCGATCTCGGCGAGCGCGAGCACGGCCGACGGGTCGGCGAGGAACCGGACCTGGCCACGCAAGCCGGGAGGGTCGAGGATCTCGATCGGGCGCCAGCCCTTCACCCGGCGCTCGAAGGCCGCAGGTGTGATGCGTCCCTCGGTCAGCTGAGCGACGAGCGACAGGTAACGACCTACCCGCCTTGCGTCTCGGCGAGAAACAGTGACGTCGACGAGCACAGCTGGTCCGGCACCAAGCTGGGCGTAAAAGGTGACCATGGGCAGAAGGTCGCCGGGCATCTCATGGCCGGCGGCCTGACGGGCCGTCAGCTCTGGATGGTGGGCAACCCGTGGCTGGTAGCCCTTTACCCGATCGACCGCCTGGCGACCCTGGCTGCCCTTTGCCGTGTTCGTCTTCGTGAGGAGGCCACGGCGGGCGGCATCGAGCAGCTCGGGCGGTAGCTTCCCCTTGCGGAGCTGACGGCGGGAGAGCTTGGGCCGGGCAGCCTGACGGTGTAGAGCGCGAGGAAGCTCGGGCCTAGGTCGTGGGGCCACCGGCGGCGGGTCCTTGCTTGGACGCCGACGCCGGTATGCTGGGCGTCGGCGAGGTCAGTGGAGTGAGTTCGTCAGAGATGCCCTGGGCAGGAATGCTCGGGGCATCGTCGCATGTGAGGGTGGTCCCAACGAGGTGGGACTCATCAGAGCAAACATCAGCGGCGGCGGGCTTTGTCGTTGGCCGTGGCATCCCTACCCACCGAGGATCGGACGCATCGACGCCATCCGCCAGAGCCTCGGCCGCGAGCTGGCCCATCCTGTCGAGCTTCAGCCGGGCCAGCTCAGCGAGCGCATCCGGAAGCCGGTCGGCGACAAGATCGCCGAGATGGTCGGCAAGCGGCACGCCTCGTGCGTCGGCGGCGAGCTGAGCCTCTTGGACAGCTGCAACGGAAAGGCGCGGGCGGACGACGATCCGGTAGTCGGGCCGGATCATCGGCCCATCCCTATGAGGGCTCGACGCAGGATGGCGGTCACGACCAAAAGGGCATTTGCTCCCCCGACGATGGCGACGACACCAGGCGGTAGGGCTACCTCCACCCGGCATGTCGGTTCGACGCTCGGTCGTATTGTCACCAGTTCGGATCTCACCACGGTCAGTATCCGGGCAGCAGAACGTACGTTCGTAGTTGATCAGGTACGGGTACGATCTCCCCACGTGCATAGGCATGGTGGTGTTGTAATCGGGTACAATTGTGGACGTGCCGAACCCCGGACCCCGAGCACGAGTGATCTTCGAAGCGGTCGAGGGGATCATCCCCGCAGCAACCATTCAGTCACGCCTCGACGCCCAACTCGGCCCACGGACTGGCGCCGACCGTGACGAGGTGCGGGCATGGGCCGAGGTGATCCGTCCCTTCGCGGTGCACGGAAAAAAGCGTGGTGGCGACGACGGCGACGCCTACCGGCTCGCCAAGGCCGACATCTACTGCGGTCGCTTGCGGGCGATCCTTCTCGCCACGGGCGAGCAGCGCTCCAGCTGGATAGGACGGATTGTCGCCACACCGGACGAAGCCGTGACGAAGTTCGTTACGGGCGGCACAGTGGCTGATCCGCTAATGGATCGCCTCATCGGAGGCTTCGCTGCCAATCCCGATTTGGCGGAGGACGTGCCGCTTCGCGAAGGGGTGAAGCTCGATGAAGACGGTCTGACCGCCCGGCTTGACGACGCCGAACGTTATGGTGAGCTGAAACCGGAGCGCGCCGAGCTGCCCAAGATCGATGCTGGGGCGACGCTAGTCCCTTTGGCAGACCTAACAGCGGGCGACGACGTCGACGACTTCGACTTGGAACAAATCGTCCCGGCGATGGCCCGTATGTCGTTTGGACCAGGCATCGACGTACCCAGCGACTGGCTCGACTGGGTGCGGTCGGTTCGGCTCCCTGCTCTCTGGCGAGCGATGGTTCCTGAGCTCGACACTCCCCAGACGTTGATTGCCGAGGAGCCAGATCAGGACTTGGCGCATGCTGCCAAGGCCGCAATCGCCTGGATCGAGACACGGGACACCGGGACGGTAACTTGGCCGCTTGTCTATGTGGGCGTGTTCTCAATCCTGCTGATGGCACGCTTCTTTCCGACCGTGGCCGCGCGGTTCGGCTTCGATCTAGCATCGCTCCCAGAGCCGTTTGGGCAGATCCCATGGCGCTCGATCAACCCCAACCTGCCAGGTCCACCCGCCGGGCGTGACTCGTAGGTTTTGCAAGCTATCCGCTTCCCCGGCCCTGACAGCGCCCGGCGTACCCTCGACAGGCACCTGGCAAACGGGCCATGTGAATAGGGCTTATTCGTGCAGCAAGTGTTAGTCACCTATGCCCGTAGACTGTGAGTCCCTGCCACAGGAGGAACCCGAGGATGAAGCCCTCGCCAAAGCGGGCCGCTCGCCGTGAGCCAACGTAGGGTCCCGCACGGGCTACTACATCGCCTTCGTGATGCTCTCGCCGTACGTGCGGGACAAGATCGCGGCGCGCGGGATCACGGAGCAACATGTTCGGGAGGCGTTTGAGTTGTGTGCGCTCACGCGCGCACGAGGTCACCGAAACGCGCAGGGCGAGTGGCGGTTGCTTGTCACCGGAACGGTCCACGGCGGCCGGTTGCTAAATGGCGTGCTCCATCCGGTCGATACTCAAGAAGGGATCTGGAATCTCAAAACGGCACTCTGGGCGAGGTGACAGGTGCTTGAGAAGGAGGCAAGATGTCGTATGAGCTATGAAGCCCAGGACGAAACGGACATGACCCTCGAGGAGTTCGAGCGTGAGATTTCGGCGGAGGGAGAACCGGTCACGGTCTACGCCTCGCGCGCTGACTACGAAGCCGCTGAGTGGCATCCGATCGCTTCGTTTGTTGTCAATTCGGGTAATTTCAATGGATCGACTGACCTTCCTTCCTCGAACGAGTTCCTAGAGGTGCTCGACCCACGCACGTTCGTGTGGGCAACGCCAGAAGGATCGACGGGTAGGGAATCCGATCTCACCAACGTCGGGTGAAGGTCTCCGTTCTTCTCGCGGACAAGGGAACCGCGAATCTGCAGGCTAGGACCCTCAACCTGCTCAACATTGGATGGAGCCACACGGTTCTTCGGCCGCTTCTGGTCCCTCCGATGGCACCCGGACAGGCCCCTCAAATGCAACTGATGACACCGCCGCACGCCGTGGCTGTCTTCTACGAAGTGGAACACATGCATTGCAATCATCCCATCGCGCTTGTGTTCTCGCTGGAGAGTGAAGACGGACAGCCGGTCTCAGTGGCTGGTCCCGTCGGCCGACAGCCCATGGTCATAACGCAGAACATCACGGTGCCCTCGCCTCCGCAGGCACCCATCGGCTCGCCGGGGGTTGGAAACACCCTGCTAGAGGTGTTCCCGGGTTTGGCGATTGAGCCGGGCACCTATTCCTGGCGAGTCGAACTTGACGGTGAAGCGAATGAAGACTGGCGTGCACGCTTCTACGTTCTGGCGCCTCCTCAGCAGCCCTTAATGACGTTCCTACAACCTCCCCGGCCAACTGAGGGCGACGGGTAGTCAGCTCGCCCCCTCGCCGCCTCGCCGCCACCTGACCTCCCACCCCGCCCCTACGCCTCCACGTGGGCGAACGTGGGCGCCTCTGTGCCTTTCGTGGGCCGCCCCGCCCTAACTGGGCGTCTCTCTCGGCCGTCCCGCTGGCGCCTTCTGGGTGGGTGGGTGTGGTCGGTGCCCGTCGTCCCGCTCCCGCCTTTCGCCCCCGGCTCCTGGGGCCTTTCGCTCCCTCCCCGCCTCGCTCCGGCCCTGCCCGCGGTCGGTCTGGGGGGGGGCGGCCGGCGGTTGCTGTCCGGGTCTTTGGCCTGCCTTTGTCCGCTTGTCTCTCTCTCTCCACTGCATTGAGAGGGGAGAGAGGGGACAAGGGGGCGGAAAGGACACCAAAGCCGCGGACAGCGACCGGCAAGCGGCCACGACCGGGGCCGAGGACCAGGGCACGACGGGCCGCAACCGCACCCAC
>Ga0326728_10006221_pt1 | contig 32417 bp, 19 predicted proteins | sample MB3enrmetagenome_FD_207602 | JGI IMG/M metagenome (GOLD analysis project Ga0326728, IMG submission 207602) | Lab enriched peat soil microbial communities from McLean, Ithaca, NY, United States - MB31MN | ecosystem: Environmental > Terrestrial > Soil > Wetlands > Peat | place: USA: New York... | reverse complement strand
GCGGGTGCGGCGTATTGCTATTTTGATAGAATCTTGAAAATGCATATATTTCGCTACGCGAACCTTCTTAAACATCTTGTTGCGCGGGACATAAAACTCAAGTACCGCTACTCCGTTATCGGCCTGCTCTGGTCGCTGCTCAACCCTGTGCTTATGATAGCGGTATACACATTCGCTTTCGGCTACATACTTAAAAGTTCCGTGCCGAACTATGCGCTTTTCCTTCTGACCGGCATGCTGCCGTGGACTTTTTTTTCATCTTCCCTGCTTGCCGCCACCACGTCCGTCATCGACAACAGCGCGATGATAAAAAAGCTGCGCTTCCCGCTGGAAATACTGCCCCTCTCCACGGTGCTGTTCAATCTTTTCCTGCTCCTTATGGCGCTGGCGGCGCTGCTGCCGGCGGCATTTGTGTGGTTCGGGCTCAAGACTTCTTTTGCCATATGCGGGTTTACGCTGCTGCTGGCGCTGCAGATAGCGTTCACCGCAGGAGCGGGTTTTTTCCTGTCCACCGCCACCGTTTATTTCCGGGATGTGCGCCACTTTACGGAAGTGCTGCTGATGCTGCTTTTCTGGGTGACGCCCATAGTTTATGACCTGCATTCCCTCCCGCCCGGGCTCGCCAAAGCGCTGCTCTACCTGAATCCGATGACCTCCTTCACGCTCGGATACCAGGATGCCATATTGCGCGGCCGCTGGCCCTCCCCTCAAGTACTGGGCATAGCTGCGGGTTACTGCGCGGCGGCGCTGCTGCTCGGCCGGTTTACCTTCGACAAATTCAAGAGCCGTTTCGCGGAAGTGATATGAGCGTACTGCTGAAAACCGAACATGCGGGCATGGTATTTGAAATGGTGCACAACCGCGCAGTTTCGCTTAAGTCCAGGGCTGTCGGGCTGTTCAATCCGCGCTATCGAGAGAAGGTGGAGCATTTCCGCGCGCTCAAAGATGTCTCCATAGAGCTCCGGCGCGGCGAGGCCGTGGCGCTGCTGGGACGCAACGGCTCGGGCAAAAGCACGCTGCTTAAAGTAGCCGCCGGGATACTCACGCCCACCGAAGGCGCGGTCTCCTCCTGCGGCGCGTCCATAGGCACCATCATAGAACTGGGGGTCGGCTTCAACATGGAGCTGACAGGTCGCGAGAACGTTTTCCTAAACGCCGCGCTGCACGGTTTTGCAGACTCCAAAATCGAGGACATATATCCCGGCATAGTGGAATTTTCCGGGCTGGAGCATTTCATGGACGCTCCGCTGAAAAATTATTCCACCGGGATGCAGATGCGCCTCGGTTTCGCGCTTGAGGCGGCGCTCTGGCCGGACATATTGCTGATAGACGAGATACTGGCCGTCGGCGACGGCGACTTTCAGGCCAAATGCCGCGCGCGCCTTGCGCAGTACCGGGCGCAGGGCGGCAGCATACTGCTCGTCACGCACAGCCTCGCGGACGCGCTGAATATCTGCGACCGCGGCTACCTGCTCGAAAAAGGCAGCATCATCGCGCAGGGCCCCATCCGCGAAGTGGCGGACAAATATTCGGCCAGTCTGGGCCCGCAGGCCGCGCCGCCCAATGCGCCGCAGGCCCGGCTTTCAACCGGGATGGAGAACTGCCTGAACGCACCGCTTTCCTCAGTATTGCCATTGATGCAGGACAGGATAATGGGAAAAACGTCCTATTTCGGCGTAAAGGCGTGGAAAAATCCGCTGGATTTCTGGGTATATCAGGAACTGCTCTGCCGCCACAGGCCGGACGTGATAATAGAGATAGGCAACGCTTTCGGCGGCGGCACGCTGGCGCTGGCGCATATCTGCGACCGGCTTGCCAACGGAAGGATAATAGCGATGGACATCTCACACGCCCACCTGGCGGACGCGGCAAAAAAGCACCCGCGCATAACCTGGATGGAAGGCGACGCCGCGACAAAACTGGACGAGGTCAAAAAGCTGCTCCGCCCCGGCGAGACCGTGCTGGTAATAGAGGACAGCGCCCATACTTTCGACAACACGCTGAAAGTGCTTGAGGCTTACGCCCCGCTGGTGACGCCCGGCAGTTATTTTATCGTGGAAGACAGTATCTGCCGTCACGGGCTGGACACAGGGCCCGCGCCCGGTCCGTATGAAGCCGTAGAACATTTCCTGCCGGGGCATCCGGAGTTTGAACCGGACCGGGATTGCGAATCTTTTTTCATAACATGGAATCCTAAGGGCTATCTGCGAAAAAAAATGGCGGCGCAAAATGACTAGGGAAGAAATAGTTTCAGGCGTGGAAAAATTCTCGCCGTGGTTTTATGAATTCAAACTGCCCGGAGGTATTTGTACCCCGTCATTACTTCCGCCGCAGGTGCGGGCTATACACACCACGCGGCTGGCCATGACGGAACAGGCAGTCTGCGCTTTTTTCGGCGAAAATATCGGCGACCGTACGGCGCTGGATATCGGCTGCCACGAAGGGTATTTTTCAATCGCCATGGCGCAGAAGGGATTTAAGCAGGTCACGGGAACTGACCTGCGCGAGGAAAGTCTGGACAAGGCGCGCTTTGTGGCGTCCGCTCTCGGGCTTAAAAATGTGTCGTGGACAAAAAACGACTGCGAGGATTTGAGCGCGCTGCGCGGCCCGTTCGACCTGACGCTGCTGCTGGGCGTGCTTTACCATCTGGAAAACCCGATGCTCTGCCTGCGCAACATCGCCGCTCTTACCGCCGGGATGTGTCTTGTGGAAACACAAGTCGTAGAAGAAATTGACGGCAGCACGGAATGGGGAGCGCGGGAATGGACACGGCCATACCGCGGCGTCATGGCGCTGATAGACGAAACTGGCGAGTTCAACAGCGGCAACAGGGAGACCGGGGCCGCACCGCTGGTCATGTGCCCCTCTCCAAAAGCGGTGGAATTCATGCTGCGCGAGGCGGGGTTTAAGAAAGTGGAAACGCTGCAACCGCCGGTCAACGGCTACGAGCAGCACCTAAGGGGAAAGCGGCTTATGTTCGCCGCCTATAAATAAATGCCAGACGCCAGTACTTTTGAAAACGAAAAGCTGGCTTTTAACGCAGCGCTCTCCCGGCTTGGGTTAACGCAAGCCGCCGGTTATTTCTGGTATCACACCATAGAACTTCCGCACGGGCTGGTGACGCCCGGAACATACGATTTTCGCAAAACATATCCGCTTTACGGTTTTCCGGACGATATGAAAGGCATGCGAGTGCTGGATATCGGCTCCGTCACCGGATTTTTCACTTTCGAGTTTTTGCGGCGCGGCGCGGATGTAGTGGCTGTAGAACTGCCGGATCTGGATTCCGTCGACCGCTTCCCTGGGCAAAGTCTGGGACATACGGTAAAAAAACTGCGTCGCATGCTAGTGCCGAATGACCATACCGAGCTTCTCCCCGGGCAGGAGCGCGCGCAAGCTGACGAGTTATATCGCCGTCTTCTGCTGGAACCGTTTGATTTCTGCAACAAACTCCTTGGCCTGCGCGCGCGACGCTGCTTCAACAGCGTATATGCTCTTTCGACCGGAGAACTGGGCTCTTTCGATCTGGTTTTCATGGGCGATATACTGCTGCACACAATCAACCCGCTTGCAGCCCTGTCCGCCGTGGCCCCCTTGTGCGACAGACGGCTTATACTGGCGCAGCAAATGCCCGATTCCTCAACCGCTGGTCCCGCACTGCGCTACGCCGCAGGCTGGAATCCGGACGAAGACGAGGCGCAGTACTGGCAGCCCGACGCACAGTGCCTGATGCAGCTTCTGCAAAAGCTGGGGTTTTCTCCCGCCATTCACGGACGCGCGCCGGTCGCGCTGCGACCGTCCGGCCACACTTTCGAACATACGGTCATCACCGCCGCACGCGGACACCCTGCGCGAAAAACATCGTCGGACGCAGCCTCCGCGCTGCCTTTCACCGGCGAAAGATACGTCCCGCAGATCGGCGGGGATATACGGCTGGAACATCTGCACCGTTACGCTGCGGCGCGCGAACTGCTGCGCGGCAAAATAGTACTGGACATCGCCTGCGGCGAGGGTTACGGTTCAAACCTGCTGGCCACAACGGCGCAAAGCGTGATCGGTGTCGATATAAGCGATAAAGCCATCGACCACGCGCGGGCAAAATACGTCAGGGACAATCTTTCATTTAAAACCGGTTCCTGCCTGCAAATCCCGATGGAGGACAAAAGCGTCGACGCCGTGGTATGTCTAGAAACGCTGGAGCATGTACGCGAGCAGGCGCGCTTGCTCTCAGAATTGCGCCGCGTCCTCAGGCCCGGCGGCTTGCTGGTTATTTCAACGCCAAACAGGCAGGAATACGCGGGCAATAACAAGAATACTTTTCATGAGCGAGAGTTGACGCCGGATGAGTTTTCCACGCTGCTGCGCGATAACTTCAAAAACATAACTGTTTGCGGACAGCGCGTTGTCTACGGCTCGCATATCATACCGCCCGTCAGTTCTGCCCCCCGGCAGTTAGCGATATTCGGCGGCAGCGGCTCGCAAGTGAAAAAAACCGGTTCGCTTCCGGCTCCGCTCTATCTGGTTGCCTTGGCCAGCGACGCAGCCTTGCCGCCGTTCCCGCCAAGCCTGTTCGAAGGTACGGCACTGCACCGGGACAAGGACATCCTGCTGGAAAAGCGCAACAGGGAAATAGAGAAACTGGGGAACTGGGGCAAAACGCTGGACTCGCAAATAACGACATTGCGCGACTCCAACATAAAATTACAGACGGCCAATGCCGAGTCCGGGCGCACGGCGGCGGCACAGGCCGAAAAAATCAACCGGCTTAATGCGCAGCACGAGACCACGCAGAAAGCCCTTACCACGCTGGCGCAGGAGATTGCGGCGCTGCAAAAATCGCGCGAAGAACTGCACCGCGAATGCGTGAAACGCGGCGAATGGGGCATGGGTCTGGACCGGGAGATAGCGGTACTGCGAGACGAAATATCCCGACTGCACTCCTGTGAGCAGGACCAGCATCGCCGCATGGATGAAATCTTAAATTCCCGTTCGTGGCGCATAACCGCGCCGCTGCGTTTAATCGCCGATGCGGTGCGCGTGCTGAGGCATAAAGCCGGACGCAAGGATAACGGACAGACTTCCCGCCTGCGCGTCCTGGTGCTGCCAAACCTTTACTCTTTTTGCGCCAGAACTTACCGGTATCTGCCTTTCCCGCCGGGCATTAAGCAGCCGCTAAAAACCGCGTTCCAGAAATTTTTCCGGCAAGCGTTAGGCAAGACCACCCGGTCGCAGGAAGCGGAAACCGAGTTTTGGGCCGGACTGCCGTCCTATCCGCTGCGCTTCCCGCAGCAGGATAAGCCGAAAGTCACGATAATCATCCCGGTTTTCGGCGGCGCAAAACTTACATACAACTGTCTTGAATCCATACTGGCAAACACCGGGTCGATAGCATACGAGGTTCTGGTTATTGACGACAAATCGCCCGATATGTCTGCGCGCATGCTCTCTTCGCTGCCGGGGCTGCGCCTGCTGCGCAATCACAAAAACATGGGATTTTTAAAATCATGCAACAAGGCGGCAAAAGAAGCGCGCGGCGAATATCTGGTTCTGCTCAACAACGACACTCTGGTGCAACCGCGCTGGCTGGAAGAGCTTGTCTGCACGCTGGAAAACACGCCGTCAGCCGGCCTTGCCGGGGGCAAGCTGCTTGCGCCCGACGGCACATTGCTGGAAGCCGGCGGGATAGTCTGGAGCGACGCTTCCGCCTGGAATATGGGGCGCGGCGACGACGCTGAAAAGCCGGAATACAATTACCTGCGCGACGCGGATTACTGCTCCGGAGCCTGCATCGCCATAAGTAAAAAGCTGTGGGACAGGCTGGGCGGTTTCGACGAACGGTACTCCCCGGCCTATTTCGAGGATACCGATCTGGCCTTCCGCGTGCGCGAGGCCGGACTGCGCGTACTCTACCAGCCGCTGGCGAAGATATCGCATATGGAAAAGATGTCCCACGGCACCGACGGCGCCGAGAAGCTTATGAGAGCCAACAGGGAAAAGTTCGCCGCGCGCTGGGAGACCGCCCTCGCCGCGCATCGTCCCAACGGCGAAAACCCCTATGAGGAAAAAGAGCGCCCGGTAAAAAAGCGAGTGCTGGTAATAGACGCACGAACCGCCACGCCGGATCAGGATTCCGGCTCGCTGGATATTTACCATCATTTTAAAATATTGCTCTCACTCGGTTATCGCCCCACCTTCGCGCCGGACAATATGGCGCATGCCGGGCGTTATACCGAAGACCTCCAGCGCATGGGCGTGGAATGCCTCTATTATCCGCAGGTGCGCTCCATAACCGCTCATTTAAAAAAGCATGGCGCGCTTTATAATGCCGTAATCATTCACCGCCACTATGTAGCCGCCGCCCATATCGATGACGTGCGGCGTTACTGTCCCGGAGCAAAAATACTTTACGACACGGTGGACCTGCACTTTCTGCGCGAGCAGCGCCGCGCGGAACTGGAGGCCAGCCCGGTCCTCATGGAAAAAGCCATGCACACCCGCGCGCAGGAACTGTCCGTCGCCGCCAAGGCGGACTGTACAATAGTGCTAAACGAACCGGAAAAGAAACTCCTGCTCCGCCACAATCCCTCACTTGAAGTGGCCGTGCTGCGTCCCGCGCGGGATATCTGTCCCGCGGCTACGCCGTTTGAGGACAGGCGAGACATAATGTTCGTGGGCGGATATCAGCACCCGCCTAATGTGGATGCAGTTCTCTATTTCGCAAAAGAGATATTCCCGCAAATACGCAAGCTGCTGCCGGGAGTCCGGCTTCATGTACTGGGCAGCAAGGCCCCCGAAGCGCTGGCAAGACTCGCCTGCCATGACATACTGGTGCCGGGTTATGTGCCGGACATGTCCGCGTTTTTGGGCAACTGCCGTCTTTCCATAGCGCCGCTGCGTTATGGCGCGGGGATTAAGGGGAAGATAATACAAAGCCTCGCGCACGGTCTGCCCTGCGTTGCCACCACGATTGCATGCGAAGGAATGGAACTTGCGGACGGCCGCGATATCCTCTGCGCGGACTCGCCGGGCGCATTCGCCGCAACCGTGGAACGCCTCTACACAGACAAAGTCCTGTGGGACAAACTCTCCCGCGAGGGGCTGGACGCCGTCCGGCGGCTCTACTCAGTGGAAGCCGCAACAGCAGAACTGCGCAAGCTGCTGGAGCCGTCTGCCATCGGGCAGTCCGAATGAGTGCGCAGAGCAGGTTCCCGGATTATATTTGCGCCGCGCATTGGTTCGGCGAAGGGTGGGCGCTGGATTTGTGGAATTCATTCTCCGCCCGCCAGGTCGCACGGGATTTCGCGGCGCTAAAAGAAGCCGGGTTCAACACCATCATACTCGTAGTCCCTTGGGGAGAGTTTCAGCCCGTAATTTCCCCCGCCCCTACGTACAATGAAACAGCTTTCGACCGATTTGGACTGGTGCTGCGCGCCGCACAGGACTGCGGACTGAAAGTGCTGCTGCGCATTTCCTTTCGCTGGGATTTGCATCCGGATGCGCAATGGCCCGGCGACGCCAGATTCCTGCGTCTTTTTTCCGACGCACAGGCGCACCGCGCATGGCTGGAATATATCGGCAGGCTAGGCGCGGTCGCGGCAGAATTTGAAAACATACTTTTCGCCTTTCTGTCCTGGGAGGATTTCTGGGGACTTGCGGAACTGGCCAAAGCGCCGCACGAACAGCGCTTGGCCCTTGCGCAGGAAACCGGGTTTTCAGCCTGGCTCGCAGCAAGCAAGACATTGGCTGAGCTTTGCGCCGCATACGGCGACAGATTCCCGTCCTTCGAAGCAATCCCTCTGCCTCGGGCCAACCGCCCCGGTTATGAATTGCTGCTTCAATATTTCGACGAAGCGTTTCTGGGAAAACTTTTTCACCCTGCAAAAACAGCCTTCGGAAATCTTTCAGCAGAAGCGCGCAGCGATTGGGACCCCATATATCATGCAGACGGCACGGTGCGCTGGGTGGACCATAAAGACACGTTCGACCTGCCGGACACTCAATATGTCACGACTCATTACGCCGCCTGCATGGGCGCGGAGAACAACGGCAAGCCGCTGCCGCTCGATATAGCGGCAACTCTGCTGGACAAAAAACTTGCGGAGCTGGCCGCAATCTCCGGCGGACGCAAACTTATCGTGGACCAGTTCATCTATTTTGACGACATTCTTTCTCCGTCCGCCAACTCGTTCCCCAACGCCGGAGATTTGCCTGAATATATCGCAAAAGCCGGTCCCTCGCTGGCCCGGCATACCGCCGGTTACGGGTTGTGGATGTTCAGGGATTACAGGGCGAATGTGGTATATAACCCGTCATTTCAAGTCGGGCTGCATGGCTGGGATATAAAAGGAACGATGGCCATTGAAGAGGGCGGGACGCTGCTGGACAGCGGCGCAAGACTGACACAACGCATAAACAAATTGAGCACATTACTGGCTGGCTTCACCGTCGCAGACGAGGCAACCTGTCTGGTCCGCGCAAAAGCGCTGGATACGGGTGCGCAACTTAAGCTGTCTATCGGCGGGGAGACGATATCCGGCGAAGAAATAAACACGCGCGTTCCGGCATTAGCCGAATACGATATCAAAATAGAAGCGCAAAACGGACGCATGCTTGTACAGAATGTCGCGCTGTTTGCCCATACTCAGCATTCCGCAATCATGGGTACCGACGGTAGCAGACAGTCGCTATATGCGTCGTTCAAAAACCTGAACGCCTTACTTTGCGGCGTAAAGAAGAAATCCGGTTGACAACCAATACATAAAACTGAGAACCTAAAACATCATACTCACAGAAGAGAACAGATGAACCTAAGAGAACTGCTTAAACGGGGAAATAACAATTTTGATCTTATACGGCTGCTGGCAGCATGCGGAGTGATAATAGGCCATGCCTATGCTATCGTGCCGTCAGGCGGAAGGCATGATTTTGTAGCCAGCCTTCTGCCATTCGATTATGCAGGCAGCCTGTCCGTATATGTTTTCTTCATGCTGAGCGGCATGCTTGTTACTGCCAGCTACATTGACAACAGCAATCCGCTGCGTTTTACACTGGCGCGGGTATTCAGAATATACCCGGCCTTGATAATATGCCTATTGCTTAGCGCGTTCGCAGCGGGGCCGTTGTTTACAAAACTTTCGGTTCATGACTACTTTTCCGGGTCTGGTGCGAACGGGTATTTCTACCACAACCTTTCGCTCAACAACATGCAGTGGGAACTGCCTGCCGTTTTCCAGACCCATATTTACAAAAGCGTCAACGGTTCGTTGTGGACATTGCCGTTGGAAATGCACATGTACATGCTGGTGCTTTGTCTGGGACTGTCCGGAGTTTTTGCGCGCACCGCCACGGCAAATTTTGCCCTTACACTCATTGCCGGGCTTACGGCTCTCTACCATGGAAAGATCAGCGCGGAAATGTTTTCGCCTGAATGCCTGATAACAGCGGCTTTTTTTATTGCAGGAGGACTGTTTGCAATCAACCGTGACAGGGTTTTTATAACCGGCCGGACATTGCTTATACTGTGCCTCGCGCTTGTGCCGCTTAAATTAGCGCCGCAATTGGCGTTCCGGCTGGGATTTTATATTGTCCTGATATATGGCACTCTCTGGGTGGCTGGCAGCAGATATGCGCGCAATCTTAAACTGCCGGGCGATTACTCCTACGGCATTTACATCTACGGTTTCATAGCGCAGCAGATTGTGGCGGAACTATTCCCCGCCCGTGGGCCGCACTTTAACATCGCGCTGGCGTTGCCGTCCGCAGTACTGCTGGGGATGCTGTCCTGGCATATCGTGGAAAAAAGGGCTCTTGCATACGGCAAGGACCTGTCCGCGTTGCTGTGCGGCTTGTTTGCAACCGGCACAGTGAAACCGGCTTTCAAGATATTGATTGCGCAATTAAAGCCGCTTGCCGTTTACGCAGTTTTAATAGCCGCACCGTTCCTGCTGGTGCGTGGTTATTCCAATGGAGTCTATGCGCAAAATGGCCTGCTGATAACAGCATTCGGCCCCACGCCGGTCAAGGCAGGCGTTGTGTTCAACCCCCAGCCGAACGGCGAAGCTGCCATGTGGATAAAAACGGCCAACACAATGGGAAAACAAGCCGAAATAATATTTGACGGCAATCCGCTGGAGAGTACCGTTTATGACGACCATATAACCGCTTTCGTTCCAAAAACTTTATATGACAGGCCGGGCGCATATCCGGTCTACATACGCGAACTGCATACCGACCATTATGAGAAAAGCCCCACGGTAACTTTCAATGTCTACTGAAGCGAAAGTCGGCGGCTACAAATTCCGGCTGACACCAATTCTTTTGGTGACCGCCTGCTGGTTTATCATGTTCTTTGTCATCGCCCCGCATAATCCGTTTGCGGGCACTCCCATGCTGCCGGACGATTATATAGCCCTTTCGACCTCCTGGGCGAACTGGCATTTCCCCTGTGTAAGGCCGGTAGCAGACGTTGCCGCAATACTATTGGCGTCCATGGGCCCAAAAGCTTGGCATGTATTGCAACAGGGGCTGGTTATCCTGTATGCCGTACTGTCTTTCCAGTTCATAGGCGGGCTATTGGAGCTGGAGTGCGGATTCTCTATTTTGGAATCAGTATTATTCGGAATGCTGGTGTTCTCGATGCCGTACATGACCGAGTATAACTGCAGACTGAGTCCGACCATAAACCTTATTTCCTGTAACTTGGGGATATTGGCCTTGATGTGCCTCGCGAAAACCGCAAAAAGGAAAGTATGGCTGCTTGCTGCCATCCCTCTGCTATTATTGTCGATATTTGCAAAAGAGGATTATATCCTCCCGCTCGTTATCTACGCTTTATATCTGGTATTTTTTCAGCGCAGGGAAAGTCGCCTGAAGACATTTGCCATATTTATAATGTTTTTTTTCCCCGTTGGGAGCATTTTCCTTTATTACAATTACAAAATGCTTTCAAATCCTTTCATAAGCGGAAAAACATATTACCATGTAGCAGCTTCCGCTACGGCGTTAGAACAAACCTTGCATTACTATTTCGCCACACCCGCCTCAATCCTATTTATAACGGCATGCATCTATCTTATGCTTGCAAAACATGGTAAGCAGCGCATGCAGGCTGCTACGGGCATAGCGCTTACGGCAGCTGTAACGCTGCCATACCTTCTTCTGCCTGACCACCTATTCGATTGGTATGCATATAACTGGTTCCCGATGGAATGCGCCATCATTATCGCCGCGCTGCATATTGCACTGCAACGCGCGAAAAGCAAATTGCGCTGGTTCGTACTGCTGCCGGCGGCCTGCCTCATCGTTACGCTGCTCGTGAGCTTTTCCCGTCCCTTGCGCAACGACAAGACCGTATGGTTTGGGATATTCAACAGGTACAATCATAATGTATTGGAAACTCTGGAAAACAATAAAAACCTGTTAAATGGATATGCGCGGGCCGGGGTAATCGGCATAGGAGATTTCTCGCCGTGGTCCAACAATACCGGCGATGATGGATTTGACACGAGGGGACGATTCCTGAAAAATTCCGGGTTCCATACCAAATGGATACTTTTTGTCGAGACCAACACCCCGACTTATCATATCAACGACGGCAACATATTGAAACCGGATGAGTACGTCAATATTCTCGGCATGACCATGCAGAAAGAATTCCCGGACATGCCGTGCTTGCTCTTCGACAAGGACGGCAATGGGATATTAATAGGCAGTTGCGCGTCATTCCCCTCAATGACAAAACCCGCAGTTGTACGGTAAAACTGTAACGTTGCAGGCAACTTTGGTTGCAACTTTACGGCAATGGAATAAAGTCGGCTGTTAACCAATATCGTTTTTTGCGCTCTTTCCGGACACTGACATATCTGCACAGAAGTTTATTGAGTATACTTCCCCGTGCATTAACGCCGCATTAAGCAGCCGGCCCTTTGGAAATGCTCTATACCACAAGCGTTGCGCCTGAGTTTCACCTAACTATCATTAATTAAACGTTACGCGGGATTCCTGATTGCGGCGGGATAGTATCCGTTGGGCACGGCAATTTTATATTGTGCGAAAATCGGCAGAGTGATAGACTGATTTTGGAAGTTCAGCCGGAAGCGGTTGGGCGAATGACCGTCACGCCGATACATGGGACCGCTTCAGCATTTATATAACCACGGAAGACAGACATCTGCGGGAAATTGAAGCATTGCTCCATCGAATAGCAATGCCGGACGGCAACACCCAGACCGGGAAACTTCCCAAAGCTGAGGACCTCAAGAATACTTTTGCCAGGGATGTTCGCGAATTCCATAGAGAAAAAGAAAGAATTTTGACCGGGAAGCCTTCAAAACAGAAAAAAAACACACTATGGAGAGAGCATCCAAAGCTGTGCTGGCAAAATATATAAAACATCGGATACATATTCGAATGAACTATAAGGACAAGACATACATTGCCCATGTCAGGCGAGACGTTACAATAAAATTTCCCAGCGAAGGTGCCGGACACGCCAGCTTGCAAAAACAGATTTATTATTCACCATCAGCCGCAGTAAAAGCGATTGTCAAGCATGGGGTAAACGGTTGGGCTACATGGTGCTATGAACGGACTCGGGGAGATTGGAAACCGATAGATCTTTTGCGCAGGATCAGATAAATGGAAATATGGATGCAATACCGGAAAGATGCATCTTGAGAAGCATCGCTTGGGGCGGGATGGCAATTTTCCAACGTGAAATAAAAACGGAGCGGTTAACCGAAACCGCTCCGTTCTTATTGTATCTTAAAGAAGCTCCCCGGGATATACTTTGGGAGATAGAATCATCACTTAGCGCAGAATATCCAAATCTGACAACCGACAAAAAAAGTTTATGTCCGATTTGTCCGCTTTTTGACCTTGGGAAATGAAAAGATAATTAATGTTTAGCTAACGTTGTTTTGCTTTCCTAAATACAAAATCATAGACTAGCAATAAACTTATAGTAGAATTGCATGTCCGCTATGCCCGAACCGGACATAAGGTATTTAGATTATCCAAAAACATCAGAACTTTCAAGATTAGCGACCACTAAAAGCTGCCGCCCATTAGGGTTGGACCTAAAATTCCTTTTCCTCTCCTGCTTTCTTCAATCCATGAGTCCATCTCTTTGAGGTCAAACCGCAAATAACGGCCCCGTTTTACTATGGCCCTGTTCGGAATTTCCTGGGCGAATACTTTCGTGTATAGCGTTCCCTTTGACACCCCAGTTTTTCGCGCTTTGAAGCCACAAGTGACTTTAAAAGCAGCGCTAACTGCGCTTTCTACTCATAAGCACTTGAATTTCAATTTTTTTATTTCGTCTCATCTGGCGGCGGTGTTTTCTTGAAATATTCACAAAAGTTGTTCGTACATTTTCCATTTTCATCTAACAATGCGTCGCACTCAGAACAGCGTTTTGTATTACTTTTTTGCTCAGCCATAAGATCTCCATTTATGTAAATACAGTTTGCACTATTCCGCAGAAAAGAATGTGCTCCATGGAACGACAAATGCACACCCTATTACCTCGCCATAATGGTCGGATGAGTTTAACTGAAACGGCATGGCTTCGGCCACATGAAATTCAATCCCCTCAGGGAAACTAGCTGAAAAACGGGTCCAACCAGCAGTTAGCCCAAGCAACCAATACCTTTGGGAAGTACCACTATCTGCAGCTGTTCTTGCCAAAGCATCAAGAAAGCCTCCGGCAAAAACACCGAACTCGCGTTCAGAATTTTCAGCAGATTCCTTATAAAAAGCAAGCCCGGTTTTATCAATGATTGTAAGAGCTGAATACCCATCGTTGCCCCATACAGATGAATGTCCCCTGATATAATTGGCACCGAGCCCGACATTGAATATAATTGGCAATTTAGTTATTGCAGGAGACGCCAACAGCACCTTATCAATTGAAAGCGCAACATCTTTTGTATCGCCCTGCGCATTTTGCAAATAAAAATCCAGAATGGGATGATACGCACTTAAGACCAAAAGACGCAATACGCATTTACTCTGTGGGGGTCGGAATATGGAAGAGGATTTTTCAGTTTGTTCACATTGGCCTTCAGCATCAAACCACTTATTCGCAAACATATCCAACCTCTGATTAAGGAATTCCGCACCATTTCGCAACAACAGTGTAGAAACCACCGTTAAATTGCCTCTCCCTAACGCACCCCCAACCTGCTTGATCAAATCCATATCTTGGATGTTAACTGTAGATGAAGACAGAGTGATATCTTGCTTCAGAACAACGTTTAGCACCCTTTTTAATTCATCCGAATGGTGTATCAAAACATCGCTTGATATGGCGCTGGCAATAATTGGTTGGAATTTGGAGATTGTTGAAGTCGCTATACTAAAACAGGTTTCTTGTTGTGCATACTTATCAGGCAGTCCGAGGAATGAGTTTATTGTGCGAACTTCACAGGTTTTTTTCGCCTCCGCAATGGTAGGGATAGTCTTGGAGGTAATCCGTTTAGACGACGTCTCCATTTCTTCCGATAACTTTGCCATGACAAGCTTTCTGTATGCAACTTGGGAAACCGAATATACATACGCCTGAAAGAGATTTCTGCGTAGCGTAAGTTCATCATCAGTCTTAACATAATCTATAAGGGCAGCAGAAACCAGAGCAGATAAACCATATTTTGAAAGTTGATCGCGCAGCTTAATCGGAGAAACAATATATCGTATGAATTTCCGCATTTTGGATAATACTTTACGCCCGCCAGCATTTGCGCAGTTATCCGGACTATACGCTGCCAATAAATTTTCCATAGGGCTGACATCTATAGGGAGGCCCTTCAGATATGAACGTCTGGCATTCTCTACCCATTGTCCGGAATCACGTGAGTGCTGCCAATTAGCAAATGCATCTGTGGACATGGAACAACTACTTATAGCTTTAATAAAATCTGAATCGTTTTTTTGTACCCATAGCCCGAAGCTAGGATTAGCTGACGAAGTATTTATCAACTGATCATTTATGTTGGAGATATTCAACGAGTTATCAGAGCCATCTTCATCATCAGATAAAAACGCCAAGGTTGGGTCAAACAAACCGCCGTCTGTCCCATAATCCAAGAATTTCCCCAAACTCATAAAATAAACTCTCAAGTCAGGACGCTCAATCTCATCGGACGTGGCCCAATTAGCAAGAATCTCAGCAGCCATCGCCGGAGTAATAGATTGGTTGTTATTGATTCTATTAGTAACCTCATCATCTGCATGTCCAAATCTATTAAAGACAGTTGCCTCACTAGACGAGAACATACAATAATCGTTATACAGACTTTGCCCTGTTAAATTTGCAGAGATACACTGCAATAAATGCGATTGAACGGTAAAAGTATTTGAGGAAGACGTGGCACTTTGGCTGTTTTCATCAAGGGTATACAGCAAGCCGCTTACTGCACTATTAGTAAAAAAAATATCCAGGGACTTTTTTAGTTTAACATTATTCGAAGTAAGCGCAGCCTGAACCGCATCCCCCAATGGCGCAGCCATCTCACGACACAAAAAATCATTTTTCTGGCAGCCTTGTACCACCTGCTCAGCAGCCATTCGCCCCAACAGTTTTTTTACGACTGATTTAAACTGATCGCTAACATAAGGAGCAGGGGAGTCTCCTGCAACAGCATAATTTGATTGCATCAACAGAAATAATATGCCAGCAAGAACTAAGATTGATTTGGTAAAAATATTTACATTAGAAGTTGGCAATTGTTTTATGAAATAATGTTTTTCCATTTACACCCTCCAATTTAATTTGGCATACCGAATTAGCAAACAGGATTTTGTGGTTATGCTTTACTTTTAGCAGGCACAATATCAACTCGGACATCCGGAAAACATTTCTCTTGTCCACATTCACTGGTGATAAAAAATTTTGCAGTATTATCTGGAACTTTATAAGCCGGTGTTTGAATATGCGTTTCACCCTTAAGATCTGCGATAGAATGCAGCGTACCAACCACAATTCGTTTTCCTTCATTACTTTCCGTCTCAACATGCATTGTAATTCCAGTATACGGTTTCAGTTTTGAATTACTTAAGACAATATTCAGCACGCCACTGGCATATGAATATGTTACACCGGATGGCTGACAGTTTAGTGATAGTGGCTTGCAGGAAACCAAAGGGACTACTCCTGCTAAAATCAAAGATCCCCCAAGAAATCCCGTAGCCCAGAAAACCCATGTTTTTTTCCTATCAAACATTACAAGGGCTTGTTTATAAATCTCATTATATGAGTATATGTTTAATCCTGACGAAGGAAATCCCGGCTTTTTAGATTGAGAATTAGAGTCATCCAAATCAAAATCTACATGCAGCGCGCCAATCGCGCAGAAAAATCCTATTGCAGCTAGCAAAATTGAGACCCCCCACACTACTTTCCCGCAAATACTGACTTTATTATCTGAAAAATTAGAGAACCCCGCACCCAAGGCCGCAACAGTCGTTGAAAGTCCGAACAACCATTTGGCAAATGCATCACATGCCGCAATTCGCGTATCAGGAAGGAATTTTTCTCGAAAGCGCAAATACATGGCGAGTTCATCCGAATTCGCTTCCGTACCAACAACAACATTTTTCTGATTATGTTTATCCATATGTCTGCCTATTTACATGGATACGTAGCCCATTGACCACAGCAACATTGGACAAAAACCGTCGAGGCTATGCCAGTCGCACATTTGCACAGTACGGCATCCGTTACCAAGTGTTTGCAAGCTGGACACATGTATCCAATATTGCTTCCTTTACAGGAAGCAATTGATGCCGAAGTCAAAGTCTTATGCCCTTTTTTCTGCTTTTTTACACGCAAAAGAGGTCGCGATAATATCCTTTTATTGCAAGGTGCTTTTTTTGTCGCAGTTAATTTTTTGATCGCACTATATAATACAGGAATCCCCTTGATCATCCCAGAAACTATTTGATCGTAATAAGGACAAAATCGATTCTGACAACGCCCATCAGCGTCAAGCACGCTGCCACATGCCGGACAATATTTACCATCAGTAGCCGATAACTGCATAAAAACCTCCAAATCAACAAACGAGTTCATCGCGCACAAACTGCAAAGCAATTACCGCAATCATTGCTGTCATGCGAGATGGGATGTTAATTGCGCAAACTGGAAATATAATTTAAGACCGCCTCACCTAAATACGATTATATAAACCCACACCTTTTACTGTCAACACAAAATAGCACATGATTTATATTGTCAGAGCTTCATAGCGATGGTGAATCTGTTGGTGTTGCCTAGTTCGCCTTGGGATGTGTAGGCGTAATCTATCTGGAACTGGCTTATTGTCACGCCAAAGCCCGCATTCAGGCCGTTCATGTTCTGGTTCGGGATATCGCTGTTATTGGTTATGTCCCGCAGATATCCCGCCCTCAACGCGAATATCTTCCACAGCGGCAACTGCGCGCCGCCTGCTAACACCGTATCGTTCTCCGGGATATCGCGCTGATAATCAGCGGATACTGTAATATTTTTTATCGTCGTCGCAATGCCCACCGATGCCGTGGCGGGCAAATCGGCGTTCTCGGTACCGATAGCGCCCGCCTTGCCGACATTCGTCACCGCTGCACCCATTTTGAACGCGCCGAAATCGTATATCGCGCCCGCGTCGAAACCGTATCCCGTGCCAGAATCGTTATCTATGCTGCTGTGTACGCATTTCACCGCGGCACCCAGCGACAGTTTGCCAAAACTTTTTGCATACCCGACGCGCAACGCTGAATCGTAGGCGGTAAAGCTGCCGGTCTCGTTGCCGGAAATGTCGCGCCCGTCCAGCTCGCCATAATGCAGATACGTCAGCCCGTACACCATCCTGCCGCCGAAAGCGTCATGCGCAAACATGATATTTTCAAGCTGATTCTGCTGCACAAGCGCGATATGCGTAAACGCCGCTTCCATCCCCTGCGCGCCGACATCGCCCGCCGGATTTACGTCGGCATACTGCACATCGCCGCTTAACGCGGCGGTAGCGCCGGCCAGTCCTTGCGGCAAAGCGCCCGGCGTAATCTTAAGGAAATCACCACCGGTGTCAGCGCCGTAAAACGTCGTCGGGAAGATTGCAATTGCCGCTATGGTTGCGATTACAAAATGTTTTTTGTTGTTCATATTTTCCCCTATTTTATAATCGCGAATTTCTTGGTGGCTTCGACCGTTTGTCCGCCCTTATGCGCAACAACGACCGCCGTGTACACACCCGAGCCTGCCCCGCCCATATCCCACGTATATTCGTAGGCGTATTGCGGCGCAAGCACCGTAGGGCCGCCGTCGATATGCGCGCTATGGCGCAGCGTACCGGCCACGTCGTAAATGCGCACGTCCACCCCGTCGCCTATCCCGCATTCAAGATGCAGTATTGGCTTGTAGCCGTTCTTTGCCGGGTTCGGATAGACATAGAACTGATGGAAGGCGAAAGCGCTGCTGGCCGCAAGGTTAACGCCCTTCACCATCGCGCGGTACAGCGAGAAATGTTCCGTGGACGCCGTGAAGTTTCCGCCCGACAGCGTGCTTGGCAGCGGCTGCCACGAATGCGAACTTTCGTCCCAGTTATACACCGCCACATCGTTTGACGTCTTGCCGTAAGGCAACAACGTGGCATCGAACGGCAGCGTTATCGTAGCGGGCGAGGCGAATACAATTCCTTCCGGCCCGAAATAAACTGTCGGCCCGGCGGGCGCTATAAGCGCGCCCTCCTCGGCCTTTAGCATCGCGGCGGAATCGTCCGCCGTCAGCGTAGGCGTGGACACGGCTATGTAAGTATCCGCCGTCAGCGCATTAGCCGGGATGTTGACCGCGGCACGGTTGCCCGCCTCCACATGCCCGCCATATTGCGCGGGCAGCGGCAGTCCCGCATTCGGGTCCGGCGTGCCGCTGGTCCATGCTGCCTGAACCTTTGCTGCCGCGCCTTTTGCGGCGCTTGCCATGGCGTTATTCACCACTATGTTTCCGCCGCTGGTATACGAAGCCGTGTTGGAATATTGCGCACCGGCGGACAGCGCACGCGCAACCTGCAACGTATGCGTGCCGCTCACGTCCGCCGTCGGAATAATGCCGGATATCCGCGTGTCGCTCCAGGAGCTAAGCGAGCAGGCCGTCGCGCCGTCCACAAGCACCGCCGTTTCGGTGATGCCGTTTAGCAGCGTGCCGTTATAAGAACCAAATCCCGTGCCGCTCAGCACGAACGTTGTGCCGCTGGATGCGGTATTTAGCGTAAGCGCGGTTATCTGCGGCGTTATCACCGTTATCTGCGTGGAAACCGATACGGTGTAGCCGGAAACTATGCGCTCCAGTGTCACCGTGTAAGTCCCCGTCGACAGATACGGCATAGTGCCCTGCACCTGCGTATCGTTCCAGAGGCTTAGCGTCGCGGTGGTGCCGCCTATCAGCACCACGGTGTTGCCGCTTGCGTAGCTGCCAAAACCCGAACCGGACAGCGTGAAGGTCTGCCCAACCGGCGCGGTAGAAGGCGTTATGGCGGTTATTTGCGGCGCATCTACCGTAAAGTACGCCGTGGGCGTCGCTACAAGCCCGCCGTCGGAAGTGGTGCGCTGGACGATGAGCGGGTAAGTCCCCGTCGCCATGCCGCCCGGCACGGAGGCCTGCACCGTTGTCGACGCCCACAGGCTTAGCGGGCATGTGGTGCCGCCAAGCAGCACGGTCTCGTAGGCGCTGGCATAGCTGCCGAAATCGCCGCCGGTTATCATGAAGCTCTGGCCTATCGGCCCCGTCGACGGCGAAACGCCGGTTATCTGCGGCACCGTCACGGTGAAGTACGACGTCGCGCTGCGGCTGAGCATACCGTTGGCGGTGCGCTGCACCACCACCGGCTGAATGCCGGACGCAAGGCTGCCCGGTATCGTTCCCTGTATCGTCGTGCCGTTCCACAGGCTGACCTGCGTGGTCACGCCGCCGATAAGCACCACGGTGCTGCCGCTTGAATAGCTGCCAAAGTTCGTGCCGACTATAGTGTAGCTCTGGCCTATCGGTCCGCTGATCGGCGTCATCGTGCTTATCGCGGGACCGGCTACGGTGAAGTACATCGTGGCCGAATCCATAAGCCCGCCGTCCGAAGTGCGTATATCCACCAGCGCGGGATAAGTTCCAGTGACAAGACTGCCGGGGATAGTGCCTTGTATCGTCGTCCCGGCCCACAGGCTTAACGGACATGTCGTGCCGCCAATCAGCACATTGTCATACGAGCTTACGTAGCTGCCAAAACCCGTGCCGGTTATAGTAAATGTCTGGCCTATGGGCCCGCTGCTCGGCGTGATGCCGTATACCGCCGGGGTCGATACCGTAAACGCCAGCGCGGAGGTCTGCGTAATGCCGCCGTCGGAGGTCAGTATGCCGACCGTGATGCTATGTTGTCCGGCGGACATCCTGCCGGGGACGGTAGCCTGTATCGTCGTCGCGTTCCACAGGCTGAGCTGGCATGTGGTAGCATCCATCAGCACCAGCGAATATCCGCTTGCATAACCGCCGAAATTGCTGCCGGTTATAGTGAATGTCTGTCCTATCGGTCCGCTTGACGGCGACAATGCAGTCAACGCGGGCGCGGTAACGGTAAACGTCATACTGGACGTTTCCACAACGCCGCCGTCCGGCGTCGCTATGCCTACCGCAACCGAGTGCTGCCCGACGGACATATTGCCCGGCACTTTCGCCTGTATCGTAGTAGAATTCCACAGGCTGACCGCAACCGTAGTGCCGTCCATCAGCACCTGCGAATAACCGCTTGCGTAGCTGCCGAAATTGCTGCCGGTTATTGTAAAGCTCTGGCCGATGGGACCGTTTGTAGGCGACAGTCCGGTTATCGCCGGGGCGGTCACAGTAAACGTCATGCTGGAGGTTTTGATAAGTCCGCCGTCCGGCGTGGCTATGTTTACCGTCACCGCATGCTGCCCCGCCGTCATACTGCCGGGGACGGTGGCCTGTAGCGTAGTCCCGTTCCACAGACTAAGCGATGTTGTGGTGGCATCCATCAGCACCGTCGTATAGCCGCTGAAATAATTGCCGAAGTTCGTACCGGTTATTGTGAAGCTCTGGCCTATCGGTCCGTTTGTCGGCGTCAAGCCCGTAACCGTCGGCACCGTTACCGTAAAGTACATTGTGGACGACTGCGCCAGCCCGCCGCCGGATGTTGTGCGCGATACCACCAGCGAATGCTGTCCCGCAGCCATGCCGCCCGGCACCGTGGCCTGTATCGTCGTTGCGTTCCAGAGGCTTATTGCCGTCGTCGTGCCGTCCATCAGCACCGTGGTATAGCCGCTGCTGTAATTGCCGAAATTGCCGGTTATTGTAAAGCTCTGGCCGATTGGGCCGCTGGTCGGCGCGATTGAGGTTGCCGACAATGCGGTGACGCTAAACGGCACGCCTGCGCTGTCCACCAATCCGCCGTCCGAAGTGCGGCGCTCCACCGTCGCGGTGTAATTGCCCGCAGCAAGATTGCCGGGTATCGTGCCCTGCACCGTAGTCGAATTCCAGAGCGTCAGCGGGCATGTCGTCCCGCCGATTAACACATTGGTATACGCCGTGTTTGCGTAATCGCCAAAACCTGTGCCGGTTAGCGTGAACGCCTGTCCTATAGGTCCGGCGGACGGGCTTATCGCGCTTATCGCCGGGGTCACAATAATAAAATATCCGGTCGCCGACGCAACAAGCCCGCCGTCGGACGTGCTGCGCTGTATCCACACCGCATGCTGTCCGGCGGACAGATTGCCGGGAATTGTTCCCTGCACCGTCGTGCCGTTCCACAGGCTAAGCTGGCAGGTTGTGCCGTCGAAAAGTATAGTTGTGTAGCCGCTTGCGTAGTTGCCGAAATCGCCGCCGGTTATCGTGAATGTCTGGCCTATCGGGCCGGTCATGGGCGTCATGCCGGTCACCGTCGGCGTCGCGACGGTAAAGTATCCAAAAGTCGCCGCCGCGCTGCTTGACGCATACACCCATTCCACCTGCACCGGGTATGTGGCGGGCGCGAGGCTGCCTGGAATTGTTCCCTGCACCGTCGTGCCGGTCCACAAACTTAGCTGCGCCGTCGCGCCGCCTATCAGCACAAGGCTCTTGCCCGAGCCCAGATAATTGCCGAGGTTCGTGCCCGTCAGCGTGAAGCTCTGGCCTATAGGGCCTTCCGTAGGCGTTATCGTGGCGGGCGAGGTGACGTTGACGTTTATCGTCAGCGGCGAGCCCATATTGTTTACGTTGTCCTGCGCCACCGCTATTATCGTATGCGCGCCCGCGCCGAGGCTGAACCCGCCGGTATAATACGGATTCGTGCAGGTGCCGGGCGTTCCGGTTCCGGTCGGTTTTATGCTGTTGCATGCCGACAGCGGTTCATCCACCAGATACATTATCCCGTTCACGCCGGAGCTTACGCCTTTGGACACCGGGTCCGTCGCCGACAATGTCACCACGGAGGATGTCTTCATGTTTGTGACGGTTGTCGTATCCGGCGCGACGCCGTCTATCAGCGCCGCCACCACCGGCGCGGTGTTGTCCACATGCACAACCGTGGATTTAAGCGCCTCGTAATTGCCGGATGCGTCTATGCTGCCGAAAGCTATCAGGTGCATCCCTTCGCTTGTCACCGTGAACGTTCCGGCGTATAGCCTGAACATGCCCGTGGTCTGTCCGCTGAGCCCCAATGCAATCAGCGCGGTGGAAACATCAACCTTATAATATGTGGCCGACGCCGTATTATTTGTTGTCAGCGAATAGTACGGCGACATCGCCTTTGAGGTGTAGAGCTTCCCGGTCGGCGAAGTATAGCTGTTGCTAAGCTGCAAGCTCGTCGTTATATCGCCGACCTGCAATGCGCCGGACAATGTTACCGTAGTGCCGCCGGACGTTGTTACGGCGGCGCTGTAATTGCCTGTGGCAAGGTCGGACGGTATTACCGCGACTATCAGCCCGTCGGTCCAGCGGACCACCGTCGCATTTTCGCCGCCGATGCTGACCGTGCCCGCCGTTGTGCCGAAGCCGCCGCCCGCTATCAACAGATTGGAATCTTTTTCCTCGGTGGCCGTTATCACGGTGCCGGTGGTTACGGTTACCGGCAGCTCAAGCAACGCGCCCGTGTTGCCGACATTGTCGGTGGTCAGCGCATAAACCGTATGCGTACCGATTGCCAGGTTGAACGCGCCGTTATAATAAGGATTGGCGCAGGTGCCCGGCGTGCCGGAATTGCCCATCGATTTGCAGCTGAACGGCGACACGTCCACCAACAGAAATTCCCTGTTCACGCCGGAAGCGACATTGTTTGAAACCGGGTCATACGCGGTAAACGTGAATGTGGAATTAGCCAGCGACTGCACGGCGGGCAGCGCGACTATGTTTGTTCCTTTCAGCACCGACGTCGCGGCGTTGGATGTGGAAACCGCAACGCCGTTCATCTTGAAATATTCAAGCGGCGCGGTATTGTCCACAAAAACCGCCGTCGATTTGAGCGCTTCGTAATTGCCCGACGTGTCCACGCTGCCGTAGGCGACAAGGTGTATGCCTTCGCTTGTAACGCTGAATGTCCCGCTGTAAAGCGTAAACGCGCCGGTTGTTTCCGCGCTGAGCCCAAGCGCCAGCATCGCCGTCGACGGGTCCACTTCATAATAAGTCGCGGCGGACTGGGTGTTTGCCGTCAGCGACAGATAAGAGCTTGCGTCGGCGTACATCCGTCCCGTGGAGGAAGTGTAGCCTTTGTTAAGCTTCAAAGTTGTCGCCAGCGAACCAACCTGCAATGCGCCCGACAGCGTGACCGTCGTCCCGCCCGACGTGGTGACCGTGGCGGTATAATTCCCGGCGGACAGATTCGACGGAACGCCCGCTATTATCAGCCCGTCGGTCCAGCGGACAGCCGTGGCCGTTTCGCCGCCGATGGTGACCGTGCCGGATTGCGTGCCGAAACCGCCGCCCGCTATAAGCAGATTGGAATCTTTAAGCTCGGCGGCGCTGATTACCGTGCCGGTCGTAACATTAACGGGCAGCGCGACAAGATTGCTTGTGTTCCCGGCATTATCCATCGCAAGCGCATAGACGGTATGCGTACCTGCCGACAGGTTGAACGCGCCGCTGTAATACGGATTTGCGCATGTCCCCGCCGTGCCGGAATTGCCCATCGACGCGCAGTCGGCTGGCGATACGTCCACCAGATACATTGTCCGCCCTACGCCGGAAGCGACACCGTTTGAAACGGGGTCATAGACGTTCAGCGTGAAGGTGGAATTGGCTATGGCCGGTATTTGCGACAGTTGCACAAGCCCCATCCCGGCAAGCGAACCGTTGACGGCATTGGAAGTGGAAACCGCCACGCCATTCATCTTGAAATACACCAATGGCGCGGTGTTGTCGATATAAACCGAAGTGGATTTAAGCACTTCGTATGCGCCGGAGGTATCGAGACTGCCGAAGGCGACAACATGCGCCCCCTCGCCCGAAACAGAGAACGGCTGGCTGTACGCCGTGAAGTAAGAAGTGCTGTTTGCGCCAAGTCCCCCGGCAAGCACGGCGGTTGACAGGTCAACGGCATAATAAGTTTGCGCAGCGGATATCCCGCTTGTGTTCAGCGTAAACGAGGTTTGATTGGTACCATAAATCAATCCCGTGGACGAGGTGTAGCCGCTGTTTACTTGCAAAGTAGTAGTTATGGTTCCGATTACGACCAAGGCATTTGGTAGAGTTACTTTTGTACCGCTTGCAGTCACGACAACAGCACTGTAAGTACCTGCACCAAGGCTAGACGGAACGGTAACTACTATACCACTATCGGTCCACGAAACCACCGTAGCGGCAACACCACCCAAAAACACCTGAGAAGCAGTTGTTCCGAATCCGCCCCCCACCAAAGTCAACGAAGTTCCATTTTCCACAGCCGCGCTGATTACCGTGCCGGTTGTCACATTAACCGTCACCGTGCTGATTGCGCTGGTGTTGCCGACATTGTCATACGCCGATACATAAAGGCTATGCGTCCCCGCCGACAGATTGAATGGTGTGGTGTAGAACGGATTCGCGCATGTCCCTTGCGTAGCCGAAGTACTGACGTTGCCCCTGAAGCTGCAAGAGCTTGGCGGAACATCAATAAGCACATATTCCCCGTCGACACCGGAAGCTGCATTATTGGAATTAGGGTCGATTGCGGTTACGCTGAATGTGGAAGTTGCAACAGCAGCAACCGCAGATGCACTGGAAACAGAAACACCGCCTACCTGCAAATAAGGAACCGGGGCAGTTCCATCCACATAAATTGTGGTAGCGTTCAACACCTCATAATTCCCCGCATTATCCACGCTGCCATAAACCAAAGTATGCACGCCTTCGGAAGTTATCGAGAATGTCCCGGAATAAACCGTGAATTGTCCGACAGTTGAAGCGGACAATCCAGCGGCAATCAAAGAAGGTGATGGGTCTATAGCATAATAAACAGTTGCACTTGGGTTTGACGCAACAAGAGCTATCCAGTTTTTTGCTTCCTGCAAATATAAGTTGCCGTTGAGAGTGGTATAACTTTTGCCGGTATGAACCGCCGTAGCGGTGCTTAGCACAACTACCTGTAATGCCCGCACAAGCTCAATGTTATACACATTGTCCATTGCGGAATAATAAACAGTATGATGGCCTTGTGAAGGCGTGAACGGTCCGAAATAGACAGGATTATTACAGGTCCCGGCAGGAGTAGATGTAGATAGCACTGCCCCCCACATGCCGGTCTGTCCGATGCAGGTATCCGTCGTGAAATCAACCAGATAGTTAATGTTTTGCACCCCGGAAGCCACGCCGTTTGAAACCGGGTCTATGGCGGTAAGCGTTACACTGGATATAAAGGGAATATACAATGTCCCTTTTGAATACCAGCCGCTGCCGGAATAACTTATGGTTGAAACCGGCGGCGTACCGTCTACATTGATTGTGCCTGAAACCAGCGATTCGGCGTTCCCGTCCGCATCCATGCTTCCCACCGCCATGGATACGGTTCCCTCCGGCAGTATTATCGTACCGGTGCTTATTGTAAACTGCGATACGGTTGCCGTGCTAAGTCCCTGCGATAGAAGCTGTGATGAGGGATTGATAACGTAATAAGTAGTCGTAGGAGAACTGCCCGGAGAATACGGCAGCGGTTGTATTCCCGCATATTTGTTAATAGTTACCGTGTTATCTGCGGAATTCAGATATGAAAGCGAATTATACACAGTTACCGGCGGATATATATTCGGCTGTACCGGTGTTGTCGAACCGAAAACCGCATAGAATCCGGTAGAACTGTATATATTGAAAGAGACCTCGGCATCGGTAGTATCAATGCTTATGGCAGTTGAATCATACATTGTTCCGTCGGAGCCGAATTCCACTACGCGCAGGCCGTTAGCACTAATTCCCGCTTTGGCCATGTACCGCTCATGGTATTTCAATGTACCAGTACATGCTAAAGAAATGGCACTGGTTGAGAGCGACACAATAGGAGACACGGGCAATAGCCCCTGCCCGTGCAAATTCGCCAATGCTGTTTTGAGCGTCCCGGAAGAAACAAAAGAAGAAACCACACTGGAATCGCAGGTATCGCTGAAGGGAGAAGTGTGAACGCTGCTAGACGATGTTTCAACACTGGAAGTTGCAGCCTTTGCCGTGATACTACTGGCAGATACTCTCTTGGCCGTAGCAGCAGAAACAGTTTTTGCAGAAGACCCGAAGGTGAGGGAAGAACCCCACAAGTTTTCTGAAACTATAGTTACTTGTCCAGAAGCATTATCAAACGTATTAGTTATAGCAAGGTTAATAACTTTGGAACGGAAAACAATAGGGGATGCCCAGGTAACTGTCGCATCGATTCCGGTCCAAGTTAGCCCTGTCGGGACAGTAGTCCAGACGTTGTTCACTACCGAGGCTGAACCCGCTGCCTCTAATATAATGTTATTAAAGCTATTTGAAGTATAATCCTCATGGAATATACTTGAATATCCGGCATCCACCCCCCCGCCACCAATAAAGTAAGGAAACGCAGGATTGGACATGCTGTATGGAACCACTACAGTATTCCACAACATCCCGCCAGGACTAGAAGAAAGTGAAAAAGTTCCCATCGGGCCTCCGATATAATACCCATATTCTGGCCCTGTACAACTAATGATTCCCATGGTAATAACCGTATCAGGCAAAGTGATTGTAGTGTTAGATGACACTTGTCGGGCCAGGGGGGTATAGGGACTATCAGATACGTTTACAGACTCCTTATTGCCAGCAGAGTCCGTCACGACTACGCGGAATACATCAGTGGGGGGAATATTTATTTTTCCTCCCGAAGTGGACAATGTCTGGATAAACGTGCCATCCTGTGCATATATAGAAACATTTTGGATTGTGTTTGGGGATGAAGGTGCTGTTACTGTTATTTGAGCATCCACTGAAATGATGCTCATGGTTCCATCAGCATTAGTCACAGTATTTATATCGGAATTTGCCGTATCGACCAGAATATTGATTGCTCCAACAGTAAATGGCGCAATTGTTTCTGCGCCCGCATTAGTTTTTGCATCAACGGCATACGTCCCAGGGGACAATGTAATCACAGATCCATAGACAGCCCCTGTGAAGGTATAAGTGCTGCCTGTAATAGTCACACTCGCGATATCCGGCCCTCTTACTGTTAGATAAAGATTTTGATACAAAGTGGATGGAGTTGTGTCCGGTGGATTAGTACCACTGAAATTGGAATACACACTATTAGACTCAACACTCGACCACAATGTCACAACAGGAGCGGGCGTAGTCAAAGTAAAACTTGTCATCGCCCAATTACCAGCCTTGTCAAAAACACGGGCATAAAGTAGCCCATCTGGCAGTTCATCGCTGACAGGGCCAGAAATGGCATTCAAGTCAGATTCGCTATAAGTGTTGCTGCTATCGTATTGAACCCAGTCCGATTTAAGCAAAGTTCCACCACCAGAAGGGTCCCCTTTCCATATTTCAAACAACCGGATACCTGAACCATCGGCAACGGTGGGGTCGTCACTGCACTTATAAGACCCAACAGAAGAACTTTCCCCACTCGCAAAAATTGAAAAATTGCCACGATCTACTGAAGATACTTGATTGCCGTTCCCATCCAGTATTTTTAGTGCAGGCACATGAGATGAAGCCGGGATAAGATTTGAAGATTTATATTGGGTATATGCGTTAAGTTGCGTAGAATTGAGAGTTTCCTTGATGTCATATATAAGACCAGCCCCGTGCGCAGTTAAATCAGCAATCTCTGCATCCAACACAGCTTCTCCACCGAATACAACTATTATTTGCGAAGCAACTGCGGTAACGCCTGCACTGGTAAATATTTCAAGAATATAAAAGTTTCCAGTTGCATTATAAGGAACAATATTATCAGCAATTCCCCATTGAATATTGAGAGCATATGATGGTTTATTGGCTAACGCATAAACGGTTTCGACATAGGTATCATCACGAACCGCTTGTATTTGAGTAATAGAATTAAAATTAGTCGCATATGGGTCTTGTAATTCAATCGCATCAGATTCATTTCTTAAGATAAATGGAACACTTGACCAATCCTTGGATGTTGCAGTAGCCACAATATTATTACGTTCTTCGGCAGTCATTGTTCCATTCCAGGTTTTTGCCCCAATCCAGCCCCCAATCCAGCGTCCTGATTTGTAATTGAAGTTGGCCAAATTACTAGTGTCGTAGTACCATTGATTAGGACCTTGCTGGGCATTCGGGGATACTTCTGAAACCAGATCGGTAGAATAAATTTGAGACATCGGTGAATCTGATGATAACGGCAGCGTGCCGGAATACGCAAACCCCAAATAAATGCCGGGATGATAAAACTCTTTCCCCATTGACAATACATTTTTCACATTTTGCACGAATCCGTTAACACTTTTGTTATACACTATATCGCCAATTTCCATGCCGATTGGTGTTCCCGACGAAATATTCAAAAGAACAAGCGGCGGCACTTGTGCTTTTGCAATTCCGCAGGAAAAAACAACTAAGAACACCGATATAATACGCACTTTATTTATATGCATTTTTATATTTACCCCGTCCTTCATTGCGACTGATTTCAGCAAGAATGCCCTTTGCCATTTCCCCAACAGTCGTGCGGAATATCGGACTTTTATCATCAACAAACATCTGGAAATCTTTTTTGACCCTCGCTCTGCGGGAAGCATCCGTATCGTGATTGAATGCGTCGGAGTCTGAAATAAAAAAAGAAAATGCGCCATTAAACATATATTGCGGATATTTATTCGGATGCTCAAATATCTCAAACATATAGTCTAAAACCGGTGTCATCCGATAGGTATCCCACATAAGAAATAGCCCCCCCCTGGCACACTCGGGGAAGAAGTCTGAATCCTTTTCCAAATATTTCAGTTCTTCCCTAACCTCTTCCCAAGTCGGCGGTGTACCGAACCACATACGATATACTTGAGACTTCAAACTAGGCGGATACTCACTATGTCTGAGATACGGTTTCATTGTTTCCCCTACCAATTGCCGTGTAACTACTGAAAACGGTTTATGTTTAGTCCAAACTTGGTGGCCATTTAATTCACTTATTGAGTGAATCAGGAAAAATCTTATTTTATTATCCTGTGTATATTTCAAGGCTGGCAATATTTTGTCCGTAACGCATTTTTCATCACCATTGAGTGCTACGCATGAATCCAGCCAGGTATCCCAAAAAGCGCGCAATGCTACACGCCGAACATAAAAAGATACTCCATAGGCTTCTCTCGGCTTCTCAAAATCCGCATCGCTTATTGACAATGCGACTACATGCATGGCGTTAAAAAGTTGTTTGTCCGTGAGACTTAACGGTTTTATCACCGTGGATGGCACAGGAACAGGTTTTTTTGTTTTCCCGGTCAGTGCATCAAATACACTCTGAATATACCTTTCAAGAATGGGCCGGTCTTTAGCATCCACTTTAGAAAAATCAAGCGAGGCCGTGGAGACGTCTACCGTGACGACTTCGGTGCTTACTGTATTTGGTTCAACCGGCTGGACATTTCCTGAAATTACAGGAACGAGATAGTTACCAAGTGTGCCAGAGCTAGTTCTGGGCGCGGCTAAATCAACCGTGGCAGAACTTGCCGAAACAGCAGGCTTACTCTTATTCTGCGCGGCAAAACATGTTACGCCAGAAAATCCAATCATCACCATAACCGGAATAAAAATTTTTTTCATACCTTAAAAATTTCCTTTATAAAATCCATAGCGCGATTCACTTGGTAAATGGTGGTAAATGGGGTAAATGGGGACAGGTAACGCTCTAGGTCATAGTGCAAAACCTAAATATACACCTGTATGATAAACTTTAAATAACCCGGCGAGATTCAGGAAATTGCCAACCCCTCCTATATTTAAATTACGATAAACCACATCCCCCATTTCAAAACCAACTTCCTCACCGGAAGAAGTGGTCATAGGGGCATTATTTTGGATACTACCATTTGATGAAGTGTCTTGCGCTTTCGATAGGGTAACCATTAACGATAGCATGAAGCCACTGAAAGTTATTATTTTTAGTAGCTTATTCATGGCTTTAACCCTAAGTGGCGCTCTCTAGACCCCACTATATACAAATCGTTTTCAATATCCGCATTTGGAATTACTTTTCTAATATCTTTATCCTGTTCAAGCTGATGTAGAATTTTCTTTTCCCGCCGCCGTCGGCTGCCATCCGGATCATTAGGAAAATCGAATATATCTGCGGAAAGATATCTATATGCGGCACGGACAAGACCGGGTGCATAAGCATGGGGTTTCTCTAGGAAATCAAGCAATTTATCCGCCAATTTCGGGAATTTAAGCGTTGCAAGCCCAATATCTGAAATAGCAAAAAAATCCGGGTCCTGAGTCAGTGATTCGTAATTCTTATAAAATTCATCTTTGCGTTCTTCAAAACAAATATATAGCTCCACAGCATCTTGCCGCAAATAATTTGGATTCTGCTTATCATTGAAAATTGGAACCATAGCATTCACTATCGCCAATAAGTTTTCAGGGGCAAACTTGGCATGATTTTTATTCTGGCAATCTCCAATAGTTTTGGAAATATTCCGGATAAGGTCTCTTTTCCACTTAATGTTTATATTTTTCTGTATGCCCGGCAGCATATGCTGCATAACACAAGTTTCATAGCCTTCCGCTTCACATTGGTCATTATAGTGATCCTCCATCAGATTAAATGTCCAGATTTTTATCGCAGAATAAACATGGAAACCTTCCCCTGACTTATTAATGAATTCCTTTTCCGTAAGCGCTCCATCCATCGCGTCAAGCGCATAAAATTGTTCGTCCAGACTTAAGTTCAAAGCTTGTATTCTTTTATCCCGCTTGCGTTCCGATAATTTATCCTGGAGGAAATCCAAAAATATCTGCAAGTATGCCGTAACTCTAGTACGCGCTTCCACCGGAACACGCGACATATCGATAACCAATGTATTCGTTGTAATTTTAAGCGCCACCATATCTTCCCCGCCACTTACGACTGATGTCGATGCTACCGGTTGCATGGCAACTACAGTTGTGCTAGCCACTGTTGTCTCGGCAATCGCGTTAGTATTTGCGGGCATGGCGCCGCTGGAAATTGGCACACTATCCGCAAAAACCGGGACCGACAATCCACAAGCCATTACAGCTATCGCAATAAAAATTTTTTTCATGCCTTTAAAGTCTCCTTTATAAAACCCATAACGCTATTCTATTAAAACCTATTCCGCAATGCCGCATTAAAGCAATCAATGCTAAATCTCGGTTCTGTTCGCGTTGTTGCTCTGCCGTTTCACGCAAGGCCCCGGTTTTGCAATTGTGGTTTTTGGAAATGTTCCAGCCACAATGCTCCCCGAGAAGTTTTACTGCCGGTCCTGACGGTATACGCGAATTCCCCGCCAATCCCTGCCGGTCAATCGGCCCTCTTCCCTTGCACCAATCACCGGACTTTAATTCTGTTCAACCCAACCCTACAAAATCTGTGCGCATCCCGCCACGCGGCTTATTCCCGTCGTAAGATGCAAAAATGCAAGACGCCGCGCAACTAAACAACTATGCGTGTCCCGAGCATAAAATCAAGCGCGTTGCCGTCGTTCCCGTCGAAATAGAATTAAAAAAATGAAGGTTCCCCAATCCGTAGTAGTCCCTAACTAAAATATACCGAATTCATATTCCGCATGTCAATTTTTTTGCCGCATAATAATTAATTATTCCAAAAGTTCTTTTTAGCTATCCAAACTAACCCAAAAATAGGATAAGTTAAACGCGCCGTTATAATAAGGATTGGCGCAGGTGCCCGGCGTGCCGGAATTGCCCATCGATTTGCAGCTGAACGGCGACACGTCCACCAACAGAAATTCCCTGTTCACGCCGGAAGCGACATTGTTTG
>Ga0326728_10006220_pt1 | contig 32419 bp, 32 predicted proteins | sample MB3enrmetagenome_FD_207602 | JGI IMG/M metagenome (GOLD analysis project Ga0326728, IMG submission 207602) | Lab enriched peat soil microbial communities from McLean, Ithaca, NY, United States - MB31MN | ecosystem: Environmental > Terrestrial > Soil > Wetlands > Peat | place: USA: New York... | reverse complement strand
CCTCCGGATCGCCTCCTCGCCTTTCTGGAGGGTCTCTGATTATGCCGATCGCATCCTGTCGGGACATCCGTGCTCCGTGACCCGCGATTCAAATGTCGGCATAATCCGGAAGTCGGCATTCTGCGGCTTATGCCGCTCGCGGCACAAGCGGCGTTATTGTCGATGGCCAAATCACCGTCGTCCAAGTAGCGGGTCAGGGCTTTCCAGTTCGACAACGTGTAGGCGATGGCCTCGCCCTCAGGGCTCTTGGGCAATACTTGCGGCTGCTCTCGTTCCAAGTAAGCACGGATGTCATCGAGGATCGGTTTTGATTTTTCCTGCCGCAGGATGCGGCGTGCCTCACCCTTCAGCTTTCGTTCGCCCGCTTCGCGCTCCACATCATACAGCAACCGGATATAGGCGAGCATCACCGTCGAGCGCATCAAGTCTGAAGACTGCGCTTCAAAAAAGCGCCGCCTTGAGTGCGCCCAACATGCGACCTCGATGATTCCGCGTTCCGGTTTCTTATAGAAATGATCGTACCCGGAGTAGGCGTCGGCCTGGAGATATCCCCGGAACTGTTCCAGGAACGCTTCCGGCCCATCACGGCTGCGCGTGGGCGTGTAGTCATAAACCGTGTAGGGATGTTCGTCATCTCCCACATAGGTCCAGATCCGGCCCGTCCGGGTGCGCGGCAAGTCCGAATCCAGCACGGGTACCGGTGTGTCGTCGGTCTGAACCGCTTTCGAATCCAGCACCTGCTGTTTCATCAGCGCGTAGAGCGGACTGACCAGATCGGCGCCGGCGCGCATCCAGTCGCACATCGTCTGGCGCGACAACTCCACACCCTGGCGCCCGAAGATCTCCTCCTGGCGGTTCAGCGGCAAGTGATCCCCATACTTGCTGACCGCCACGTGCGCCAACAGCCCCGGCCCCGGCAATCCTTTTTCAATCGGTGCCATCGGCTTTTCCGCCGTCACCACCGTACATCCCTTCGGGCAGGCGTATTTCTGACAGGCTTCTTCGATCACCATCAGCGACGCCGGCACGTATTCCAGCCGCTGGCGGGTGTCTTCTCCGATCCGTTTCAACGGCTCCTGGCACTGGGGACACTGGCGTGCGCCTTCCCCCAGATCATGGACCACCCGTTGCCGCGGCAAAGATTTCGGCAGCGCCCCCCGGCCATGCCCGGGACGCTGGGGCGTCGACTTCGCGCCCGTAGGAGGCGCTGCCGTTTCGCCGGAGGGAGAAGGAGCCTTTTCCGCCCGGGCCATGATCTCGGCGGCAAACATAAATAGCTGGTTTTCATCCACCCGCTCACGCCGCGGCCCATAGCGCGCCCGCAGCAATTGCTCCACCCAATGCAGCAGTTGCCGCAGTTTCCGCTCCCGCTCCACCGCTTCCCCGAGCAGCCCCATCACCATCTGCCGCAAGGCCGCCGGATCGCTGGGGAGTTGGTTGGGATTAATTTCCACCGGCGTGTTTCTCCTGCCCCCGCTCGGCCTGCTCCCGCTCCACCTCCAGGTCCACCCATTCGTTCACCAGTTCCCGGAAGCGCTTGTAGTTGGCCACCTTCTGCTGCATCTCCGCCACGTGCTCCGGCCGTACAAAGCGGGTGGTGCTCTTGCCCCGCCAGGTAAAGCTGAGCTGGTAATAAGGCCCGTGCTTCTGTGGGTGCTTGGGGTCTTTGCAGCGGCAGCCGGCTTTGCCACATACGTTGTACTGCTCTCCCAGGCTGCCGGGGTGCATGGGCCCTAGTTCGGTTAGTTGCTTTTGGAGATGCTCAACCTGGTGTTGAATGCGGGTAGTGTTCATAGCCGATATCATTACAAAGCTATCGGATTCTGTCAACAAGAAAATGCCTTCTCCATGCAAAAATATTCAGGAAGCATCGCTCGCCTTCCCGGCCTTTTCCCGCTCTTCCTCCTGCCTCGCTGCCGGCAGGGTGTAGCGCTTCCGGCGCTTCCCCTGACTCAAATCAATTCCTTCCAGCAGCACCGCCAACTCCCAGGCGGCAATCTCCTTGCGGCCCGTCTCCACAAACGGGAACTGGAACGTTCCCGCCTCCAACCGCTTGTACCAGATCGCCCACCCGTCCCGGTCCCAATACAAAATCTTCACCCGGTCCGTCCGCCGATTCGAGAATACCAGGAGGTGGCCAGCGTAGGGGTTGCACCCGATCACATGCTCGGCCAGCATCGACAATCCGTCGAACGAGCGGCGCATGTCGCACGGCACCGTACACAGATACACCTTGATCGCCGCCGGAAAACTCAGCATCGCGGCAACTCCAGAGCCGCCAAGACGGTGCGCAGCGTCTCTTCATCGACTCCCTTGGTAATGCGCAGCCGCCGACCCCCACTCAAAACCAACTCAATCCCCGCATCCGCTCCTCCGGCTTCCTCGCTCACCAGAGCAAAACTGGTCGGTCGCCCGTGGATACCGGGTTTTGACGTCGTCCCGGCCTGCCGACTGGCCCTGAGCTTGTGCTGCCACCAGTAGAACTGGCTCTCTTTCAGCCGACGCTGCCGACAGAATTGCCGAATCGATATGCCGCTCTGTGCCGCCTCACTGATGGTCCTCTGCCAATAACGTGCCTTCTCCACGTCGCCCTTCCCGATGTCACTCATTCCACACCTCCGCGTTTGGCTACCACGTGCGCCCTGCACGCATGTCCTGGAGATCATTTGTCGGGGAAGTATCAGGCAGGAACTTCAACTGCGGAAGATGGGTTCACCGGACGGATACGCTTATGAGGCCAGAGTCCCGGCCATCCGCGGCTTCGCCACTCAGGGCGATACTCTCGAAGAGCAGGTAGCAGGTTGCGCACAGTTGCGCTTCAACTGTGCGGATTTTTTCCTAAGGAACCGTGCGCCGTTTCTGCATCTCGAGTCGGGCTGGTGTGGGCATGGGGTTTTGGTAGGGCCGGCTTCAGGCAAACATAATACAACCACAAAGCGGTGATTCCACTGACGTAACGACGATGCAGTCTCGCCGACCCGGACCAAGCAGCGAACGCGACAACAGCGAATAAGGGGATCGACACAAGCCTTAGCCATTGTCCTGTTGCCAAAGCAATCATAACAATGGCAATTGCAAAAAAGGGACAGTGCAGAAGGAGGACTTCACAGAGCCGTCTTTCTGCCCTAATTTTGAGCAACCTCGATGCCTCCCCCGGCGCGAAGTCTCTCAGGTGATCTCTCATCACAAACGAACTGGGTAACGCTGCGGGCTCTATTTGAGCTGCTCCCTGGAGGAGGGGAATGACAAGTTTGTTATGCTCCTCAGCACGCTTGTTTTGCTCCTCCTTCTCGGCGGTCTCATCTTGGTCTTTCAATTTCTTGATCCTGCCCGCCGTGGCTTGCCAAAAGGCCGAACTAACGAAGCCCACGATATAGGACATAAACAGAAATGCCACGAAGCGATAGACATTTCCCCTCGACGCATCGGAGAGTGCCGCGCGAACGGCGCCAGCGCCGCCTGGCATGATGAGGCACCAGATGGAGAGGACTGCCGCCCCCGGGATGACGCGGGCGATGAGATCGTAAAAAATCTGCGGGACCAGACTCCACATGGTGCCTCCTGCGCCGCAGTCGACTCATTTCAAGCCGGTTCGTACGCCTTTGCATTTAGATAAAAGATTCCCTGCCCGATTGCAAGTGAATTCTCTTTTGGCCGGCGGGCGCAAAGCGCAGCATTGCGGTCATTCCCGTTCCCATCCCGAACACGGAAGTTAAGCCCTCCAGGGCCCATGGTACTGCGCGGGCGACTGCGTGTGTACAGCGACTTTCATCTTTATCAAGCCAACAAGCGCAATGCGGCCGTGGATGCGGACAAGATTGCCTATCCGGCTGCGGACGATACGCGGATCTTTCAGTTCATAGATGACGTCCGGTCGAATGCGATTAACAACGCCCTCATGCCCTTCCGCGATTTCTCTGATATCGAGGGCTATCTGCGACAACAGTGGGCGGGAATGATGTTTTCGTTCCTGCTTCACCAGAACGAGGTCGCTCGTGTGACTGATACCCTCTCCATGTTGACTAGTATCAGTGAACGAGTCGAGATGCTTTCGCGCCAGATACTTGCATCCGTCGGCACGAAGACGGCCAAGCTCACCGCGGAACTCTACGACAAGATGCTGCAGTATGAATGCTCCCGAAACATGGCGTATATGGGTGTACGGCCAACGCCCAAGGCGGTCCTATCTTACGAGTCATTCGACCGCTGCTTTGAGGCGCTAGGGGGGGCGTTAAAAATCGATCCCAAGGAAGACTATCTGTCCGTGGGGCCGGACGGATACATCAGCCTCAAAAAGCTTGAGGCGGATCGAAAGAACTATAGAGAACTGCGCGAGGACCTACAACAAACGTTAAACAGCAGCGGGATCGGCCCCGAAGCTTACTTGGCAGCCGGCGCAGCCTAGGCCGAAATCATGGGTGGAGCAGCGGGCAGCCACTGTCAATCGCTCTGTGATTGACGGCGTGTACCCACGCCGGTGGCGCGCACATTGCGCCGTTCGCAATGTGTGCGGCTGGATGGACAACCCGTTCCCATTTCGCCACGGCGAATCCCCGACCCGAACACGGAAGTTAAGCCCTCCAGGGCTCATGGTACTCCGCGGGCGACTGCGTGGGAAAGTCGGTCGTCGCCGGGATGATTCGATAAGACGCCCGCCCTCTTGGCGGGCGTTTTTGTTGTCCGGCTGACTACCGGTCTGCGTTCCGGGTTTTGTGATGTCCAGAGACTTGATTTGCTATAATCGACGCATGAAGAGAGTCTCAGCCAAACGCAAGGTCAGACAGTTTACCGTGGTCATCGAACAGGATGAAGACGGCTACTATGTGGCGACTGTTCCCTCCTTGCCGAGTTGCTACACTCAGGCGCGTACACTGCAAGAACTGGCGCCGCGGATTCGCGAAGTGATTGCGCTTTGCCTCTCCGAACAAGACGCACCCCGGATGAAGTTCATTGCTCTCGAGCAGGTCGAGGTCAGCGCTTGAGTCGCCTGCATCCTGTGCGGTCCCGCGAGGTGGTGCGGTTTCTCGAGTCTCTGGGATTCGTCCAGGTTAGACAGAAGGGCAGTCACAAATTCTTTCGGCATGCAGATGGTCGTACGGCAACCGTTCCCGACCATAAGGGCGAGGACCTCGGCCGCGGCATCCTGGCAAAAATCCTTCGCGATGCCGGTGTGAAACCGGCGGAGTTTCTCGCGTGGCTATCCTGAGATCCAGACAACGAAGAAACAAGCATTACTCGGCCCTGCGCGAGCGGCTGAAGCGGGAAGATGCCGCCGAAATCGCCAAGCTCACTCCTGCCCAACGCTTGCGGGCGGCGCTGGATCTTTCGGACTTTTGCCTGATGCTGGCCGCGAAGACTCGAGAAGCCGATGCTCAACGAAGCTCTACGAAAGGTCGTCGCCGCGCTCGATAGGCTGAAAATTCCGTATGCCCTGATTGGGGGCCTCGCGGTTGCAGCACACGGTGTTGTCCGCGCCACCCAGGACGTTGACCTGATCGTTGCCCTACCCGTTCAAGAAGCGCCTTCCTTGGAACGGTCCTTGAGGGACAATGGCTTCCAAGCGACCTTTTATCGGGGGGCAGCGGATGACCCGATCCCTGGCGTGATTCGCCTTACGATTCCCGTGGCCGGTGCAGAGGTCAAGTGCGACGTCCTTTTAGCATCGCGAGATTGGCAAACGCGAGCCGTAAAAAATGGCACATCGATTGACCTCGGCAGGTTCGTCGTCAGGGTCGCACAACCCGCCGACCTGTTTCTGCTCAAATTGTATGCCGGCGGGCCTCAGGACCTGATCGACGCTGCGCAATTGTTTAATCTCCAAAGCTCTACCGAACAAGCTCGGTGGAAGGCCGCGGCGGCGCAGCTCCGGCTGACTGGGGAATACAATCGGTGCCTAAAGTTTCTTAAACCTGCCGAGGAATAACGCTGGACGTCGCGGTCGTGTAGACGCCGCAGAGTGTTTCTTGTAGGGGAGTTTCGAGTCCCCAAGCGGGCTCGGTCGCGCGTCGCGATCAGGCCTTTCTGTTTCTGGAGCGAAATCAAGCTACTGGTGGAGGAACTCATGTCAGCGTTTGCAGTCCAGCGTGTAAGTCACGAATACACGCAGACCAACGATGCGCCATCCTCTGCGGCGAGTCTTTGGGCGGCCTTCTTAACAGATGGCGGAAGTTTCAAGGGGTAAGTTGCTTTACTCATCATCTCACCTCTCCCAGGATATCTGCCGGGCAAAGGTAGGAATCCCGAATCGATCGCCTTTGGTGGTCTAAAGCCTCAGATTTTATATTCAAAAATAACGGCAGCCCGCTTAAGATGGGAATTTGGCACCGGTGCTCTTGACAAGTCGCCATGGACAATCCCGTTTACTCTAACTCGATGCACGTGATGGACGAAATCATCGCGCACGGATTCCCGACCGAACGCGGACGGCTAATTCACGCACTCGTGGGCGGCTCGCAGCTTCATGGCGTGAAGCTGGAAGGCAAGGACGACCACGATATTTACGGAATCTACATCGAGACGCCGGAATCTTGCTTCTGGGAGGGTTTCCCGCATTTCGTCACCTCCACGGCGCTACAGGGCGAGCGCAATAAAGCAGGTGATGTGGATGTCATCTGCTACTCGCTACGACGATTTGCGCGACTGGCCGCAGCCGGCAACCCCACAATCCTGCACATGCTCTTTACGCCAGCCGACAGCAATGAAGTCTTTTGGAGCGCGGTGATCGCTTCGCGAAACTTGTTTCTGGCCAAAGCCCACGCGCACAAATACAAGGGCTATGCGGACGCCCAACTTCGCCGCATGACGGGCGACCGGGGCCGCGGAAAACACGGCCAGCGGCCGGAACTCGAAAAGCAATTCGGCTTTGATGTGAAAGCCGCGATGCACGTCCTCCGCCTTCTGCACGAGGGCATCGAGTTTGTGAGCCGGGGTTGGGTAACGCTACCCCGTCCCGAGCCCGAACGGAGCAAACTGCTCGCAGTCCGGCGCGGGGAATGGTCCCAGGACCGAGTCATAGCAGAAGCCAATCGTCTGTTTGCAGAGCTCGATGCCGCCGTCCAACACTCCCCCTTGCCAGAGTGCGTGGGTCTCGACGCCATTGGCAGGCTCGTGACCCAAATCTGTCTTGACGCTTGGGAGCAATGGGGATGGAGTGGCAAAATGAGATGCAGCCAGCCACAATCCAAGTGACCTTCCTGGCAATCGTGATAGCCCCCATGAACCTGGAATATTATTGAAAGGAAAGGAGAAAGTCGTTGGATTGATGAATGTGAATTCTCAATCTCGATGGCGTGCGGGGTGAAAATCATGATAGGTTCTATACATGACGGACTACTCAACCCACAAACTCGGCCGACTTTTTAGACGTGTCGCCCTGGTCTCGATACTTGCCATCTGGGCCACTCTTCCACACAACTCTTCGATCGCGGGGCAACCGGTTGATGCTGTCCCTGCGCAGAAGATTATCGCCCTCACCTTTGACGATGGTCCGCGGCCCTGGGTGCTTAAAGGAAACTCCGAGGCGGGCCACGCTTCACCCAGCCTGCTGGATTTGCTTGACCGGCAAGGCGCCAAGGCTACGTTTTTTGTGATGGCTTGGCGGCTCGCTCCCGCTGCGGACAAGGATTGCCGGAAGATTGATACGGGCATTACTTGCCGCCAGGCCGCCGAAGAGGAGCACCGCCGCGGTCACGAAATCGAAAACCACACCTACGGCCACGGCAACTTCCGCCTCATGAAGAAACGCTATGGGGAGGATTGGATCCTGAACGACATCGATCGTGCCTCCCGCACCATCGAGCCCATTACCGGCGTCAAGCCGCAATATGTGCGGCCGCCGGACTGGGAGATCTGGCCGGAGCTGGCCCAGCGAATTGAGGCGCGCGGCTACCACATCATGAGCAAGTCCACGGCTCTGCCGCCCGCACGGCGCGACGTCGATTCCGAAGACTATTTCTGCGTGGGCAAGGATTTGTCCAAATGCCCGCGGCCCTCCCTTTATGACTATGTCCTTCAAACCCTCGCGCAGCGGGAGCGCAAAGGTGTGTTCGACCATATCCTGGTCTTCCACGAAATCCCCAATTCGGTTGAAGTCCTTTCCAAGCTGATCCCTGAGCTCAAGAAGCGCGGCTATACCTTCGTGACCCTCCAGAAGTATATGGAATTAGTAAAACCAGGATAGCCTGCGAAGCATCATAACGTAATGGCAACGGGGCGCAGAAGAGCGCAGTAAGGCCCTTTCGCTTTCGATTCGCTGCGTCTCCGCGCTTCTGCGGTGAGCAAGATCGCGGGGAGTTGTATCCCACCCCGCAGAGTGCTAGGCTGTAGGCAGGAGGCGTATATGCGAAGTTTGCATATTGTCTTGTTATCGTTGTTGCTGGCGGCTGTACCCAGTGCCCTGGCTCAACGAGGTGGCGGAGGCCATGGCGGTGGCGGCGGTGGTGGCTTCCACGGCGGTGGTGGAGGCGGTTTCCATGGTGGCGGTGGAGGCGGCTTCCGTGGCGGGTTCGGAGGCGGCTCCGGAGGCCGCGGATTCAGTGGGGGCTACGGTACCCACTCCGGGGGCAGACCGTATGGCGGCTACTACGGCGGCAGAGGTTATGGCGGGTACGGCGGCTGGGGCCGCGGTGGCTGGGGCCGCGGTGGCTGGGGCCGCGGCGGTTGGGGATACGGCGGCTGGGGTTATGGCGGCTACGGATGGGGTTTCGGCCTCGGCTACTGGCCTTACTATGGGTATTACGGTTGGGGATATCCATACTACCCGTACTATTCTTACGACCCATGCTACCCGTACGGGCCATATGGATGCGATCCTTACGGCTATGGTCCCAATGGCTATACGATCGACCCTCCGGCAAGTGGATCGGGACCCTCGACCTACTCCCCGGGGGGCGATCCCCCGACGACCCAATCCCCGAGGAGTGATCCCCCGGCAGCGCCGAGTGCGAAGGCAGATGGGCAGTGGCATCACTTTGGTAATCAGCCCGCCCCCACGACACAGCCCGCTGCGCCGCGAGTGACGCCGGAATCACATGTGACCAATCCGTCCGCGGCGCACATTGTCTACATCGCGGATGGCCAGTGGCACCACTTCAGCCAGTAGGAAGCGGGGAGCGTTCGCCGATAAGTAAACCTCGGTCCGCGCAAGCAAGAATGGGCCGGATTTGAGGGTGTGCCCGACCCTATTGAGGCCTGCAAAATCGAGTGACAAGAGCCCCCTCGATCCCCACCAGGCTTCTTGCATCCCCCCGCCCAGGCCAAAAACTCTCACAATTCAGGTCGTGCAAAAAAATCCGCATCGCCAAGAGTTGGCACTGGAAAGTTCCCGGCGACGGGGTTAGAGTTATGCCCGGCCAAGCAGGGAGGAAGTCTGCCCTCTCGGTCCTTTCGCCTGACTTGTCCTATTTTAGGGAGGAAATCCCGTGGGTCTTCTTTTCTGTTTCTTAGGTGCCCTGGCATTTGGCGTTTTGGGGTCGGTCTCGAAAGTGGCGGAGCAGCGGAAATGCGCCGCCTCCGGGTTGGTGGTGAGCATGTGCGGGTGGGCGACACTGGCGATGTTGGGCCGAACCGTAGCGCTCCCTTCAGGATTCCACATTGCGTTTAAAGTGGTTCCCGTCGCCGTCGCGTGCGGGATTTGCGCTTCGGTAGCTTACTTCGCTTTCCAGACTTCCATCCAGATGGGGAAAGTCACCGTCGGTTGGTTGATGATGAATCTCTCGGCAGGCGTTCCTGCGGTAGTCTCCATCTGGGTTTATGACGAAAAACTGACCCCGATTAAAATACTCGCATTTGCGCTGGGGCTCGTGTCGGTCCTGTGCCTTTTTCAGGGCCAGAAGATTGATTCCCGTGATGCGACGAAAGCCAGCGCGGGAAAGGAGTAAACCCTCATGTGGTTCCTGCTGATGCTCGTCATCCTGGTGACCAACGGTATGAGCGCCTATGGTTTGAAGGTCATTGCCGGGTGGGCGCTTCCCGCGACGGTGAAATACCCCTATTTGTGCATTTGGTATGCTGGGGGCATGACCAGCATCTTGGTGCCGATGCTGCTGAAAGGTATAAGACTGGGCCGGAAAGAACTTCTGTGGGGCGCCATAATGGCCTCACTAAGTTTAGCGGGCCAGGTGGCCATGTCACTCGCACTGGACGCGAAGGTGCCTGGACACGTCGTGTTCCCCATCGCCATTGGCGGGTCAATCTTCGTGGTGGCCTTGTCTGGCCGGGTTTTCTTTCACGAGCGCATGAACAAGTTGACCCTCTTCGGAGTCGCCCTGGGATTTGTGGCCGTTATTCTTTTAGGCATAAGTTAATTTAGGGATATTTGACGAAAGGATAGAGAAAACGATGGACTGGGAAACTTTCTGGACTTAGATTTCGAAGCCCGGCCTCGTTCAAATTCAAGAAACCGAGGAGATAACCATGCAGACCGCAAACAGGGAAATCATATTGGTAGCGCGAGCTGACGATATGGGTTACACCCATACGGGAAATCTGGCCACGATAGATTGTCTACGCAACGGCATCTTAAGATCCGCCGCGATTTTAGCGGTCGCGCCGTGGTTTGAGGAAGCCGCGAAGATTGCTCGGGAAAACCCCGACCTTTGCTTCGGTGTTCATCTCGGCATCATTGGGGAATGGCGGGGCTACCGATGGCGACCCGTCCTTCCTTATTCCGAAATTCGCACCCTGGTTGACGAAGATGGGTTCCTCTGGGCGTCTCCGGCAGAGTTTTGGGGACACAATCCCGACTTGACCGAGCTAGAGAAGGAATTCCGCGCCCAGGTCGATCTTGTCAAGAAGAGGGGCGTGAAGGTGGAATACATCGATACTCATTATCATATGCCCTATGATCCCCGGCTCCAGCCCATGGTGGAACGCATTGGTAAAGACTATAAGGTTCCAGTCTCTTCCCTGCTTGGAGAAGTACCCCTCGACGATTTTGGGATCTATTCGCTCCCTCCGGAAGAAAAGGAAAAAGCGCTCGCCCAGATTCTGCAGGACTTGAAACCCGGAGTCCATTTGTTGATCGGGCACCCGGGCTACGCATCGCTCGAAAACGACGCCCTTGTGCATTCCGAGCCGAAAGATGTGATGCCCTTGGGGGTGGGAAAACTTCGTGCCGCCGAAACCTTGGCCTACACGAGCCCCCGGATCAAGCGCCTGGTGGAGAAGCAAGGGATCAAGCTGGTGAGCTACCGCGAATTCTGCGCGCCTCAGGCAGCGGGGTAAGTTTGCCCTGGCCCGGCATACAAACCGCGTTCCTTATTCAGCCTTTATCGTAGCGGGGCGAATCCGTGTGTTTTCCGAGAGCGGCGTGTCATTCATCCTGGCTTTGCAGCAGATTCCTCCCGCTTGATCATTCGGTCCAGGGCTAGCAGATTGAGCATAAGCTGCCGTGCATGGTGGTAGTTCTCTTGGCGCACCACGTGCGGCTGAAAAGCCATCTGGCGCTCGGCAAAACCCGTGAAGAGCGGAAGTCCGCGCGATTTCAGAGACATCTTTTTGTCAAAGGTGTCTTGCGCAAGATTGAAATAACGAACAGCCCACTCGCTTCCTTTATGCTCAATGACGTTCATCGTCGAAATCAGAACCTCATCGAAAGACCATGACGTTTTCACCCATTTGTATTCACCCACCTCGCGGAATTGGTAGTTAGTACCCACGGGGGTATCAACCGGCCATTGGTAAGCTCCCTGGTTTACATTTATGGAATCGGCTAATCCTCCAAAGATGTGATCCCAACACACGTCAAGGTGATGACGCAGCCGTTCGGCACACAAATCATAAAGGGTCTGGTCTTGGCGGCGGAGAGCTTCATCCAGGATCATCCACAAGGTTTCAACCGAGTGGCCACAGACTGTCACGTTGGCCAATTCTTTCGGGCGGCTGTTGTCCAGATTCAACGTCTCCGTGTCGAGACCGAATTCAGGATTGTAATGCTTGTTGATGACCGCATCGACGCTCTGGTCGGCCATGGCGGCGATCTCACGGTCGGGCCATCTTCGCAACATCTGCGTTGCCGTCCGAACCGTTACCATCCACACGCCCTGAGACCGCACGCCCATCATTCCGGTTTCCGTGTCCGGCACGGAAGGGTCTTTCTGCTTGGCAAAAAGCTGCTTCATGAGCCGGAAAGCCATCTCCCGGGCTTCATCGTCCCCCGAGGCGTAGGCGTACTCTTGGAGGCCCTCCGCGGCAAAGTACATCCCGAAGAGGTCGCCGCTGAAGGGTTTCAGCAATTTCCCATCGCGGGAAACCAGTTCCGCCCACATCCCATCCTTCTGTGGAAAATGCGCCAACATGAAATCTTTCGTCTTCCTTGCAATTTCCAAGTACTGAGGGTTCTTGCTGAAATGGTTATATAGAAAGCTATATACCCAGACCCCGCGCCCCTGGAACCAGTGAAACTTGTTGTCATTCACCAGGGTGCCGTCATGATCGAGGGCACACATGAACCCACCGTACTTATGATCGATTCCATACCGATCCCAGAACGGAAGGTAGGCATCAAAGAGTTCCGCCTGGTGACGTTTGCGGAGTTCCCGCAGGCTTATCCCCGCTAATTTTTGGGGAGCGGTGGACTGGCGGCCTGAAGGCGAACTCATTACCTCCTCGGCGGGACTCATGGCAGATTGTTCCGCCATGACGGCGGCTGTCATTGCTAAGAAATCGCGTCTTTGCAACTTAGCTCCTCCTAAGCCCTGCAAGGGGAAAATCAAACTTTGTAATCCCCCTGAGTCTACTTTATTTCTTAGGTGAATACCAAATGACCGGGGCACCAATGGATTCCTATCGAAGTTTCCTCCTTACAATCTACCCTTGAAAGGTTTTTATGGAAGTGGCATAAGGGTGCGTCGAGGATATCGTTATGTCAAACCATATGAATACAAAATTGCAGAACTCGCTGAGCATTCGTGAAATCTTAGTAGGCACCTTGCTTGCGGTTCTACTATCAGATCTTCCCGCCTCTGCCGTGTGGCAGGCGGGCGTTGCGCGGGTGGATATCACGCCCACCGAGCCCATCTGGCTGGCAGGCTACGGCGCCCGCACGCATCCTTCCGAAGGCGTTCGCCAGCACATCTTTGTCAAAGCGCTGGCGCTCCAAGCTGACCAAGGCAACCTCACAATACTGGTGAGCTCGGACTTACTCGGTTTCCCCCGCGAGGTCTCTGACCCGATCGCCGCGCGCGTCGAAAAGCAATTTGGAGTGCCGAGGGAGCGGTTACTTTTTAACTCCTCCCACACGCACAGCGCCCCGGTGATCGGCCACATGCTTCTTCCCGCCTACCCTTTTGGTGATGTTGAGTTGGCGGTCATTCAACGCTACACCGGCCGGTTGGAAGACCAAGTCGCAGAGATGATCGGCCGCTCCCTTCACGATATGAAACCCGCGGACCTGAGCTTCGAGCAAGGCCTTGCAGGCGTGGCCGTGAACCGCCGCCGCGTCGGCCATCGTGACTATCCCGGGCCGGTCGATCAGGATGTCCCCGTGCTCGCCGTGCGCGGCCCGGATGGCTCGCTGCGTGCTATCGTTTTTGGCTACGCCTGCCACAATACCGTTCTCGATGACTACCAGGTCAGCGGGGATTGGGCTGGCTATGCGCAGGCCGCGCTCGAAAAGACACATCCCGGGGCTATGGCGATGTTCATCCAAGGTTGCGGCGCTGATGCCAACCCCTTACCACGCCACTCGGTCGATCTCGCCGAAAGGTATGGCGAGACTATTGCCGCGGCTACCGAGGAAGTTTTGGAAGGCAAGATGCGGCCCCTCCACGGCCCCCTGGGCGCTGCCTTCGTGTTGGTGGACATCCCTTTCCAGCCGCCACCCTCGCGGCAGGAACTGCAGAGCCGCATGAATGGCACGGATGTTTACGCCCGTCGCCATGCTCAACTCATGCTTCATATCCTGGATCGCGACGGCAAACTGCCGGACCACTATCCTTACCCGATTGAAGTCTGGCAGTTCGGTAAGGACTTAACTCTTATCACGCTCGGCGGCGAGGTCGTGGTGGATTACTCGCTACGCTTCAAACGCCAGTACGGCTTCGACAACGTCTGGGTGGCTGGCTACTCCAATGACGTCTTCGCTTACATTCCCTCGCGGCGTGTGCTGCTCGAAGGTGGCTACGAAGGCGGTGGCGCCATGCTAGTCTACGGCCAGCCCGCCCCCTTCAGTTGGGCCGTGGAAGAAACCATCGCCGAGAAAGTGGATGATGTGGTGAAACGCTTGCGCGAACAGTAGTCGCTGCCCGCCACGGAAGATGGAGAGCCGTGGACCTCATGGATAAGTGCGGGCAGCTCACACTCACGATCTCCAGAGACTCCAGATCGGTTCTTCCTCCCGATCCCATTCACCCTCCGTAGCTTGCCCGTTGCAGTGTTACAATCTCTCCTGACGGGGCCCGCCATGAATCATCGATCTGATTTATTCGCCCGCTGGTCGCACGAGATGCGACGCCAGGAGTTCTTCCACGCCGGCCAGCGCGTGGGCGTGGCAGTTTCGGGCGGACCGGACTCCGTCCTGCTGACGCATTTCCTAAATCTGCTGGCGCGCGATCTGGGGCTAACGCTTGCGGCGGTACACTTCAATCACCACTTGCGGGGGGTAGAGTCCGACGGCGACGAAGCCTTTGTGCGCGGCCTGGCTGCAGGTCTTGACATTGACTATCTGCGGGGCGAGGCAGAAGTGGGGCGCATAGCGCGCGAGGGTCGCCGCAACCTGGAAGCTGTAGCGCGTGAACTGCGCTACCGTTTTTTCTTTTCGCTGGTTGATCAGGGCCGGCTCGACCGTGTGGCCACCGCGCACACGGCCAACGACCAGGCGGAAACTGTGCTGCTGCGCTTGCTGCGCGGCACGGGGACGCGGGGCCTAGGAGGAATTTATCCTGTGCTGGAGGGCAAAGTCGTTCGACCATTTCTCAGCCTGACGCGCGCCGAGGTGATGCAGGAAATTGCGGCGCGCCAGATCGAGTACCGCGTGGACTCTTCGAACCTGAACCCCCACCTCCGGCGGAACAAGGTGCGCATGGAATTCCTCCCGCTTCTGGCCAGGGAATTCAATCCGGAAATTGTTCCCTTACTCAAGCAACTTGCTGACCGCGCCCGCGACGACGAAGCCTGTCTGGAGCGCCAGGCGCGAGACCGGGCACACCCCTGGCGGGTGCGGGAAGGGCGGGAAGAGCGCATCCCCATTCGCCCTCTGCGGGAATTTCCCGCGGGGCTCGAGCGCCGCGTGCTACGCCAGATGCTGCACTCCGTGCGCGGCTCGCTGCACGGGTTGACGCACGGGCACGTTGAAGCTTTGCGGCGTTTTGCATCAGAAGCGCAGAGCGGGAAATCCCTGTCATTGCCAGGAGGTGTGGTGGCCCGCAAGGAATTCGCCTGGTTGGTGCTGGCGCCCACTCCCCCTGGATCAGAACAGCCGGCGTTTTCTTATGCAGTGGTCATCCCCGGGGTATTAACTGTTCCAGAGCTGGGTTGCAGGTTCAGCTTCAAAATTCTTAACCGCGACGACGCCGGCCAGAGGTATAATGAGCAGATGCTCGTTGGACTTGACCCGCAGAAGCTGCGGGGACAGGTTGTCCTGCGTAACTGGCGGGCAGGTGATACCTTCTACCCTTTGGGAAGTCGAGGGTTTCGCAAACTGAAGGAGCTTTTTCGCGAGCGGAAGATCCCGGAAGTTCGACGCAAGGTGTGGCCCGTACTGGCAAACGAAAGCCAGATCTTCTGGGTCCGAGGATTCCCGCCGGGTAGTCCCGCCGCTGCATCCAACGAGACCTGCCGGGTATTGATCGTTGAAGAGGAACCGACGCAGTTACCTTAGGCTGCCCAAGGACCGCAAAAATGAAAAAACGTTCCCGCTCCACGCCCAAGAAGCGCCGTGCCGTGTCACAGGCCGCTTCCGGCGGTAACGTTCAGGTCGTCATCAGTGAGACTCAAATCCGCCGGCGCGTGCGCGAGATGACCAAACAGATCAATCGGGACTACCAGGGAAAGACCCTGCACGTCGTCGGGATCCTTGAGGATTGCTTCCTGTTCATGGCCGACTTGGTTCGTGCTCTGACAATTCCGGTAGTTTGCTATTTCGTCCGCTCGCAGGTGCGTGATAGCGACTCCGGATTGGTGGCCATGCGGGAGATCATGTATATCCCTCCTGTGGACGCCGCAGGCAAAGACATCCTGCTGGTGAACACGATCCTGGAGTCGGGGGTAACGCTCGATCACCTGTGCCGAACCCTGTTGGCGCAGAAACCCGCCTCGCTACGCACGGCGACGCTGCTTGACAAGGCGGAAGAACGAAAAGTGGACGTACCGATAGAGTACCTGGGCTTTAAAGTTTCGGGAAGATTCCTGGTTGGCTACGGTCTGGGCTACCAAGGGCAATATCGAAACCTGCCTTATCTCGCGCGGATCGAATGAGAAATATGCCGCTACCCGCGCGGCCTTGCCGTGCATCTAATAGCTAAGGGGCAAGGTAAGAGGAGATAGCACAGGCAATTCGGGGAGTTGGAGGAGGAGAGTCCGTGAACTCGGCAGTCAAGAACATTATCTTCTGGGTAGTGATGGCGGTCGCCGCCCTGCTCATCTGGGCGGTCGTCAGGTCAAGCACCGGTGAAAGGGTGCGGGAGCTGACCTACACTGAGTTCACGACCGAAGTAAACAAGGACAACGTACGCGATGTCACCATCGCGGGCGGCGACGTCACAGGTACCTTCAAGAAGGATAACTCCCATTTCAAAACCACGATCCCATCCAATTATCCGGATCTTTACAAGACCCTTCAGGACAAGAACGTCAACGTCATCATTAAGGACAACTCCGGATCCTCTTGGATGACCTGGGTCGCCAACGGCTTGCCCATGATCCTTATTCTGGGGCTGTGGATTTTCCTCATGCGCCAGATGCAGTCCGGGGGGAACAAGGCGCTTTCCTTCGGCAAGAGCCGGGCACGCTTGCTCTCGAGCCAACAAAAGAAGGTCACTTTTAAAGACGTCGCCGGCGTGGAAGAAGCCAAGGAAGAATTGCAGGAAATCATTGAGTTCCTACGCGAGCCGCAGAAATTCCAAAAATTGGGCGGGCGCATTCCCAAGGGCGTGCTGCTGGTCGGGCCTCCGGGAACCGGCAAAACCCTGCTGGCGCGAGCCATCGCGGGGGAGGCCAACGTTCCCTTCTTTTCGATTTCGGGCTCCGACTTCGTCGAGATGTTCGTGGGCGTGGGCGCCTCACGAGTGCGCGACCTATTCGAGCAGGGCAAGAAAAACGCCCCCTGCATTATCTTCATCGATGAAATTGACGCCGTGGGCCGTCATCGCGGCGCGGGCTTGGGCGGAGGTCACGACGAGCGCGAGCAGACGCTCAACCAATTGCTGGTGGAAATGGACGGCTTCGAGTCCAATGAAGGCGTCATCCTGATTGCCGCCACCAACCGCCCTGATGTCCTGGACCCAGCCCTATTGCGGCCCGGCCGTTTCGACCGTCGCGTGGTTGTCCCGCGGCCTGATGTGGGCGGGCGGGAAGCAATTTTGAAGGTCCATACCAAGAAGATTCCCCTAGCGGAGGACGTCGATATCTCCGTCCTCGCGCGGGGCACGCCGGGCTTTTCGGGCGCCGATTTGGCGAATCTGATCAACGAAGGGGCGTTGCTTGCGGCCCGCCAGAATCGCAAGACGGTGACGATGGCGGATTTCGAAACGTCCAAGGACAAAGTCCTGATGGGCGCCGAGCGCAAGTCGATGATTCTTTCCGAAGAGGAGAAGCGCAACACAGCTTACCACGAAGCCGGGCACGCGCTCGTGGCCTCTGTGGTTCCGTACGCCGACCCGCTGCACAAAGTCACCATTATTCCGCGCGGCATGGCCTTGGGCGTGACCATGCAGTTGCCCCTGGACGACAAACACACCTATACGCGCGACTATCTTGAATCGCAACTCGCCATCATGATGGGAGGGCGCGCTGCCGAAGAGATTTTCTTGAACCACATCACGACCGGGGCGGGTAACGACATCGAACAGGCCACGGAGATCACCCGGCGCATGGTCTGTGAGTGGGGAATGTCGGACCTTGGCCCCTTGGCTTACGGCAAGAACCAGCAGGAAATCTTCCTGGGACGGGACCTCGCCACGCAGCGCGACTTCAGCGAGGACACAGCGATCAAGATCGACCAGGAAGTGAAGAAATTCGTTACGGTCGCATACCAGCGGGCACACGATGTCCTCACCACCAATCGCGAGGCCTTGATGCGCATTGCGGAGGCATTGCTGGAGCGCGAGGTTCTGGACGCCAGCGAGGTGAAACTCCTGATCGATGGCAAGCCCTTGCCGGATTTCGTTCGCCGCGAACCGCCCCAAGCGGAGACCACCCAGGTCCTTAAGCCGCAACCCGCGCAGCCCGGCATGCCGCCCCGCGAGCGTCCCCAGCCAGCGTGAGCGGCTTTGTCCGAAGTCTGATGCCAGATGGGCGGAAAAGTGTTTTCAAACCCTAACCGTGCGCCCGCCTGGGGCTACAGGCGCACGATGATGATCAGCACAGATTTCGCCGACACTGAGCTCATGGCGCCACTCTTCCACCCCATGGTCCGGTTCTGATCCCGTCCCTGACGAGGGTGTGCACATCCCTCGCTTTCCTAATTCCTGCACAATTCCCTGCCCGCCGAACTATACTCATGGCTCTTCGGCTGGCGGCAAACGCACATCGGGAAGGAGGCGCATGAGTCCTTTTGTGGCGGAAGTGGTTGGCACTGCGCTGCTCGTTTTGTTGGGCGATGGAGTGGTCGCGGCAGTTGTCCTGAACAAAAGCAAGGCGCAGAACTCCGGCTGGATGGTTATCACCACAGGATGGGCATTGGCGGTAGCCATGGGAGTGTACGCGGTGGGTCGCATTAGCGGCGCGCACCTGAATCCCGCCATCACCCTGGGCCTGGCGGCGATCGGAAAGTTCCCTTGGAGGGCCGTGCCCAGCTACATGACCGCACAATTTCTGGGAGCCTTCCTCGGTGCGGTGATCGTATGGGTTGCGTATCTAGCGCATTGGCCCGTGACCGAAGACTCGAGTGCGAAGCTCGCCGTCTTTTCCACCGCACCGGCCATCCGCCGCCTGCCCATGAATCTGGTCACCGAAATCATCGCCACCTTCGTCCTGATGTTCGGAGTGCTCGCCATCCTGGCGAACGCCGGCCCTCTCCAAAGTGGGCTGTCACCCTTGCTGGTGGGATTTCTGGTATGGTCGATCGGCCTGTCGCTCGGAGCGCCCACGGGCTACGCCATGAATCCCGCGCGCGACCTGGGACCGCGCCTCGCCCACGCGCTGCTTCCCATTCCCGGCAAACGCGACTCCGATTGGGGTTACTCTTGGGTGCCCATCGCCGGCCCGGTCATCGGCGGCTTCCTGGGAGCAGTTGTTTTCGTAGGATTGTTCGGATACTGAACCGTGAGTATGAAACCTCGACCTGAGTTTGCGATCAATATTGGCGGCCACAAAGTTCGCCTGGGTGGCCGAACCCTCATCCTGGGCGTGCTTAACGTGACTCCGGATTCTTTCTCCGATGGTGGACTCTACTTCACCCCCGAGGCGGCCATCGAGCGAGGGGCAGAACTGGTTCGCCAGGGTGCTGACTGGGTCGATGTGGGGGGCGAATCCACGCGTCCCGGTTCGCAGCCTATCTCCGCCGAAGAAGAGTTGCGGCGCGTTCTCCCGGTCATTCGCGGCCTGCGGCGCAAGCTGCCTTCCCTCCCCATCTCCATTGACACGACCAAGGCGGAGGTTGCCGAGCAAGCCCTCGACGCCGGTGCGAGCATTGTGAATGATGTCAGTGGCCTGCGCTTCGACCCGCGGTTGGCTGACGTGGCCCGCCGCCACCGTGCGCCGCTCATCCTGATGCACCTTCGCGGCCGCCCGGAAACCATGCAGCAGGCGCCCTTTGCACGGGACATCTGGCGCTCGCTTATGCGCGGACTCGAAACCTCCATCCGCCGCGCGCTCGCCGCGGGTGTCGACCGGTCACAGATCATCCTTGATCCCGGTTTGGGCTTCGGCAAGTCCCGCCGGCAGAATTATGAAATCCTTGCGGGCCTGGAAAAACTCCGGCGCTTCCGCCTGCCCGTTCTCGTTGGCAGTTCGCGCAAATCATTTGTCAAAGCTGTCGTCGGGGGCGAGGGGCTCGATCCGTCGCGCCCGGGGGCACTCACCGCGGCGCCGCATGCGTCCCTGCGAAAATCACGCAGCAAGCGGCCTCGACCCACTCACTGGCCGATTCTAGGGGCGCCTTCTGATGCCTCAGGACACATTGACGGCGCGCACGCACATGATCTTGCCCCGCTTTTGATCGGCGATGCCGCAACGGTGGTTGCCGCCATCCTGGGCGGCGCGCACCTTGTACGCGTGCACGACCCCAGCGCCGTTCTCCCCGCCGTGCGGATTGCCGATGCTTTGCTCGCTGCTCATTGATTCCCACCAGAGTCTGCCCCGATTGCGCCGGTGAGGACTGAAGAGTTGGTAGCCACGGACAGTGACTTTCTGTCCGTGGGCTTTTCCCTGATGCAAAATCCTCGGTCGATTGTAGCTGGCACGACGGCGCTCACCGGGGTTCTTGAAGGCATATGTCCCGTAGTGGTAATCTGCGAGCGTGTCAAACGTCCACCGCCTACGTCACACCGATTGAGTCTTCTTTCTCAGTGTGAACCTTCGTCCGCGATTGATTACGTGCGATTGCCGCCGGGATATCAGGCATGAGGAGACCACACCGCCAATGGGGATATGAGGCATGACAAAAGCCCATGGACAGAAAGGCACTGTCCGTGGCTACCAACTCCGCCCCTGCAACGGGCTGGACACGAAGCGCGATGCTTGACAGAATAGGCTCTGGAAGCCGTTCGGGGCGTGGTGCAGCCTGGTAGCCCGCTTGTTTTGGGCGCAAGAGGTCCGCGGTTCGAATCCGCGCGCCCTGACCCGGGAAGGCAGCGTGGTTCCGCGGGAGTGGCTGGAAGATTTTCTCCGCAACCCGACCCGTTGCGGCGCGCGCGCCTACGGCACACGCCCCGTTCAGAACAAAACAGATGACTACAGAACACAATGACAACGCCTTGGGAATGAACGCCCGCATCTGCCGGCGGGATTTCTTGAATTCCACTCTGCTGGCCTCCGGAAGCGTGCTGATGACGTCGGTGACACCGCTCGAGCTGCTGGCGCAGCAGCAGCCGACGTGGGGCGGGTACACGGGCGTGGGGGATTACGCCGGGGCCAACGGCAACACGCTGGAAGTCATGCAGGCCGCGCATGCGGTGCGGGACGGAGTCTTTGATTCGCCATCCGCTTCAGTCATTGATACCGGTGAGGTCTTCGACCTGGTGGTCGTCGGGGGAGGGATCAGCGGGCTGGCCTCCGCCTTGTACTTCCAGGACTCGGCCAAGCCCCGACAAACATGCCTGGTGCTCGAAAACCACCCGATCTTTGGCGGGCATGCGCGGCGGAATGAATTCATCGTCGATGGCCAGCGGCTGATCGCTCCGCAAGGCTCAAACTTTTTTAGCTCGCACGACGCACCGCTGATCGAAAAATTCTACGCGCGGATTGGTGTCGATCCGGGTCAATTTAGATATCAAACGTGGGGGGGCCCTTCTCCGGCATTGCCCTTGAGTCGCTGTGGTTACCACTTCGCCCGCCAATCGCCCTCGCCTCCCAATTTTGGGTTCTATTTCGGGGAAAAGTTTGGCCAGCGGCCGGGAAAGTGGATTGTGGATCCCTGGAATCATCTGGAGCAACTTCCCTTATCTCCCCAGTTACGGTCCGATTTTGCCCGGTATCTTAAGGCGGCCATTGAGCATCATCATCATGCAAAGTCGGCCGGCCGGGAGAGTCCGGAAATGCGCCCCCTCGATGCCATCACCGCTGAGGATGTGATCGTAGAGCGCTACGGCCTGAGCCGCGAGTTTATCCGCCTGTTTGTCGCTCCCCACTCGGCAGCCGCGGCGGGGCTAGGGACGGACGGCCTCTCGGGCTGCTCCTATCAGATTTTTTTTGGTTATGATAAGCAGCAAATGTGGCACAGTTTCCCCGGCGGGAACACCGGCTTTACACGCCACATTGTGAAGACTCTCATCCCGGATGCCATTCCCGGCCCACGTACGCTCGAGGCGGTCTGCCGGAACCGCGTGAATTTTGCCGCGCTGGATCGTCCTTCGAACCAGGTTCGCATTCGCTTGCGGTCTACAGCCGTCCGCGTGGAGCATGAGGAGGAACCGGAGAAATCCTCCTATGTCCTCGTCACCTACACGCGCGACAGCAAAGTCTATCGCCTGAAGGCTCGTGCCGTCATTATGGCGGGAGGCGGCTGGATCACCAAGCATGTGGTGCGCGACCTTCCTGCGGCGCAACGCGATGCTTATGACCAATTCAACTACAATGCAACGGTAGTGGCGAACGTGGCGCTGCGCAACTGGCGTTTTCTTTACAAGCTGGGCCTTTCCGGAGGTCGCTGGTTTGAAGGCTTCGGCTATTGGACGGAAGTACGAACCATCGCCACTTTCGGTTCCGCCACCTCCACGATCGGGCCCGATTCCCCCACGGTTTTGTCCCTGGTTGTGCCCTACTTTTATCCGGGCCTGCCTACGGCCGAGCAGTGCAGCAAAGGGCGAGCGGAAATGCTCTCCACCTCCTTTCGTGAATACGAGAGCAAGATCCGCGAGCAGTTCACGGACATGTTCGCCATGTCGGGATTTGACGCCAAGCGGGATATCGCAGGCATTATCCTGAACCGCTGGGGGCACCATTTCATCTGCCCGCAGCCGGGATTCATGTTCGGAAGGGATGGGAAGCCTTCCCCGCGCGACGTGCTGCGGAAGGTGCCCTTTGGAAGAATCGCCTTTGCCCATACCGACCTCAACGGATTCTCGGACCACGCCCCCGCAATCGAGGAAGGCTATCGAGCGCTGAGGCAACTCCTACCCATGATCTAGTGCGCTGATGAAGTAATGCAAACGGTGTCCTATGCCACGCCGCCGGGATAAGTGTTGAGAAATCATTAGGGCTGTATCGGCAGTTCTCGGGCCTGAGATCCCCATCCCACCAGTTATTTCCAGGTGATTGATAACCCCATGAGCGGATCTGGTCTGAAGTCGCCTTCCATTCCTGTCACCTCATGGCAAGTTGGCGCAGCTCGTAGCAACCGGAAGAAAATATTCGGCCTGCCATTTGAATTTGAACTTGATTTGATATATGGCCGCGCCCGGCTGGGTAACCAGGTAGACCCCGCAATTGGCGCCCCACCCGGGCATCTCCGAGTCCAGTGAATTCGGACAGGGCAAGTCAGTTGCTCCCCAACATGTGGAGCGCGTACTCGGCGGCTTTGACGCCGTGATACTGGGCTTCCTCGAAGATCGAAAATCCGGTCAGATCGGAGTTAGCAAACAGCAGCCTCCCGGAAGGGGTGGCGAGGCGGCGCCGCTCTTCGGCAAAAATTGCGCCGACGGTAGGCCGCGCCATGGCGTGGCCCATGCGCATGATGTCTATTCGGGAGACGCAGGCGCGGATATCGGGATGGATGCGGGCCAGGTCATTAAGAATGGCTTCCTTCCAATAGCTCCAATCCTTTTCCAGAAGCAGCCTGCGGTTCTCCGACGGGGCTCCCTGGGCAAGCGACCAGTAGAAGGTCCAAACCGAGCGATCCACAAACGTCCGTAAGGTCTGATGCGTGGCCACCACGTACCCCAGCGTGGGCGAATCATAATTGACGTTGTCCCAGGCAAGCTCCACCCCCGTCTCTGGCGGCAACTGTTCGAGAGTGAGATTCGCCGTGAGCCAGGGGGAATAAACAAAACTCCCGACCGGCGGAAAGCCCTCGATGATGTAGGGCGCGAGAAACGTCGGGGCGGCGAAGATGACCAGCTCGGCGAGATACTCGCGTTCACCGCCGCGGACACGAAAACCTCGCCCTGCTTTTGAAATGTGATGAACCATGGCGCCCGTACGGACGAACCCGCCTAATTTGGCGAGCAGCTTTTTGATGATCCAGCCGTTGCCTTCGGGCCAAGTGAGGGGTCCCTTTTCCTCGCGGGGGCGGGAGGCGAAATAGTGGATGCCCGCCCAGGCGGAAGTGTCGCGAGCCAAGGCGCCGTAGTCGTCGCGGCACGCGTAGTTCGTGTACCAATTGAGGTAAGACGAATCGAATCCGTGTTCACGCATCCACTCGGCCAGGGATTGGTGGTCAAGGGGCGAAGGTTTGGCGCCCAGGGCCATGGGAATTGTGAACTCGCCGCTGCGGCGAAAGTGCTCGATCGTGTCGGCAAACCGCTGGAATTGGTCGCGATCTTTATCGCTCAGACCGATGGCGGGCTCGATATCTTCCTGCCAGCGGCCATGAAGAAACAGGCGCTCTTTGGGTGAATAGCAGAGAGCGCGCTCTTCCCATTGGCCGTCGCGGAGGACTCCGAGCTCCTCAAACAACTCCCTAACCAGGATGCTGCTCTTATCCGGTACCGGCACGTAATGAGCGCCCCAGGGATAGGCGGTGATCTCGTTTTCACCCCAGCGCGCGTTGCCGCCCGCCTGCTCGGCCAGTTCCAGCACCACGAAGTCGCGAAAGCCGCGTTTGTCCAGCCGCCAGGCGGCGCAGAGGCCCGCCACCCCGGCGCCTACAATCACCAGGGGAATCTTCAACGACTCGACGGGTTTCGGGAAAGCGGCACGGTCTCGCAGCAGGTGGCCCTGCCGGAAATCGTCATTGACGAACGAGCCGGTGATGGGCCGTTCGGACTTAGCGGTCAAGGCCAGAAGCGCCGCACTCAAGAACTCCCGCCGCGTCGTCAATGCGTCAGTTCCCCCCAGTCGCGTTCATAATACCGGACCAGGACCTGATCGTTCAGGCGATTAGGTTCGACCGGCACCGGCAACATGTCATTGGGAAACTCGAACATCTCCGGGAGATTGCGTAAGGACAAGAATCGGAGGCCGGGCGGCAACTGGGCGGGCTGGCGGTAGGGCGCGACGCCCGCGAGCACGAACCCCCACTCTCCGAAGGCGGGTACATAGACGTGATAGGGATAAGTGCGCAGGCCGGCCTGCTTAAGCGATTCGGCGATGCACCAGTAGGATTCGCGGGCAAACAGCGGTGAGGTGCTCTGGACCACCGCCAGCCCTTCCTCGGTCAAATGCTTGGCCAGCAGGCGGTAGAACGCCGTGGTGTAAAGCTTGCCGAGCGAGTAGTTGGTAGGATCAGGGAAATCCACGACGGCGAAGTCGAACTGGTCGTCGTGTTGGTCGAGCCATGGGAAAGCATCGGCATTGATGACGTGGACTTGGGGAGAGTTGAGCGAGTTCTGATTCAGCCGCGTGAGCATCGGGTTGGTGGAAAACAGCCGGGTCATTTCCGGGTCTAATTCAACCTGGGTGATGGTCTGGACGTTGGGATACTTCAGAATCTCGCGGATCGCCAGGCCGTCGCCGCCGCCCAAGACCAGCACGCGGTGGGCTTGGGGAAGTGAGGCGAGTCCGGGATGAACCAGGGCTTCGTGGTAGCGGTACTCGTCACGGGAACTGAATTGGAGGTGGGAATTCAGGAAAAGGCGCAAGTCGTCTTTCCACTCGGTGAGGACGATGCGCTGATAGCGCGTGTCCTTGGCGAAAATCACCTCGTCGGCGTAGAGGTTGTCATCCGCTGCCGAAACGATGCGCTTGGCTCCGAACATTCCGGCCCCTAGCGCCACCAGGACCACCACGCAGGCGGCCCGGAGCGCTCCCCGCACGGCAAGCTGGTCGGCAAACAGGAACGTGGCCCAAAGCGCCACGGCGGCGTTGATCAGGCCAAAGAGCAGGGCTGAGCGCACCAGGCCGAGTTGCGGCACCAGCACGATGGGAAAGATCAGCGAGGCAGCGAGCGCCCCGAGATAGTCCACGGTCAGTACGTGCGCCACCGCATCGCGTAACAGAAAACGGTCTTTCAGAATGCGGATCAGGAGCGGGATCTCCAATCCCACCAGGATACCGATGGCCACCACGACGAGGTACAGAATCAGGCGGAAACCCTGTGTGTAAGCAAAGGCCAGGAACAGCACGGAGGAGGAAAACCCGCCCACCAAACCCACCAGAAGCTCAATCCAAACGAAGCGGAAGACCAGCCCGCGATTGAAAAAGCGCGACAGGGCGCTGCCCAAGCCCATGGCGAACAGATAGCTGCCGATGACGGTGGAAAACTGGGTGACGCTATCTCCCAGCAGATAACTGGCCAGAGCGCCGGCCACCAGCTCGTAGATGAGCCCGCAAGCGGCAATCAGAAAGACGGAGATGAAGAGCAACTTGGACAAGGGATAGCCTCTGTGCTATTCAATTAAGGTCTTTTACGGAGATCGATCCCTGTTCGACCCTAAGACCCCTTCACCCCCGGCCCCCTCCCCCAAGGGGCGAGGGCAGTACCAACGAGTGGACGTCCATCAAAATAAGAGCCGCTGTTCAACCGATAATTCCGTAGGCATAGCTTCCGCGGCTGGAGTGCTTCTCGGCGAAGCGTCCGTGCCGGAACAAATGGATGTCGTAGCGGCTGCATTTTCCGTCCACAACAAGGTCGGAAACAATTTGGCCCACTGCCGGCCCGATCTTAAACCCATGACCACTAAAGCCCACAGCACAATAAAAACCCCTCACCTCGGCAATCTTATCGATCACGGGCTGCCAATCCGGGGTTACGTCATAGACTCCGCACCAGCCCCCTTGGGCGAGTCCATCTTTCATGATGGGAAAGCGTTTCAGAATGCCTGCGGAATAGTTTTCGACTTCGGCGTAGCTGGGAGTTGTGGGGAAGTCCTCGATGACTTTAGGTTCCTCGTTATGGATATCCAGAATCGAGCCGACCATAATTCCTGTGGCTCTCTCCGGCTTGAAATACCATCCGTTGACCAGGTCGCCCCAAACGGGTGTAGGTTGCGACCAGCGTTGCGGCCTTTCGAGAATCACCACGGGGTGGTTACTGGGCGAAATCGGGATGTGAACTCCTGCCATCGCCGCGATTTCGGCTCCCCATGGACCGGCAACGTTAACCACGCAGCCGGTTGAAATCTCGCCGCGATCGGTTACCACCCCCCGGATGGCGTCATTCTCCACTTTCAACCCGACGACCTTCGTGCGCTGCATGATTTCAACTCCACACCGGCGCGCCGCCTCGGCAAAACTGTTCGCCGCGAGAGCCGGGTCTGCATACCCTCCCTCCGGTTCGCAAGCGCCGCACTCGATATCGTCCGCAAACAACTCGGGCTCCATTTTTACCAGCTCTTCCCGGGAGAGGATCTGCGTTTGAATCCCGATCCGTTGCATCATGCCGACGGTTTTCCGCAAGGATGGGCTCTCTGCCTCCCCGGCGAAAAAGATCACCCCACACTGGACAAAGCCGGCATCTCCCCCGACCCTCTCATGGAAATTCCTCCAGACCTGCACACTATCCCGGGCCATGGACGCCAGGGTTTCGTGGGAGTAATGTTGGCGCACCACGCCGCTGGAACGCCCCGTCGGACCAGAGGCGATATGACCTTTCTCGATGAGCAGAATGTTCTTACCTCCGCGTTGGGCAAGCGAGTAAGCCGTACAGGATCCATTGATGCCTCCTCCAATTACGACGACATCCGCTGTCTTCATCATGAGGTTTGTCCCGTGGGTTGAGTTCTCCCAACACTTATTGGAATCCGGTGTTTGACGTGCCGGGGGTGACGGAGGTTTCCGCGTAGCTTAGGGCGCCAACGTCAGCGGCGGGGGCTCGGAGTTGTGCCGGCATTCCATCCCCTCTGTGCAAATTACCACTAAACACCAGGGGTAGGGCAAGCCCTACCCCTACCGGGCGGGTGAGAATTCTGCATTAGTGCACCGCGGCGGCGATAATCATACACATGCCGATGGACATGGCGCCGATCAGGATGGCCAGCGCCGTGTTCTTCTCTTCCACAATCTCTTTCCAGAGGTTGTAAGGAGTGAAATTGTCCATGACGAAGAACGCGACCACAAATATGACGATGCCCAAAAACGAGTACAACAGGGCATTCCCCAGGTTCACAAGAAGCGGATGCATGTCATTTTCCTCCAAAGTAATGGGGATTGTTCTGGTAGATGGTCCGATAGGCGCCCGGATTGTCCCGCACCGTTTTGGGAACGTTCTTGATTTGGTTGACGCGCACGAGACTCCAGCCGTTGTACTGAGAGGCGCCCAAGAGGCCGAGCACCAGCAGGCCGTAGGTTAGGAAAAATCGAGTCATGCGGGTCTCCTAAAATCCACTGAAAACGCGGCAAAGGTAAAGTAGGGGCACGCCATGGCGTGCCCCTACTTTGCGTAATCACTCTCCTGCCAGCGCTGCGTCTCGAAACTGGTGGACCTGAACGTGAAAAAGACTGCCGGCAAGATCAGCAGCAAGGCAGCGATTCCGAAGATGCTGCCGGAGAGGACGCCCCTGCGAACGCGCAGATGATAGGCCACCGGCGGCGCGTTGGAATCCATCTCCGGCTCCACGCGCAGGTAGTAGTGCCCATCCGGGATTTGTGGAACGGTCACCTCGTCGCTTGGGTTTCCTTCGGTCCAGGGGCCATCGGAGTCGCTCCCAAAGTAATAGCTGACTTCGCGGCCGAAATCGTAAGCCTGCCCCGTGTCCAGATTGATGAGCGCAAAGTTAAAATAAGCCCAGTTGTTCCGCAGGTTGGTCTGAATCGAGATTTCCGCGTTCGAGGGGTGTCCCTTGAGGTCGAACGCATCCGTCACAAAGGAGTGCTCGCCCGGTGCTCTCTGGCTAAAGACGTAGTCTTGCGAAAACACCTCTTCATGGGATGAAAGCACCGCGCCAAAAATCGCCATCACCAGGAGAGCTGCCAGCAACGCCAGGCAAAGCAGCCAGACCCGCTGGAGTCTTCCTCCCATGGGCGAGGGCTGGTTTTCGTAAACGCCGACGGCCTGGGGCGGGCTCCCTGGCAGCTTGAAGTTTTCCCACACTTGCTTTCCCGTCAGGTATTCGCCCAGCGACCAGGTGGTTTCGTTTTCGGTAGTCTCGGAGGATAGGATGTGGGGCGGGCAAATATAATCCTTCACCACCGCCGCTTCTCCAAACCGAACTTGCCATGGGAATTCACCCAGGACATAGGTCGTCCTGGCCTCGGCGGTCTGGAAGTGGCGGTAAGTGTCCCCCAGGTACCTCACCAGCGGCCGGCCAGTCGCCTGCACTCCAATTTCAGGAAGGACGCGAATCGTCTTCACGTCGTTCCAATGGCCGTTGTATTCCGTCAAGTAGCGAAAGCCCTTGTAGGGATTGAACAAGAGGTACTCGTGCCAACTATAGTGAATGCCTTCCACCACGATGGTGCGCCGCTCAAAACCGATCACCTCGTAAAGGTCGCCGCGCACCTTGCCACGTGTGCCCAGGGGAATGAGCGGAGGGTCCGTCTGGGTAGCCTCGAACTTCTGGAGGATCTGGAGATTGGGGTCTTTGGCGTCCAAGATGGAGTGGCAACTGCCGCACACCACGGTAACCGATTGTTCAAACGCCCGGACGGTCAGCGCCGCTCCGCAGCTTGGGCAGTTTAGTCCCTTCACTTTTGGAACCGGTGGTGGAGGCGTTCCCGACGATCCTGTCCCCATGTTTACCAGCCCTCAAAGCGACGGAGGTTCTTGAGCTGAAGATCCTCGAATTCCACGGTCTCGCCGAGGAACAACAGCGGTTCCGATTCGCTGTAGTCGATAGTGGCAAAGCAGCCGTCCGAGGTTTCCAGGTCGACAAAGAGCATTTCCGTTTTATCCCAGTATTCGAAGGGTAATTCGCCTTCCACGCCCCGATACCGGGCGCGGGTGATCGTCGTGACCTCGTAGGTTACGTTGTTCCAACTAATCTTCTGCCCCGGTTTAACAGCGTCGGGAGAAGGAAATTGCCTTTTCACAATGTCCTTGAAGGATATGGCGTAATCATCCTCGGCGTCGGAGAGCCAGCCGCTCGTGCCGTCGTTGAACACAATATGCCACTCGTTCCAGCCGCCCTGCTCGTATTCGTAAATGATGCGGCCCACGACGACAAAGGGTTTGTGACGGCTTACACCCTCGGTGCCCAATTGGATGGGTGAACTGTCGGGCGGGAGGTCGGCGACTTGCCCCACGCGTTTAAGGTCCACGTCCGTCCGGACCAGGATGGAATGGCAGTAGGCGCAGGTGGTCTGGACGCAACTGGACCAGCGGAATTCAATCCGCGCGCCGCAGTTGGGACAGTTGGCGACTCGGGCGGTCATTTCGTGTGCCCTTCCCCATCCTGGTACGGCCGGTCGAGCCGCCGCAACCAGACCGTATGGGCCGCAAAGGCGCTTCGCAGGTATCCCTCAAAGTTCCATTCGGGACGCGGCCGGCAACAAAACACATTCAAGCAGAGCGACCCATATTCCGGAAAAGTGTGGCAGGTCAGGTGCGATTCCGCCAGCATCTGCATGGCGGTAATTCCTCCCGTTACCGGGAACTGGTGCAAGGCCGTTTCGTTAATGGGGTGCAAGTCAAGCTCCGCCACCAGGCGGGTGAACAAACTTTGCAGCTTGCCGAGGTCCGCCAGAGCCGCCCGGTCGCAGCCGTGCGCTTCAATGAGCCACTCAATCCCACCCATCATTTACCCCTGCGTCTGCCCGCACTCCGGACAGAATTTGGCGATCCTGGGGATGGTCTTTCCACACGCCATGCAGAATTTTGTTTCTCCGGCAGTGGCAGCGCCCGCGGCAGAGGGAGGCGCCGGACTTCCGCCCGCCGGTGGCTTGATCGCGTTCACCATGCCTTGCGCCATGCTTATGCCTGCGCCCAGCCCCACCCCGGCGCCGGCCAAACCTCCGGGGTTTTCCGCCGCAATGGGCATGGACTGCGCCACCTGGAATTGCGTGTAGCGATTCATATCCCCAACCATCGACATGCCGATGCGTTGATCCAGCAACTTCTGAAGCTCCTCGGGAAGCGAGAGGTTCTCGACCACAAAGGACTCCAGCGAAAGGCCCAGATCGGTGAAGGCGGGTTTCAACTGCTCGGCAATTTTCTTGGCCAGCTCCACCTGATTCGCTGCCATGTCCAGAAAAGGAATGTTGCTCTCCGCAAATGTGGCGGCCACGCGGCCCAGAATGGTGTCACGGAGCTGGCCTTCGAGGTCCGCCACGCGATAGATTTCGCGCGTGCCGCTCAACTTGGTATGGAAAACGCGCGGGTCGCTGATTTTGTAAGCGTAAATGCCGAATCCGCGCAACCGCACCGCGCCGAATTCCTTGTCGCGAATGGTAATGGGATTGGCCGTGCCCCAGTGCTGGTCCACCTGCAAACGCGTGGAGAAAAAATAGACGTCGGACTTGAAAGGTGACTTAAACATCTTGTCCCAGTTCAGCAAGTTGGTCAGCAGGGGCAGGGTGTGCGTGCTGAGCTGGTAAAGGCCGGGGGCGAAGACGTCGGCAATCCGCCCTTCATTCACGAAGAGGGCCATCTCCGACTCGCGCACTGTCAGCCGCGCCCCCGTCGAGATTTGCATGTCCTGCATGGGGAAACGAAAGGCCAGGACACCTTCCTCGCTCTCCGTCCAGTGAATAACTTCGATGAATTGCTTCTTGATGAAGTCGTGGATGCTCACGTTTCCTCCCTACCTGGAAGCCCGATCAGAAGAGCAAAGTGTGCGAATCCTACGGGCAGCGAAAGGGAAAGTCAACCTCGCCCAATGCGCCCAAGTGTGTGCCATGATGAGGCAAGTACGCCTATACTCGTATAGCGAACCTCCGCAGCGGCTCAGGAAGTGTTTCACCAGAATTTCCGTCTTTGATTTTTGACCCAACACTACCTTACACCTGATCGCCTCATGATGCAATTGCGCGGCCAGGTTTTGGCTGTTGATCGCCTCGGCGAGTACGGAGGAATATATTCGCCCTCGCATTTGAATTTGATTTGATATATAGTCGCGCTTGGCTGGGTAACCAGATAGACCCCGCAAATTGGCGCACCTGCCGGGCATTTCTGAGTCCAGTGGGTTCCCCGCGAATAATCCGCCTCTGCGATGCGACAACTGCGAACTAGCCAGGCTAGTTCTCCTCTTCAATTGTAGAGGTCCATCCAGATCGAAGGAAACTCCGCCCCATCCCCACCGCGACCATCTGCAGTGGGCTGGAAACTCACGTGAAGGGTTCGCGCATGATTCCCACTCTCAATTCCCCGCATGAAACTGAGGATGCGTTTCCTCCCCTCGGTAAGAAGATTAAAGCTCTGCTGGTTTGGCCACGGATCCCCAACTCTTTCTGGACTTTCACCGGGATGCTGGAATTGCTTCCCGAAAAAGCCGTCATGCCGCCCCTGGGGCTCATCACCTTGGCGGCCCTATGTCCAGACTCGTGGACCCTTCGGCTGATCGACGAAGCCATCGAGGAGTTGACGGACGACGACATCCTCTGGGCTGACCTCGTCATGGTAGGCGCCATGAGC
>Ga0326728_10006219_pt1 | contig 32421 bp, 24 predicted proteins | sample MB3enrmetagenome_FD_207602 | JGI IMG/M metagenome (GOLD analysis project Ga0326728, IMG submission 207602) | Lab enriched peat soil microbial communities from McLean, Ithaca, NY, United States - MB31MN | ecosystem: Environmental > Terrestrial > Soil > Wetlands > Peat | place: USA: New York... | reverse complement strand
GCCGGGGGGTGCAAGCGTCGCTGGCGCGACGCGACGGCTACGGGCCGCTGATTCCGTGGGCTGAAGCCACACGGCTACCTTCAAATCACCGCTTCGCGGTGCCGCAAGATGTCCAAACTCCAGACCAAGGGCGTTAGCCCTTGATCAGCTCCGCAGCCCGCATCAGCGCCTCGTCCAGCCTGGCCACGTCCTTGCCTCCGCCCCGGGCGTTATCGGGGCGCCCTCCGCCCTTGCCGCCAACTATCGGAGCGATGGCCTGGATGATCCTGCCCGCCTGGAATTGGCGGGTGAACTCGGGCGAGACGGTTGCCACGAGGGCGACGGCGTTGTTGGCCGCGCCGCCAAGGACAACCACGCCCTTGAACCGGCCCTTAAGGCCGTCCGCAACGCCTTGCAGGAAATCGACGTCGGCCGCCCCCAGGTTCTCGACAATGGCGAGGGTCGAGCCGAGCGTCTGCGCCTTGGCCGCAAGGCCGCGCGCAACCTCGGCCGCCTGCTTCTGCTGGATGGCTTTGAGCTGCTTCTCGAGTTCCTTCTGCTGCGCAAGCAGCGACTCGAGCTTCCTTTCGAGTTCGCCGACCGGCGAATTCACCTTGGCCGAGAGGGTCCGGATGAGCTGCAATTCCTCGCCGGCGCGCCGATAGGCCTCGAGCCCGCAAAGGGCCTCGATGCGCCGGATTCCAGCGGCAATGGCCGATTCGCCCGCGATGCGGAACAGTCCGATTTCGCCGGTGGCGCGGACATGCGTGCCGCCGCACAGTTCCATCCAATCCCCATTTAACCCGGCGGGCTGGCCCCCGATCTGGACCACGCGCACCCTATCGCCGTATTTCTCGCCGAAGAACTGCATGATGTCCGGGCGGTCCTTGATGTGGCTGTATTTCACTTCCACCCAGCTCACGGGGGCGTTTTCCAGAACACGCTCGTTGACCAGTCGTTCGACGTCCGCCACCTGCCCGGGCGTGAGCGGCGCGCTGCTGAAATCAAACGTGAGCTTGTCCGGGCCGACGTACGAACCCTTTTGCGTGGCATCCTTGCTGACGACCTGGTGCAGGGCCCAATGGAGCAAATGGGTGGCCGTGTGGTGCCGCTGGATGGCCAGGCGGCGGGGACGCTCCACCGCCGATTTCACCTCGTCCCCCACCGCAGGCAGATCGACAGCCTGACTGCCGGCCGCCGACTGCCTACCGTGAACTGTGGACTGTGAACTGTGAACCCCAAGAAAGTGCAGCCACGCATCCCCAACCCTTTGTGTATTGACGATGCGCCAAAGTTGGCCGCCGGCGCTCATTTCGCCGGTGTCGCCCACCTGGCCGCCCATCTCCGCGTAGAACGGCGAGGTGTCGAGGATAACGGCGGTCTTGTCCTTGATGGCGACTACCTCAAGGACCTTGGCGGGCGCCTCGAGCTTGTCGTAGCCGACGAATTGGGTCGCGGCATCCGTCTCGACCTCGGACAATTCGATGACCTCCTTTTTCTGAGCGGCCCGGGCTCGCGCGCGCTGCCCGTCCATCAACTTGTCGAAACCGGCGACGTCAACGGTCAAGCCGCCCTCTCGAGCCATTAACTCGGTCAGGTCAAGCGGGAAACCGTAGGTATCGTAAAGCTTGAAGGCTTCGTCGGCCGGGAATTCGACAGCCCTCACGGCCCGCTTCGGTCCCGCCAGTTGCCCTTTCGGCGCTGCGGAGAGCGACCCGGCGACCTCGTTGAACAGCTCGATGCCCCGATCGAGCGTCTTGTTAAATGCCTCCTCCTCGCGTTGAATGACTTCCTCGACATGGTCCCTCTGAGCGCGGACCTCGGGGAAGACGCCTCCCATGGTTTGGGCCAGCACGTCCGCCAGCTTGTAGAAAAACGGCTCGTGGAAGCCAAGCGAGCGCCCATAGCGCACGGCGCGGCGCAGGATGCGGCGCAGGACGTAGCCGCGGCCTTCATTGGATGGGAGGATGCCATCGGCAACTGCGAAGCTCAGCGTGCGGACGTGGTCGGCGATGACGCGGAAGGCAATATCGCTCTTCTCCTTTTCGGTCATGCGATGGGTGTCCCTGGCCGGCAGGGTCGAGCCGTATTTCTTGCCGCTCAACCTCTCGATTCTGTCAAACAGCGGGCGGAAGATGTCCGTCTCGTAATTCGAGATGAGGCGGTTGAAGTCGGTGAAGTTCTTCGTGTTTTGGATGATGCCGGCGACCCGTTCGAAGCCCATTCCCGTATCGACGTGCCTCGACGGCAGGGGTGAAAAGGAGCCGTCGGGGTTGGCATTGAACTGGATGAAGACCAGGTTCCAGATTTCGATGCACTCGGCGCTGGCCTGGTTGACCAGCCGGCCCTGGGTGTCGCCCTGGGGGGTGAGGTCGGCGTGGATTTCGCTGCACGGGCCGCACGGGCCGGTGTCGCCCATCATCCAGAAGTTGTCCTTCTTGCCGCCATTGACGATATGGATTTTCGGGTCGAGGCCGGCCGCGCGGAATTTCCCGGCCCAGAGGTCATAAGCCTCCTGGTCGAACACGCTCGGTTCGCCCTTGGCCTTGTCCGGGCAATAGACCGTGGCGTAGAGCCGGTTCCTGGGGAATCTCCAGACCTCGGTCAGGAGTTCCCAGGCCCAGGCGATGGCCTCGTTCTTGAAATAATCGCCGAAAGACCAGTTGCCCAGCATCTCGAAGAAGGTGTGGTGGTAAGTGTCCAGGCCGACGTCTTCCAAGTCGTTGTGTTTGCCCCCGGCGCGAATGCACTTTTGCGTGTCCGCAGCGCGGGTGTCCAGGCCCGGCGCCACCCCGGCCCGCCTCGAGACGTCCGGCGCCCGCTGGCCCAGGAAGATCGGCACGAACTGGTTCATCCCCGCGTTGGTGAAGAGCAGGTTCGGCGAATCGGGCATCAGACTCGAGGAGGGCACGAGCGTGTGTCCCTTGGATTTGAAGAAGTCCAGGAACGATTGTCGTATTTCCGCACTGGTCATAAACACAAAACATATATAACCGCAAAGGGCGCAAAGGCCACAAGGACAGCGTGGACTCTAACCACGGATTGCACGGGTTTTGGCGGTAGAGCCAAGCACCCGGTCATTCATAAACCTCATAGATCGTATCGTCCAGGACAAAGGAGAGGCTTTGGCCCAAGGCCAGCCAGGGGTTGGCCTTGGGGTTCCTGGCGGAAAAGTCGAAGTACTCCGTTGAACCGAACTGAAGGCGGAGGCGTTTGGCGCCGGGGGCTTTCTGGAGGGCGGAATCCATCCACTGTTTGCCGCTCCAGAAGAAGCTTTTGCCCGCGACGAATTGGGCTTGCCCGGAGTATTGGACCAGGCGGTCCTTGTCGGATGGGACCGGCAAGGGGGTGGCAGCCGGGGTGGACGAGGGCGCCCCGGTGGCAGGGGCGACGCCGGCTGCGACGCCGTAGCGGCGTGCAAATGCGACTGCGGCTTGGGCGTGGGCGACGCCCGGGGCATCGGCCAGCCTGAGGGCTGAGCCGTAACGGGCGTCGGCCACGGCAGATTCGCCTGCCGCCTGGAGGGTGAATTGCCGCCAGGACTGGGCGGCTTCCTGGCGGGCGCCGCGGTCGGTCTCGAGATTGTAAAGGGAGCGCGCCTGGGCCGGCACATTACGCCGGGTCTCGTCCTCCATGATGAGGTAGGCGGTGTAAGGGGTCACAATGCCGTACTGGCGCGCCAGTTCAGTGGTTTCATCGCGCAGTTCGGCGTTGTCCCCGTGGAGCCGGATTTCATCCAGCAGATAGCCGACGCGCCGCGTGGCCCAAAGCCGCGGGATGAACTCGTTTCCCGGAGATTGCTCCGGGAATGCCACTTCGTAAGTGAAATGGCGCGCGGTCCCGTTGACCGTGCCCTCGATGACGACCGCCGAAGGGCCCTGGCCGGAATACCGGCCCACCAGGACCAGTTGTTCGCCTTTGAACAGGTCGGGCAGCGCCGAGGGATACAACTGCTTGACGTGGATGCCGGCAGTGAACTTGAGGGTGGGATTGGCCAGCACGGGCTCTTTGATCTTGGAATAGAAGCTGGAGAGTTTCACCTCGAGGTCTTCCTCCGGCAAAACGTATTGGCTCGAGGCCCGGGTCTCCTCCGCGATGCGGTCGAGCAGGTGCGTGTTCACATCGGCCCCGATTCCAAAGCAGAAGATGCGCGTGCGCCCGGCATTGGCGCGCCTGACGCCGGCTAGAATCTCCTCCGGGTCCGTCGTGCCGATGGTCGGCTGGCCGTCGGTCAGGAAAATGACGACGAAAGGCCGCTCGCCGCCCTCCTCGGACTTGCCAGCGGCCCTGAGTTGGAGCGCCTTCTTGAGCGCCTCGTCCAGGGCAGTGGCGCCCATGGCCTGGAGGTCCTTGATGAAACTCTCCGCTCGAGTCCGGTTCTGCTTGGAGGCCGCGACCAACCCGCCAAAGAGGGGCTCGGCCTCGGTGGAAAAACGGATAACCTCGAAGCGGTCGCCGGGGTTGAGGTTTTCCACGCAGAAGGCGAGGGCTTTTTTGGCCTGTTCGAGCTTCTTGCCGGCCATCGAACCGGAGGTGTCCAGGACCAAGGCCACATCCTTGAGCACGACCTGGCTCTCCTGGGCGTCCAGACCGGGAGAGGCGAGCAGCAGGAAAGAGCCGTCCTCTGCGCCGGACCTGTGCGTCAGAAGATTCACCCCCAGCTCGTCCTTTTCCGGGGCGAAGTAGAGGGCGAAATCGGTCTCCGCCCGGACCTGGGCCGCCTCGAAGCCGGCCGTGGCGGTGGTGGGCGTGAGGCGGTTGATCTCGACGGCGTGGGTCGGCGAGTAGATCGATTTGAGCGGGCGTTTGGTTTCCAAGTCCACCTTGACACTTACGTTTCCGATGGGCGCCGCCGAGAATCTCTCCGTGTCGAGCGGCAGCACGAAACTGATGAGGCCGCTTTCGGCCTTGAGGAGTTCGGTGTAGCGGAGGGCGATGCGTTTTCGGCTGTTGGGTTCGATCGGGAAAACGCGCACCTGGAAGACATCCCGCCCCACATACTCGAGCAGGGCCGGGTCGCGCAGTTTCCGAACGATGTCCTCGTAAATCCGGCGCGCCTTCTCTGCCGAAAGCAACTCCGCCTGGACCTGGCGCCCGTCGATTTCCATTGCAAAGGCATCAATGTGCGCGCCCTTGGGAAGCGGGAAGACAAAGGTCCCTTCCAGCCGCGCGGGGTTGGGATTGCAAAACTCCTGGTCCACCGACGTGACGGCCACCTGGTCGGTGATGCGGGTGTGGATTTTGACGAAACTGACCGCCAGCGGGGCAAACGGGTGGGGCCGCCGCGCGGGCATGGGCCCGGGCGGCCAGGGTGGAGGCGCCGGGCGCGGCAGATTCGGCCCCGGCCACCCATGCGCTTCATCAACCAGGATCACCCCGGCCCCCCATGCGGGCCCTGTGCTCCCGAACAGTCCGAGCAGAACCGGCAGCCAAATCCAGTTTTTCATATAACGGTTAGACGGAGTCCGGGGGACAATGCCCCCGCCGCGCAAAAAAACGTCAAAAAATCATTTGACATCCGGCGCGGAGTTCCTAGAATGGGTGTAAATAGACTGTAGTTCATTGGGCAGGAACACATAAAGTATGAAACAGACTCGAACCGTGATCAACGGGTTGCTGGTGTGTGGCGTCGCGTTCGCGATGGTTTCCACGCTCTGTGCACAAACCACCATGGAACAACTCGCCAAGGTCGTCCGTATGAAAGGCGTCGCCCACTGCCAGGTTGCGGGCGGCGGCTGGCAGGACATTCGAGTGGGCACGATCCTCAGACCCGGCGCTGTGATCCAAACCGGCCTTGAAGGAGGTTCCTACGTGGACGTGGCCCTGGGTCGCGGCGCGGTGGGTTCGTTCCCGGCCTTCGGCTCCCTTGATTATAGAAAATACAGTCCGGCTGCGCGCTACTCTGTCGCAGTCAGGCAAACGGTCATCCGCCTCTATCCAAACACGGTCGTGGGACTCGACAAGTTGATGGCGACTGAAACCGGGGCGGCGACCGTCACCCAAACCGAATTAGACCTGCGCAAAGGCCACATCCTGGGCAATGTCAAGAAACTGACTGCCGGCTCCGAGTTCAGGGTCCGGTTTCCCAAAGGCGTGGCCCTTGTCCGCGGCGCGGTTTTCGACATGACGGTGGATGAAATGAAAGAGGTGAAGCAAGGCGACAAGATGCCGGGAGACCAGCATTGGACGTTTACGATGGGCGCAGGCACCGGTCTGGTTACCTACACGGGCCCCGATGGCAATCCCGCCACAATGGCGGTCCAGGCGATGCAGTCCCTGGACAGCAGCAATCCTCTGGCCGCCATGAGCATTGCCACTCCGGTGTTGGATGCCATGAATACCGCCGCGGGGACGCTCAGTCCCCCCTCACCGGGCGCCGTGCCCCTTCCCGACCCCGGTGAGTCTGAGATCTTTTACGTGCAACCCGCCAGGGTCGTGACACCCACCACGGGGGTTGCCGTTATGTTGCCACAATGATGGGCGGCTGAACGGCAGCCGGCTCCTTTCCAAAACCAGGGCAGCCTCGTGTTGCCCTGGTTTTTTTGTCTCTCCCGCCTCGGTGAAACCAAAATCCTACTGCTCCGCCAAGGCTTGTTTGACCTTGAGGAGCAGGTCCTGGCTGGTGAACGGCTTTTGCAGGTAGGTTCCGATGTGGCTCTGGCCGGCCGGCCAGACGTAGCCGCTGGTGCAAAGGATGCGCATGGCCGGCGAGAGCCGGTGGAGATGCTCGATGAATTCGCGGCCGCTCATGGCGGGCATGACCAGGTCGGTAATGACCAGGTCCACCCCGGGGTTCCGGGCCATGAGGTCCAGCGCTTTTTGCCCGCTGTTGGCCGTCAGCACCTGGTAGCCGTAGGCCGAGAGGATCGTCTGGCCCATCGTCAGCAACAGGTCCTCGTCATCGACCATGAGGATCGTCTGGCGCCCGGTCAGGTCATCGGCCGTGAAGCCATCGTCTCTGACAATCCGCCTCTCGGCGGGCAGATAAACCCGCACTGAGGTCCCCACCCCCGGCTGGCTGGACACGGCCACACCGCCGCCGTGATTGGTGACGATGCCGTACACCCAGGCCAGCCCCAGGCCGCGATGATCGCCGCGCTTGGTCGTGAAAAAGGGCTCGAAGATTCGAGGCAGCACCTCCGGTTCGATCCCGCAACCGTTATCGCTGATCTCGACGCAGACATAAGCCCCCGCTGCCAGGCGCACATTGCGGTCCTGGGTGGGCTCGGTCAGCTCGATGTTCCGCGTCTGGACCGTCACCCGGCCGCCGCTGCGCAGGGCCTGAATGGCGTTCTCGATAATCTTCATGAAGGCCTGCTGCATCTTGGCCTCGTCGAATTTGGCCGCGAAAAGCCTGCGCTCCAATTGCAGTTGCCAAGCCCCCGGTTCGAGGCCCGCGTCTCGTTGGAAGACCTCGACGCAGCGTTGCGCCAGCAAGTTCAGGTTCCCGGCGGTCTGGGAGCGGACCTCTTTGTCCTGGCGGCTGAAGGCGCCGAGGTCATTGGCGATCTCGGCGGCCCTGGCGGCGGATTTCTCAATCTCCAGCAGGGACCCGCGCCAGGGATGGTTGGGCTCCACCTGGCTCAGGACCAGCGAGGCGTGGCCCAGGATGATGGTCAGCGCATTGTTGAAATCCAGGGCCACCGTGCGGGCCAACTGCAAAGCGCAATCCAGCTTCTGCCTATGCGCCAGGCCGGCATCCCCGCTCGCGGACCTGGCCTCAGTCCGGGGAAAAGCGGCCTCGGGCAGCAACTGGAGCACGAAGTACTTCTCCCCTTCTTTGGTGAAGGCACAGATCGAAGTCAGAGCGGAAACCGCCGTGCCGCCCCTGGCCCGAAACTTAAGGGCAACCGCCGGCGCCGGCGAGCGTTCCCAAGCGGCGAGAAACTGCTCGGCGGCGACGTTGTTTTCCGGGGACCAAATGGCGGGCAGCCCTGGGGAACCGCCCTCCAGTACGGGGCCAAAGAGCTTTATAGCGGCAGCATTGGCGCGGCACAGGGTGTTGCTGCCATCCACCAGAAGGGCCGGCCAGCCCGCACTCTCCAACGCAAAAACAACGTCAAGCTTCATCGCATCCGCCGTCAGGCTACAACTTACCCGCATCGGACCCTTTCTCAACCTCAAAGTAAGACCTTGCGAAGGTTCTGAGCAATCGCGGCGCCGAGGTCTTGACCCGTTGGGCAGCCGCCAGCACCCCGGCATGCGTGAGCGGTTGCGGAGTTCGGCCGGCCGCCGGGTTGCTGATAAAGGACAGGCCGGCGACCCTCATGCCGCACTGGCGCGCGACAATGGCTTCGGGGGCCGTGCTCATCCCCACCGCGTCCGCGCCCAGCCGGGCGAAGGCGCCGATCTCGGCCGGCGTTTCATAGCTCGGTCCGCATACTGCCAGATAGACCCCGGCCTGAAGCTTCAGGCCGCACTGCGCGCCGGCCCGGCGCAATTGGCGGCGCAAGCCCGGGTCATACACGCAGCTCAGGTCCACAAACCGTCTCGGCCAGTCCGAAGCCCGTTCCGGCGAGTCGGGCCTCAATGGGTTGGTCCCCATCAGGTTGATGTGATCGGTCAAAACCATGAAATCTCCGGTGCGAAAGCGGCGGTTGACACCCCCGGCAGAGTTGGTAAGCAGCAAATCCCGGATGCCGTAAGCGGCCAGCACGCCGACGAAGAAAGTGACCCGCCTCATGCAATAACCCTCGTAAAAGTGGGCCCGCCCGGCGAGCACCATCACCGGCGCGCCCCCGAGACGCCCAACCAGCAGTTGCCCGGCGTGCCCGCTCACCCCCGCCGGCGCAAATCCCGGAAGCTCCGTATAAGCGATCCGGGCATCGGCCTCAAGCTCGGCAAGGACAGCCTGAAAACCGCTGCCCAGAACTATCGCCAGCGTCGGCCGGAGACCCGATAATTTCAGGAGCTTCGCCGCGGTCCTTTGCGGGTCCGGAAGTTGTTTCTGCCTGTCCATTGCCTTGAGCGGCCGCTTGCCCTATTGTTTTGGCGGTGTTGGCCTGGCACGTGCCGAACTGATTATGGAACTCAACAAAGACGAACTCCGCCGTTATTCGCGCCACCTCATTCTGCCCGAGGTCGGCCTCGAGGGCCAAAAGAAAATTCGCTCGGCCAGCGTGCTCTGCATCGGGGCCGGCGGCCTCGGCTCGCCGATTGCCCTCTACTTGGCGGCGGCGGGCATTGGCAAACTCGGCCTGGTGGATTTCGATGTGGTGGACCTCTCGAACCTGCAGCGCCAGGTCGTTCATGGCGCCGCGGACATCGGCCGGCCCAAGACCGAATCGGCTCGGGACACCCTCTCCCGCATCAATCCTCACGTCGAGGTCTCTCTGCACACGACGCGCCTGGGCAGCGAGAATGCCCTCGGGATCATCGGGACCTACGACATCGTGGCCGATGGGAGTGACAACTTCCCGACCCGCTACCTGACCAACGATGCCTGTGTGCTGCTCAGGAAACCCAACGTGTACGGGTCCGTCTTCCGGTTTGAAGGGCAGGCCAGCCTCTTTGCGCCGCACCTGGGCGGACCGTGCTATCGCTGTCTTTTTCCAGAACCCCCGCCCCCGGGGCTGGTTCCCAGTTGCGCCGAGGCCGGCGTGCTGGGCGTCTTGCCCGGCATCATCGGCCTTATCCAGGCTACCGAGGTCCTCAAACTCCTCCTCGGCCAGGGCCTCTCGCTTTTGAACCGCCTGCTGGTGTTCAACGCCCTGGACCTCAAATTCCGGGAACTCAAGCTGCGCCGCGACCGGCAATGCCCGGCCTGCGGAGAGCGCCCCACCATTGCCCGGCTTATTGACTACGAGGCCTTTTGCAGCCGGGCCCATTCGCCCGGCCCATCGCCGCCGCCGCCGGCAACCAACCCCGACGAGGTCACCGTGGAGGAACTCAAGTGCGCGCTGGACGCGCCGGGGCCCAAACTCGAGATCATCGATGTGCGCGAGCCGGACGAATTCCGGATTGCCCGAATTCCGGGCGCCCGGTTGCTGCCGCTGAGCCAGCTCGCCCGCCGTTACACCGAACTGGACCCCGACGGGCGCTATTATCTTTGCTGCCACCACGGGGCGCGTTCGCTGCGCGCCCTCGAGTTCCTCCGCCAGCACGGCTTCAAACACGCCACAAGCGTCCAGGGCGGCATCGAGGCGTGGTCCAGCCGAGTTGATCCGGCTGTGCCCAAGTACTGACGCGCTCGGAATTCGTACTTGCATGCCGGGATGAGATCGAGTATCTCAACAAGGTTCTCACGAAGCTCGTTCGGCATTGTTCGGCAAGTTCGCTAACCATCGGCAAGCATGAACAAAAGGCGCAAAGCGGGGGGGCTGGACAAACTGCCCACCGGCATCGCCGGTTTTGACCGGATCACTGGCGGCGGCTTGCCCGCGCGGCGGACCACCTTGCTGGCAGGCGGGGCGGGCAGCGGCAAGACCGTGTTTGCCCTCCAAACACTGGCTAACGGCGCCCGGCGCGGCCAGCCGGCCATCTTCGTGAGCTTCAACCAACACCCCCGCCAGTTGGTCGAAAACGCCGGCCCCTTCGGCTGGGACCTCGAGACGCTGGAAAAGGACAAGCTCGCCTTCCTGGACGCGCGCTTGCGGCCCACGGTCGTGCGGGCCGGACAATACGATTTGACCGGCATGCTGGCAGGCCTGCGCGTTGTGGCCGGCGAACTGGGCGCCCGCCGGCTGGTCTTCGATTCCTTCGACGTGCTGCTCACGCTCCTGGATGACCGCCTGGCCGAACTGCACGAAACGCTCCGCCTGCGCGACTGGCTCTGCGAAAACGAGTTTGCCGCCCTCATTACCGTCAGCCTCGACGCCTCCGACCCCCGCGCCGCCCAACGCTACGCTTGCGTCCAGTCCATTGCCGATTGCTGTGTCACCCTGGATTATCGAACGGCCGGGCACACCGCCTTGCGCGCGTTGCGCCTCCTCAAGTATCGCGGCTCCCGCTTCATGGAACAGGAATTCCCCTTCACGATCACTGATTCCGGGATCGAAGTGCCGCTCCCGCCGGCCCGCAGTGCGGCCGGTGTCACCGCCGCGGCGGGGTTGAATCCCGAAATCGAGGAGGCCCGCAGGGAGTTGACCGCCCGCCTTCAGGCCCTGGATCATTTCCTGGAAATGAAAAAGGCCGAACTGGATTTTCTCACGCGCAAAGAGACCCCGCCCGCGGAAACGCCGCAGCTCGATTCCCCCCTTCAACCGCGTTGCGATGGGGGTGTTCCGTTGCGCTCCGGCGTGTAACCGTGCGATCCTGCAATCCGTGGTCGAAAGACCTTCGTCAGGAATGCCATTTGGACTTTTTTTGAGCTTCGCATTGCGCCGGGCTCGGCTCTAGACTGCGGCCATGCAGGACCTGATTGCCAAAGCCGCTGCGCTGCTGGAGGCCTTGCCGTATATACAGGAGTTTAGCGGCGCCACTTTTGTCATTAAATATGGGGGCAGTTTCATGGATTCCCCGGACCCCGGGGTCCGCAACGGCGTGGCGCGCGACATCGTCTTTCTCGAGGCCGTCGAGATCAACCCGGTGGTGGTGCATGGCGGCGGCAAGGCCATCACTCGAGCCCTGGAGAGGGCCGGCCTGAAGTCCCGTTTCATCCAGGGCCAGCGCGTGACCGATGAGGCGACCGTGGGCCTCGTGGACGAGGTGCTGTCTCGGGAGATCAATCCCGAGGTGGTGGCGGCAATCCGGTCCTTCGGCGGCCGCGCCAAAGGTTTTGCCGGCCCGGACATTTTTACGTGCCGCAAGGCCCAAATCACGGGCCCTGACGGGGAACCGGCGGACCTGGGCTATGTCGGTGAAGTTGTGGCCGTGAACACGGCCCCGCTGCTCGAGTGCCTCAGCCAAGGCGTTACCCCCGTCATCAGCCCCACCGCCCGCGGCAACGACGGCAAGCTTTATAACTGCAATGCCGACATCGCCGCCGCCCACGTTGCCATCGCCCTCAAGGCCAGGCGCCTGGTCTTCATGAGCGACGTCCCCGGCCTTCTCGCCAACCCCAAGGACCCGGGCAGCGCCCTCTCCCGCCTCAAGGCCGGCGAAGTCGCCGGCTTGAAACAGACCGGCGTCATCGAAGAAGGCATGATCCCCAAAGTGGACAGCGCCATCGCCGCCCTCCGGACCGGCATCCAAAAAGTCTCGTTCGTCGATGGCCGCATCTCCCATTCCGTGCTGCTGGAAATCTTCACCGATGAGGGGGTCGGGACTGAGGTGGTTCTGTAGGGGTTGCCAAGGGTTGTGCAAGAGTGGCCGCGCCCTTCACGTTCCTCCATAAAGATTGAATTGGAAACGGCAAAATGCGAGTCTTGCCCCTGCGATGAATACAACCGCTTGCTTGCTGCGTGGAAACGACCGGTTTTTGAGGATTGTGCAGACCGCCCTGGCGGCGAGCGCGGTCCTGGGCCTTGTTTTGACGGCAGGCTCCAGGGCGGGGGACATGCCGGAGTCTGCCAGGTCGCATGCTGCCTGGCTCGAGGCCTGGCGGGCGGCCAACCCGGTTTGGCGGGGCGTCCATCTGTCCGCTGGCAACGACGGGCAGGTGGAGACCTTGAGAGCGGAACTGCCCAGGCTGGCCGGCCTGGGCGTGAACGTCATCATTCTGGAGGTGAACTACGACTTCCAATTCCGTTCCCATCCCGAGATGGCGCCCAGTCAGGGCATCTCCGCGCCCTGCGCCCGCGCGCTGGCCGAAGCCGCCCGCCAGCACGGCATCCGTCTCATCCCGCAGCTCAATTGCCTGGGCCATCAATCCTGGAGCAAGACCACCGGCCGGTTGCTCGCAAAACACCCCGAGTTCGACGAGACCCCCGGCCAGTTCCCCGAAAACAAGGGCATCTATTGCCGAAGCTGGTGCCCTCAGAATCCCGAGGTCAATCCGTTCGTCTTCGCCCTCATCGATGAACTTTGCGAGGCCTTTCAAGCCGATGCCTTCCACGCCGGCATGGACGAAGTCTTCCTGATCGCCTCCGAGTATTGCCCGCGCTGCCGCGGAGGCGACCCGGCGCGGCTCTTTGCCAAGGCCGTCAATGACCTCCACTCCCACATTGTGGGCGAACGCAAACTGGAGATGCTCATGTGGGGCGACCGGTTGCTCGACCCCAAGGCGCTGGGTTATTCAGAATGGGAGGCCGCCAGCAACGGCACCGCCCCCGCCCTGGGCCTCATCCCCGCCGACATCATCCTCTGCGACTGGCACTACGGGGAACAGGCCGCCTACCCTTCTGTGCCGTTGCTGCTGCAAAAGGGCTTCCGCGTCTGGCCCTCGGGCTGGCAGCCGCTAGAGGCCACCAGGGCCTTCAGCGCCTTCGCCCGCAAGCAGAATGACAAACGGCTGCTCGGCTATCTCTGCACCACGTGGGGCAAAGTCAGAATCGCCGCCATTGCCCAGTGGCCGCCCGTGGCTGAAGTGCTGCCGGCTTGGAAGTGAGGGGATTGGTGAAAGAAGTTCCTTTAAGGCCGCCGGTGAGCCGCAATGATGCGGCGTCCGTGCGGGCGCTCTTTGAGCGGAACGTCATCCCCAGTTATGGCCGGTTCGACCTGGTCCTGAGCCAGGGCGCCGGCAGTTACGTCTATGATGTGGCCGGCAAGCGCTACCTGGATTTCGGCGGCGGCATCGCCGTCAGTTGCCTCGGCCACTGCCATCGGGCCGTCACCGAGGCGCTTATCGAGCAATCCCGGAGGCTCATTCATGTCTCGAATTATTACTATCAGGAGCCTCAGGGCCGGCTGGCGCAGGGGCTGGTTCAACTCCTGGGCCCCGGCAAGTGCTTCTTCTGCAACAGCGGCGGGGAGGCCAACGAGGGCCTGTTCAAGCTGGCGCGCAAGTTCGGGCACGAGGAGGGCCGGTTTGAGGTGCTGACCGCCGGCAACTCCTTTCACGGGCGCACCCTTGCCGGCATCTCGGCCACCGGCCAGGACAAGGTCAAGAAGGGCTTTGAACCGATGGTGGCCGGGTTCCGGCAAGTCCCTTACAACGACCTGGAGGCCATGCGCGCCGCCCTGTCTCCCGCCACGGCGGCCATCCTGATCGAGTGCATCCAGGGCGAAGGCGGCGTCACCTTGGCGACGCCGGCTTACCTGCTGGGGTTGCGCCGGTTGTGCGATGAGAAGAAGCTGCTGCTGCTGGTGGACGGGGTGCAGGACGGCCACTTCCGGACCGGGCGCTTCCAGAGCTTCCAGAGAATCCTGGAGGGCGTCCCGGAGGGCGGACAATTCCGCCCCGACGGTCTTTCGATGGCCAAATCCCTCGGGGGCGGTTTTCCCATCGGCGCGTTCTGGGTGCGGGGGCCTTACGCCGATCTCCTCGGTCCGGGCACCCACGGCAGCACTTACGGCGGCTCGCCGCTGGCCTGCGCCGTGGCCTTGAGAATCCTGGAGGTGATTCAGCGCGAGAAACTCGAGGACAACGCCCGGCAGCTCGGCGATTTCCTTATGGCCGGCTTGCGGCAACTCTCCGAGAGGTTTCCCGCCGTCCTCGGCGCGGTACGCGGGCTGGGCCTGGTGATTGGAATGGAACTGGCCCCCGGCATCCCCAATCTGGCCGGAGACCCGAACAAGACGCAGGCGGCTCGGCTTGCCAATCTCCTGCACGCCGCCGGGCTGCTCACCATTCCGGCCGGCGGGCAAGTCCTCCGCCTGTTGCCCCCGCTCAACCTGCGCCAGCCCGAAGCCCAGGAGGGACTGGGCATCATCGAGACGGTTTGCCAAAGGCTCGTCCAAGGTTCGTGAACTATATGAACTCCGATGCGCCCGCTTCTGTTTCACGCCGTAATTTCCTCAAAGGCACGGCAGCGGCTGCGGCGGCTGCCGCGGTTCCGACGATCCTCCCCGCCTCGGCGCTGGGGGGCGCGGGCAAATCGGCGCCCAGCGAACGCATCAACCTGGGCATCATCGGCTGCGGCGGCATGGGGGTCTCCAATCTCACCACTTGCGCCCGTTACCCTGATGTGGCCGTCACCGCCGCCTGCGATGTTTGGGACGCGCGCCTGGAGACGGTCACCGAGCGCTACCAAGCCGCCGCCTGCAAGGGCTACCGCGATTTCCGGGAGATGCTCCAGCAATCGAGCCTGGACGCCGTCATCATCGCCACGCCGCCACACTGGCACGCCTTGCTGGGAATTGCGGCCTGCGAGGCCGGCAAAGACCTCTACGTCCAAAAGCCGATGACGCTGCACCTGGCCGAGAGCCTGGCTTTGCGCAACGCCGTCAATCAACACCGGCGCATCTGCCAGATCGGCACCCAAATCCACGCCAGCGACAACTACCGCCGCGTGGTCGAGTTGATCCGCTCCGGCAACCTCGGTCCCATCGGCGCGGCCCGCACATTCAACGTGATGAACCAGCACCCTCAAGGTGTCGGCACAAGCACGCAACACCAGACCCCGGAATCCCTCGGCCTGGACTGGAACTTGTGGTGCGGCCCGGCACGGCTGGGCCGGTTCAACCTCCTGCTGGTGCGGGACGCCTACAACCACAGCTCGTGGATGGATTACGGCGGCGGATGGACCCCCGGCATGGCGCCGCACATTATCGACCTGCCCGTCTGGGCGCTGGACCTCGGTTTCCCCGCCAACACCAGCGCCTCCGGCGGACGCTTCTTCCTCAGGGACGATGGGGATGCTTACGACCATCACGAGGTCCTCTGGCAATATCCGAACCTGACCCTGACCTGGATGTCCTCGCTTACCAACAGCTACGGCTTCGACTTCCACGGCGAGCCCAAGCCGCAGCGGCGCCTGGGCATCTACTTCCACGGCGCCAACGGCACCCTCTACGCCAACTACGACGGGTTCAAGATCGTGCCCGAAGGCGGCAAAATGAAGGACCTGCCCGAACCGGCCAAATCGATCCCTTCCTCGCCCGGCCACGAGCGCGAATGGCTGGACTGCGTGAAGTCCCGCAAGCAGCCAAGCTGCAATCCAAACTACCATGTCAAGGTGGACGTGCCGGTCCAATTGAGCCTGCTCTCCCTCAAGCTCGGCCGCTCCATCCGTTTCGACCCGGCAAGGGAATGCATCGTCGGCGATCCTGAAGCCGCCCGTCTGGCCGTGCCGACTTACCGCGCACCGTGGGAATTCCCGAGACAGTACCTCAAGACCTGAGCGCAAGCCCGAGCCCGCCGGGCGCGCGACCGCTTCCAGTGCGCGCTCCTGCCGCATGAATGCCGCAGCCAAGAGCGCCGTCGTCCGCCCAAGCCCCCTGCTTATAGGAAGAACGGGTTGTGCTGTTTTTCCTCGGCTATGGTGGTTAGCGGACCGTGTCCGGGGCAGAGCAGAGTTTCCGGGGGGAGGGTGAAGATTTGCTCGAGGATTTTGCGGCGGGCAAGGTCCCAGGATTGGTTGCCGCGGCCGATCGAGCCGGCAAAAAGGGCATCGCCCACGATGGCGGCGTGCGGGGCGTCCTCGGGCCAGGCGCCGATGATGTAGGTGGCGCCGTCCTGGGCATGGCCGGGGGTGTCGCGGTGGGTGATGCGGAGGCTGCCGAGGTGGATGAAATCGTTGGGGCGGTTGCGTTGGTCCACCGGGGCCGAGGCGGCGCTGGAGTGAAGGCGGGCCTTGGGGAAGCGGACGCGCAACCCGTCGAGGGCGGCGATGTGATCCTGATGCGAGTGCGTGATGAAAATGTGGCGGAGGTCGAGCTGGTTCTCGGCGGCCAGCCGCAAGACGGGCCCTGCCTCCCAACCGGTGTCGAACAGGGCCGCCTCGAGCGAAACCTCATCCCAGACCAGGTAACAATGGACGGCCATGTTGCCGGCGATGGTGGTAATGCAGCGCAGTTCGCGCCACCGGCCCAAGTCCTTGGCCGAGGGTGTCCAGCCCTGCGCGATGGCTTCCAATTTGAGGGGATGCAGGCCCAGCAGTTTCGCCAGGGCCTTGAAATCCGGCGTTCGGGCCGGCGGGGTCCGTCCGGACTCCTCAAGTTCTGCCAGTTGGGCTGAAGTCAAGCCGGCTGCCTGCGCGGCGGCTTCGGCAGACACCCCGGACATGGCTCGCGCCTTGCGCACAATGTCGCCCACGTGGTCTTCGAGATTCATGAGGAGGAACTTAACCGGCTGGAAAGGAAAATGCCAATTCTCAATGCAGTCCACAGTCCACAGTTCGCGGTCTGCGGTCCACGGTCCATAGGCCGCCACACTAGCGGATGGCCCGGGGCCTGGGGGGCGCCGGGGGCCCGGGCAGAGGCTGGGGCGCCTGGAGTTTCCTGTAAACCCAGCCCTCGAGGGGACGCAACGGCCTGAGCCAATTGTAAAAGGGCGAATAAATGAGGCGGATGCGCAAGACCGACAGGAACATGACCAGCGAAGTCCGAAAGAGCGTGACCTTCGAGCCGAACTTGTCGGTCCATTCCGTGGGGACCTCCAACACGCGATAGCCGGCCCGCTTGAGGGAGTATAGCAGGTTGATGTCGAACGCCATGTCGGCAATCCGCAACGTGGAGTGGATGGCCTGGATGGCCCGAGGACGCATCACCTTGGCTCCGCACTGGGTATCGCGGATATGCATCCGAAAGAACAGTTCGACGATGGCGTGAAAGACCCGGCTGGCGAACTGCCGCTTGCTGTTTTGCTCGACGTGCAGCACCGCCCCGGGCAGCCAGCGCGAGCCGATCACACACTCGGCCTCGCCGCTTCGTTCCACCAGCTTGTGGAATGCCTGGGGCGGCGTCGCTCCGTCCGCGTCCACGTAGCCGATGAGGTCGGCCAGGGGCGCCAGTTTGAGGCCCTCGATGAGCGCGCCGCCTTTGCCAATCGGTTCGGGAAACTCCCGGAGGCTAATGGCTGGATGGTCGGCTGCCACCCGCTCGATGACCCCGCGGGTGTTGTCCCGGCATCCGTTGAGCACCACCACAAGCTGGAACTTGCCCCGGTAGTGGCGCTCGAAGTAACGGGCATAATCCCGCAGGACCGGTTCGATACGCTGCTCTTCATTGTAGGCCGGTATGAGGAGCAGCAGGCTCGGCTCATTCACGCCGATCCATTACCAGAGAATGGCCAAAAAGCAACCGGGCAGTGAGCCTGCGCCAGGGGCCTCAGGTGATATTCAACTCACGCTGGATGCCGAATTTCGCGATGCGCTTGCGCAGGGTGGCGCGCGTGATGCCCAGCAGGTTGGCGGCGTGGACCTGGTTTCCGTGGGTCTCCCTGAGGGCCTGGATGACCAGCTCGCGCTCGACGGCCGCAATCACCTTGTGCCGGGGGTCGCGCCGCGCCCATTGAAACAACTGGCGCGCCAGGGCCGCCGCATCGGCGCTTGCGCCCTCCGGGGCCGCCCCTGCCAGCGGCGCGGCCGCCCCGGCCCCGACGCCTTGGCCGGTGATTTCGCCCGGCAAATCGCCCGGCAAAATGGCGTCGCCTTTTGCGACCACCAACGCCCGCCGGATCGCATTCTCCAACTCGCGCACGTTGCCCGGCCAGTGATATTGCTCGAGGGCCTTGAGGACCGCCGGGGTGGCGGACCTGGGCGGGCATCCCTGGTCGCGCGCAAGTTTTTCGAGGAAATAGTTTGCCAGCAAACGCACATCCTGGCGCCGCTCCCGCAACGGGCAAATGTGCAGCCGCACGACATTGAGGCGGTAAAACAGGTCCTGCCGAAACTGGCGCGCCGCCACCGCCTGCTCCAACGGCTTGTTGGTGGCCGCTATGATGCGCACGTCCACCTTGATAGGCTGGTTGCCCCCCACCCGCTCGAACGTGCCGGACTGCAGCACCCGCAGAACCTTGGTCTGCGTGGCGGGCGTCATGTCCCCGATCTCGTCCAGAAACAAGGTCCCGTGGTTGCATTGTTCAAACTTGCCGATGCGCTGCAAGCTGGCGCCGGTAAAGGCCCCGCGCTCGTGCCCGAACAATTCGCTCTCGAGCAGTTGTTCCGGAATCGCGGCGCAGTTCACCGTCAGAAACGGTTGCCCGTTGCGGTTGCTGTGATGATAGATCGCCCGCGCCACCAGTTCCTTGCCCGTGCCGCTCTCTCCGGTGATCAGCGCCGTGGCGTCCGAAACGGCCAGTTGGCCTATAAGCTTGAACACCTGCTGCATCGGCTCGCTCCGCCCCACAATGCCCAACTCGTAATCCTCTTTCTCGAGCAGCGGCTGATAGGAGACCACCTGCCTCATGTCCCGCGCCGCCTTGAAGGCGTTGGCCACGATCTCCTTGAGCTTGGGCACGTCGAACGGCTTGAGCAGGTAGTCGTAGGCCCCGAGCTTCATCGCCTCGATGGCTGTCTGGGTCGTCCCATAGGCCGTCATCAGTATCACCAGCAGCTTCGAATCCATCTGGCGCATCCGCCGCAGTGTCTCCAGCCCGCCAATGCCTCCCATACGGATGTCCATCAGCACCAGGTCCGGCTCGAACTTGGGGATGAGCTTCAAGCCCTCCTCGCCGCTGGAGGCCGTGGCCAGTTCGATCTCCGGCGAATCGAATATCCGTCGGAACGAGTATTGCACGTCCGCTTCGTCGTCAATCAACAACAGTTTGTTCATCGGTTCTTGGGAAGAACAGCCGCTTGAGCCAAGCGACCAGAGCGTCGACCTGCGCCACATTCGCGTCCAGGAATTTCGCGGTGATGGCGGCACCGAGCGGCTTGCCGGGGACCTCTTGCCAGGCGAGCCACGTGTGGATGACCGCCTTGGGTTCGGCGAGCTGGGTGAAGCGCTTTTCGGCAGGGGGGATGCCCGCGACACTGGACCGGGCGTAGGTGAAAAGGGCGCTGCCGGGAGGGACCAGAAAGCGAAGGAAATCTTCGAGGATGCCACGGGTTTGGTTGTCGGGCATGATCCAGACACCCGCTCGCGGCAAGGTGGTGGCAGGCGGCGGGGTGAGAATCGTGCCCGTGGCGGCGGGTTGGTCGGGCACATTCGGGTAGCCGGCGGCCGTTAGGCGGTGCTTGAGGGAATCCCAGCGCGCAGCAATATCCATATCGGCGTCGATGACAACGCCAAGTGCTTCGGTGTCGCTTTCCTTTAGCCGGACGGGAAGGCTCTCCAAAAGCCGCTTCACGCCTCCTTGGGCTAGGATCCCGTCAAGCTCTTGGACGCCGCGCTGGCCGCAAAGAGCTTTGAGGACGTGTTCGTCATCGGCGCCTTCCACCAGGAGGATATTCTTTCCTGCCATATTATCTCACCTCGATTCGGTCACGGGTTGCGACGGCAAGCTCTTCCCCGTCGAAGAGGGTGGGAATGACCTCATCGCCCTTGCGGGAGAGCCGTATGAGCAAGCCTTCATCCGGGTGTTCTGCTGCGGCTTCCTGGAAAGCTTCTACGGCGTCCCAACTGTGCGAGGTGGCAAAGACCTGCACGTTGAGGAGATTGGAGAGGTGGAAGATGCCTCGCCATACGTCCAGTTGAACGGTGTGGTGCATCCCGTTTTCAAACTCATCGATGAGCAGAAAGCCGCCCTTGGCGTTCACCAGCGACAGCACGATGCCAAAGAGGCGATTGAGGCCGTCGCCAAAGGAGCGCAGCGGCACAGGCCGTGGGAATCCACTGGACCGCACGATCGCTGTGCGCAATTGACTGGGCCCCTCACTACCAACCATTGAAACCGCCTCGATGTCAGGCGCGATGATTTTCAGCGCGTTCACGACGTCTGTTTCGAGGCCCGAAAGTGCAATTTTATCCCAAAGCGGGCCAAGGTTTCTGGTGCGCTCGCCTCCGTACGGACTGACGAAAACGCAAGGCATACGCGGCTCCTCAGGCAGATCGACCCGATAATTGCGCTCACGATAAAGGCCCTTGCGGTAATCCAGCGGGACAATCCTCTTCGCGGCGCCAGAGTCCATAACCAGTGCGGGCATCGGTTCTGCTTCCGGAGAGGGCGATTCGGGGGGGAGCCGAGGCTGCTGCGGGACAAGCCGCCTCGACCCATCCGGCTCCCACTGCTCGGAGAACCACCCTAAGGAAATCGTCGACTGCATGGACCCCGTGATGCCGTCAGCCGACAGGACAATCGGCTCGTGGGTTTCGGAAATCTGCGGAAACCCGCAGAAGAGGCATCCAAGTTGGGCCAGGCTTTCCGTGTCCACTTGTCTTCCGCCGTATTGGATTTCGTCGGCGTTCTCCTCCCGGTAGCGCAGGATAGCAGAAAGCACCAACGGCGAAGCACCGGAGGCGAGGATGCGCAAAGCTTCGAGGATAGAGGACTTCCCTGTATTGTTCTTGCCGGTCACGAGGTTGACCCCTCCCAACCGCTCGATTCTAAGCCGGCGGAGCGCCCTGAAGCGCTCGATTGAGAGGTTGGCGATTCTCGGTTTCATAAGTTCATTCTCTATAGGATGAACAATAGTCCTTTGGCCCGACCTGTTGAAGATATTTCGGTTGTCGCGATTTGGGCTTGACTCCCCTGCGCGGCTATGGATAATGGTCATGGTTCGCAATCCCAGAATCAGGCGGTGTGCGGTGCGTGCATTCGAGCAAAGAGACAGAAAAGGAACAGCATGAAGTTAGGAAGAGAGAAGCTGGGATTCACCTTGATCGAGCTCCTGGTGGTCATCGCGATCATTGCCATTCTGGCGAGCCTGCTTTTGCCGGCCTTGGCGCGGAGCAAGGCACAAGCCAAGGAAATCTCCTGCATCAATAATCTGAAGGAAATTGACCTTGCGTTGCGGCTCTGGGCGGGGGACCAGGGGGACAAGTTTCCGTGGCTGGTGCCGGGTTCCCAAGGGGGCAGCATGGGTTCTGCCAGTTGGGCGGATGATTTCCGGGCCCTGACCAATGAATTGCGCGCCGTCCAGCTCCTGTTCTGCCCGGCCGATATCACCAAACGGGCCGCCACCAATTGGGCCAGCTTGCGCGGCGATCTCAACGTCAGCTATTTCATCGGCACCAATTCTCCCATCGAATCCAAGAGCCAGGTTATCCTCCTGGGCGACCGCAATGTCATGGGCGGGGGCGGGGGACTGGACCCGCACTGGAACGTCTTTCTGGGCACGTCCATCGATGCCGGTTGGGACACGACCATCCACGTGCTCAAAGGCAGCCTGGGGATGGGGGACGGCAGCGCGCGCAAGACGTTGACCCCGACGCTTCGGGAACAGATCAGCGCCGAGCTGGCGGTCCCCGCCATCACCAACGTAGTGTTCTCCAAGCCGCGCCTCTAGCTTGAAGGCTTCCCGTGCCCCGGACCGTTCCCCTTCCGCCTCCTCATGCGCGATAGCAAAGCAGTCAATGTGATCGCGGGCCTGGTCGTGCTCGGAGCGTCGGCGGCCATCCTGTTTTCGCTGCGCGGGGGATTCCCGCCCCGCCCCAATCCCAAACCCCATCAGGCGGCGGGATGGATGATGGCCCGCCTGGCCTTGGGGCTCTTGAAGCCGGGGGGCCAGATCGTCATTATCTCGCGCGACACCGCGGCCTTCAAGAACCCCGCCACCGAAATTCAACTGGCCGCTTTCAAAAAGGCGCTGCGCAAGTCCCATGCCGTCATCGGCTCCATCCGCGCAATCCAGGTCGACCCCCTCAAACCGGCGGAGGCGCCTCCGGGAGATTTCTTCGAACTCATCCGCCAAACGCCCGGCGAGAACGTCATCGTCTCGTTCATGGGACCCCCGTTGCTCACGGAGGCGCAGGCCGGCCAGTTGGGCGCCGCCAAACCCGGCATCGTTGCCTTCTGCTCCGGAGGTCTGCCCGACCAACTCGACCTCCGCTGGTTCTTTGAACGTGGTCTGCTCCAGGCCGCCGTCGTGAGCCGCCCCAATCCTCTCGCCTCCCAGCCCAAAGACCTCCAGGGCTGGTTCGACCGATTCTTTGTCGCTGTCACCACTGCCGACGACCCCAACCTCGCCGCCCGGGGGAGTCCTCAAGCCAACTCGCATACCCCATGAACCCCGGCCCGTCATCCCGGTTCTCACCGGCCTTCACCCTTACCGACCTCCTGGCGAGCGTGGCAGCGTTCAGCGTCCTGGTTGCAATCCTCGTCTTGAGCCTGGTCGCCATGAGAGACAAATCCAGACTGGCCGTTTGCGCCGCCAACCTCCGGAAAGTCGATCAAGCCGTCCTTGATTTCTCCGCCCAGAACGACCACAAGCTCCCCGGCGCCGCGCCCGGCGACAAGCTCAGCCCCTGGTGGTTCTACAAGGAGCAGGTCAAGCGTTATGCCGGCCTGGCCGGAGAATCTTCGCCCAGGGATACCGTGTTCGCCTGCCCCTCGGACCGCGGCTATTCCGACCCGGCCCCCTTCCATCTGAACCGCCGATTCGACTTTTCCAGCTACGTCTTCAACGGCGTGACCCTGCCCGGAACGCCGGTGCCCAACATTGCCGGCCTGGCGCTCTCCGCCATCAAGGAACCCAAGCGCACCCTCCTGGTCATGGAATGGACCGCCCACGCCCCCCTCTCCTGGCACAAAAGCAAGACCGGCAAGGAAAACAGCCCCTTCTACTGCGATGCCAAGAGCGTTGTCGGCTTCGTGGACGGGCACGTCGGCTTCATCCCCATTTATTACGACGGCTACAACGCCGCCTACACTCAAGACCCCATCGATGGCTATGAATACCAGTACAGCCCCAATTAGCATGCCCCCGCGGGCTCCACAGACCCGTCATACCGGCAAGGCCCCCCGCCCAGCCTTTGCCCAAGGCGCTCTTCTGTTGGGCCTGTTGCTCAACGGCGCGCTTCCGGCTGCGGCGGGAACGGTTCTGGGCCCCTGGACCCCGGTTTTCAAGGGGGTGGACTACGCCGTCGGAACCAACACCGCCTCTGGCGGCGGCATGCCGGACTTGCAAGTGGTCTATGCGATGCGCGTTGATCTGACCGACCCCGACATCCGCTTTTACGCGTCGCCGCGCACCGCCAAGGGCAGTTTCCTGGATAAAGACAACTACGCGCCGGCGTCCTACTACGACACCGCCGGGTACAAGACTTCGAGTTTTCTGAGGAACCACGGCCTCCAGGTGGCGATCAACGCAAACAATTTTCATGACCCCGGCACCGCTCCCAGCGAGTCCCCCGATTATGGCGAGGCGGAGGGTTCGCCGTTCGAGGTTGACGGCGTGCTTATCAGCCAGGGCGTGACAGTGACCGTGCAGAGCGCGAACGATGGGGCAGCCGCGTTTCTCTTTACGACGAACAACCAGGCCACTTTCATTGCCACCAATTGGCCGGCGCACTCGACGGCCGGCACTTACACCGGTGTGAGCGCCCTGTACACGATCCTGGCCAACGGGGTCAACGTCGGCTACGGCTACATCAACGACCAAGGCACTTTCCCCCACGGTGTCAACCCGCGCACGGTCTTTGGGCTGTCCCAGGATCGGCATTACCTTTACCTGATGGCCATCGACGGCCGGCAGGCCGGCTACAGCGACGGGGACCTGGATTGGGAAGCGGCCGAGTGGTTGCTCCTGGCCGGGGCCTGGGACGGGGCCAACATGGATGGCGGCGGTTCGACGTGCCTGGTCATGGAGGGCTCCACCGGCGCGCCCATCGAGTTGAACCGCGACAGTTCCACCGCCTCCTATGGTTATCAACGCACCGTCGGCGCACATTTTGGCGTCTATGCCAAGCCAGTGCCCGGTTTCTTCAGTGACATCAATGTCTTGCCCGCCGACACCGCCGCCACCATCACCTTCACCACCCTCGACCCGGCCACGACCCAGGTGGAATATGGACTTACGACCAATCTCACCCTCCTCACCGTCCCCGACACCCTCATGGCCACCAACCACGCCGTCCTGCTGACCGGCCTCACCCCCAGCACCGAGTACTTCTTCGCCGCCATCTCGACAGCCGGGACCAACCAGCACGTCTCATCAAGTTATAGCTTCTTCACCACCAACTACGTGACCACCAACATTCTCTGCGATTTCGCCAATGTGTGGAAGTTCACCACTGCCGACCTGGATGGAACCCCTTGGACCGCCTCCGGTTATGACGACTCGGCCTGGGAGGCCTCCGGCGCAGGGCTGCTTTGGGCAAACACCTATGGCTCGGCCTCGGATCAGCCGGACCCGCCGGAGCCCATGAACACCGAGATGGCTCTGGACCCGGACACTGGCGTCCCCTTCAGCACCTATTATTTCCGGACCCATTTCACATCCACGAACCCGCCCGGCAATTTCCCGCTGCAGTTCCAGGATTACGTGGCCGACGGAGCGGTCTTTTATCTGAATGGCGCTGAGGTCTGCCGTGTGCGGATGCCTGCCGGTCCGGTCTTTAATGCCACCTTGGCCACCAACGCTCCCTGCAACGGCTATGCGACCTGTCCTGATGACTTCACCACGCCGGCCACCAACCTGGTTGCGGGTGATAACGTCCTGGCAGTGGAAGTCCACACGATTGCCGTCACCGATAGCGTCACCTTCGGCATGTCTCTGACCATTACAAACCCATTCACGGCCTCTCCCCCACTGACCCTCGTCTCCTCCAATGCCGCCGCTGCCCTGAGCTGGAAGGGCGGCGGCTTCATCCTCCAACAAGCCTCGAGTCCCATCGGCCCCTGGACCAACGTCCCCGGACCCGTCATCACCAGCCCCTTTACCACCCGCATGACCAATGCCTCCTGCTTCTATCGGTTGGCCAAATGAAAGCTCGTTGCCGAACCGCCGCCCTGTTCACACTGGCTTTGGCCTGCGCTCTGCCCGCCTTGGGACAGACCATCCGCGTTCAATGCTCCGAGTCCCTGGCCGGGCTGGGCCAAAAATGGGCCTTGGCCTACGCCTCCGGGCATCCGGACGTCAAAATCCAGGTCGAAGGCGGCGCCGTCGCCGCCGCCTTCGCCGCGCTCCGCGACCAAAAGGCCAGCCTCGCCATTGTCTCCCGCATGATGCGCTACAGTGAAACCGAGGCCTTGCAAACCGCCCTCGGCCAGCGCCCGGCAGAATTCAAGGTCGGCGTCAATGCCGTTGCCGTCTATGTCAACGCCGAGAATTCCGCCCAGGTGCTCACTTACGATGAATTGGCGGGCATTTTCCAGGGCAAGTGCCGAAACTGGACCCAGATAGGCGGCCCCGTCGCCCCCATCGCCCTCTACTCCCCTCAGACCAATTCCGCCCTCGGCGAGTTGTTTGCGGAAGAAATCCTCAACGGAAAAGAGTATGCCGCCGGCCTCCGCACCCTGGCCGGCGCCGATCTTCTCAAGGCCATTGCCAACGACAGGAACGGCATCGGTTACGGACCCTTGATTTCCGACCCAAGGGTGCGCGCCCTGGGAATCAAAAGGGCCTTTTCCTCGACCCCAGTCGAGCCGACCGAGGAAACCATTGCGAATCGCATTTACCCCATCTCCCGCTATCTCTACGTGTACCTCAATCCCGCCGCCCACCAGGGTGTCCTCAGGGCCTGGGTGGACTGGATGCGAAGCGACGAGGGCCAGCAAATTGTCAAAGCAGCCGGCTTTTTCCCGCTGCCGGCCAAACTCCGCTCGGGAATCCAGTTCGATCGCGCCAGCGGATTCTGTTCTTCCGCCTTCGACCTGGGCCTATCGGCCCCGTTCCCAGACGCCGCGATTTACTACACTACCAACGGCGCATCCCCCGGGCCCGCGGCGGGGTTCCGCTACCACCGGCCCATTGCTATTGCCGGCACCGCCATTGTGCGGGCCGCTGCCTTTGGAGGCGAAACCGTTCTCACGGAGGCCGCGGCAAGGACTTATCTGTTCATTCCCGACCTCCTTCGGCAAACCGGCCGGGGCTTCCCCGATTCCTGGGGCGCCAGCGAAGGCAAGCCGGTCCCGGCGTATTACGGCATGTCCTGGAGCCTTGCCGACTCGCCCGCTTCCCGGGCGGCGATCATCGAGGGACTCCGCTCCCTGCCTTCTCTTTCTATCATTACCGACCCCGGGAATCTCTTCTCTCCTGAAACGGGCATCTATGCGCACCCGACCGAGAGGGGCGCCTCTTGGGAACGCCCTGTCTGGGCCGAGTTGTTGTGTCCCGAGGGCAGCGCCGGATTCCGCATCAAGTGCGGGCTGCGAATTCACGGAGGGACGAGCCGCCGTCCCGAGGAATCGCCCAAGCACTCCTTCCGCCTGGTCTTCAGGGCGCGCTACGGTCCGGCCAAACTGCATTTTCCGTTTTTTGGGCCGGAGGGTCCCAGCGAGTTTGACAGCCTGGTTTTGCGGGCCGGGAACAACGATTCCTGGCTGCACTCCGACGGGGAGTCGCGCCGCCGGGCGTGCTACCTCCGGGACGAATGGATGCGCGCAAGCCTTAGGGCCATGGGCTATCCCTGCGCCCGCGGCTGCTTCGTGCAGCTCTATCTGAACGGCCTTTACTGGGGCCTTTACAATCTCTGCCAGCAGCCCGGCGCCGCCTTGCTGCCGCCCCTCCAAAGCGGGCCGCTGCCGGAGTTCGATGCCAGAAAAGCCGCCAAGGTCCAGGCCGGCGACTCGGCTGCGTGGGACCGCATGATGGACCTGGCCAACGCAGGCCTGGATGACCGCGGTCGCTACGAGGCCCTCGGCCAATGCCTGGACCTGCCCGAGTTTACGGATTACTTCATCCTGAACCTCTACGCCGGCAATTCGGATTGGGACCGCTGGGCCAACTGGTATGCCGCGCGCCCTCGCGCCCCCGGCGGCAAGTTCAGGTTCTCTGTTTGGGACGCCGAGTGCTCGCTGGGCCAAGTGGAAGCCTGCACCCTCGACCAGGATGACGATCAAAGCCCGCTCCGCTTGTTCCAGAAGCTCTCCGAAAACGCCGAATTCCGCCTCCTCTTTGCCAGCCGCGCCCGGCGGCTCTTGTTCAACGACGGCCCCTTGGCGGCGGGTCCAGCCGCCCGGCGGTTCGGCGAGTTGGCCAAAGGCGTGGAGAGAGCCATTGCCGCCGAAGCGGCTCGTTGGGGAAGTTATCGTCAGGCAGTCCACCGCTATAAGACCGGCCCCTACGAAATCTATGCGGTCAAGGACCACTGGGAGCCTGAAATCCAGCGTCTGCTCGCTGAATACTTTCCCCGCAGGCTGGGCGTTCTCCTGGACCAGTTTCGCCGGCGCGGCCTCTTTCCGCAGGCGGATGCGCCAACCGCCCCGATGAATGGCAACACCCGTTCGACTGAACTCTTGGACCGCTAATAGCTTTCTGACGAGCTGATGTGAGCATGAATAAGCCCGAGACAATCGCAGCCGTATGCCGGGCCTTGTCCAATAGAGCCCTGGACTCGGCCGCGGCAATTCTAAAGCAGAATTACCCGTTTCGACCATCTTGTGCCGGTGACCCGCGGCGGCGCGGACGACGAATCTAATTTGGTTACAACGTCAATGGTGCGCAACTTCACGAAGATGAATTGGACTCCAGAATCGCTTCGACTTGATTCTGAACCTCGTGACATAAACGATGAAGATGCCCACGATGAACAGCGCAGCCCCTGGAGCGGCCTCCACAATCTTGGAACTCGCTCCGAGGAAGTTGGCCGCCCAACTCATCCTGCCGTCAACTCCGGCGAGAGATAGAACGATACCGCCGACGACGCAAGCCAGGCCCAGGCCTAGACCGGCCAACGAGTAAATGAGTTGGTGGTTTGATGCCTCGGTGATTACCCCGTCGGAATGCTCGCCGATAAAGCTGGCTTCGTTTGCGAGGAACTGCTCAGTTACGACCTGCTCTTTCTTCTGTTGGTTGTTTATGTGTCTTTTCATTGCCATCGTTTTCATGCCTGGAACGAACCTGTCAAGCACGAATGCGTCGGGCCTGACCACCCTGTAAATCCCGTCAGGCCCCATAGCCCTGTCACAACCGATTTTGTCGCGTTGACGATGGAAACCTCAACACCCGGGGACGTGCGTGACAGCTCCGTTAGGAGCGCCATGTTTATAGCAGCGCGGCCCCAGAATGTCCTTCCCAAGCTCCGTAGGAGCGGCATGTCAGGCTAGCAACTATGAGGCGCTGCCATGCCGCTCCTACGGAGCTTGGGAAAGTGTTAGGACGGCGCTGCTATAAATGTGGCGCTCCTCCGGAGCTTGCTGGTTCGACAATCGTTAGGTTTCCACGCAAAAGGCAAGGAAGCAACCTGGCACGCGCTCCGCATTTCGCACTTACTCCGGCTCCGACAGGATGGTCCTGATCTGGCCATTGACTCTGACCTTGACCTGGCGAGGCTCTGCCGATGCAATTCGATAGGAACGGACCTTTCCGTCCTTCCATGCGATGTCCACGGTGAAACCGCCGCGCGCGCGCAGGCCCCTTACCCTGCCGCTGGGCCAGGCGGCCGGGAGGGCGGGCAGCAAATTGATCTCGCCCTCGTGCGATTGCATGAGCATCTCGCAAACGCCGGCGGTGATGCCGAAGTTGCCGTCGATTTGCATCGGCGGATGCAGGCCGAAGAGATTCAGGCAGGTGTTGCGCTCGGAGAACAACTGCCGGAACATGCCGTAGGCGCTCTCGGCGTCATGGAGCCGGGCGTAGAGGGCTGTGCGCCAGGCGAAGGACCACTCGCGCACGTCGCCCGCCGGCCCGCGGGCGTCGAGCGACTTCTTGGCCGCGGCCGCATACTCCGGCGTCCGGGCCACGCTGAATTGCTGGCCGGGATAGACGCCAAAGAGATGGGAAGTGTGCCGGTGATGATCCTCCGGGTCGTCCCGATCTTCCATCCACTCCTGCAACTGGCCCCATCGGCCGATCTTCGGCACGACCAACCGGTCGCGCAGGCCCGCTATCCTTTGGCGGAAATCGGCATCCAGGGCGAGCGTTTGGCTGGCGGCGACGAAGTTGTTGAAGAGGTCCCAGACAATCTCCTGGCAATAGCTCACGCCGTCCTCGTGGGGCCCGTGTTCGGGGGACCAGCCGTCGGGCACGACCCACTGGCCGTCGGGCAGGGCCTTGAGACGGGCCTCCCAGAACTGGCAGACCTCTTTCATCACCGGGTAGGCAACCGCTCGGAGCCAGGCCCTGTCGCCTCCGTAGGCGTAATGCCACCAGAAATGCTGGCAGTACCAGGCGTTGGCCGTCACGTCCCATTGCCAGCCCATGTCCCCGTGGATGCCGTGCGAGGTCCGCACCGCCCAGCCGCGCGCAGGCCCCGCCGTGGTCTTGAATTCCGGCGCTTGGGCCGTGGCCTTGCGCCACGGCTCGAGCTGGCTGGTGATGAGATCGAAGAGCGGCGCATGGCACTCGGCAAGGTTTGCCGGCTCGGCCAGCCAGTAGTTCATCTGGATGTTGATGTTCGCATGATAATCGCTGTGCCAAGGCGGGTCGTTGCTGTCGTTCCATAGCCCCTGCAGATTCGCCGGCAGGCCCCCCGGCCTCGAGCAGCTAATCATCAGGTAACGCCCGTATTGGACCATCAGCGCCTCCAACTCCGGGTCGCCCCCCTTTTCGGCCTCCAGCACTTTGCGTTGCCCGATCGGCAGCGCCAGGCGCTCGGGTGCGGTCTTGCCCAGGTCAAGGGCCATCCGGTTGAAGAGCCCCTGAAAATCCTCCGCGTGCGCCGCCCTGAGCGCGCCGTATGTCTTAGCGGCAGCCGTGGCGAGCCGCCTCTCAATCATCCCATGCGGGTCTTCGCCGCGGTAGCCCCGGCCATAGTCCGGCACGTAATCGGTGCCGGCCGCCGCCAGGACCGTCAGGCCGTTGCACTGCTTGAACTCGATGCTGCCGTCGCCGGCCTGAATCGTTCCGCCATCGTTCAACACCGCCAGTTGCGCTTCGTATTTCAACCCGTTGGCGAGGGCGCCGGAAAAGACGAGACGATTCCCTGCCGCCCGCGTCGTCTCGCCGTGGGCGCCTTGGAGCCGCACCGCGCCGCTGTGGGCCGCCAAAGGGTCCGCCGCGAACCGGAGGACCATCACCTGGCCGGGGTGTGAAACGAAGGCCTCGCGCCGCCAGGTGACGCCGCCGGCCTGGTACCTCACCTGGTGAATCGCTGTTGCCAAATCCAGCCAACGGCGGTAGCTGCCAACCTGGACCGTCCCGGCGCCCGGTGCGCCCGCGCCGCCCGGGCCAGGCGCCAACTGCACGAAGACCTCGCCGAGCATCTGGAAAGCCCCCATCGTCTCGTAACTGCCCGTCGCGCTCTTGTCGTCGCCGGTCCACAAGCTGATTTCATTGAGCACAACCCGTTCCTGCCCGGGCTCGGCATAAACCAAACCGCCGAACCTCCCATTGCCAATCGGCAAGGCTTCATTCATCCCCCTGGCCGCCGGTTTGTCGTACCAGAGCGTCAAATCCCCCGCCCCCGCCCCGCATACGCACGTCCAGACCAGCGCGCTTGAATAGAGCCATGTTTTCATTTGGACCAGGGGATTTGGCTCAACTTCGAACACCTCCGAGTCCTGAGAGCGTGGCGTGTCCGTACATAAGGAAGCAACGGAAAATGCTGAAACCGACGGACGTACTCCTCATCAAGGCTGTCTTTCCGGGGAACGTGAATAACGTGAGTACCCCCACGCAGCCTGAACCGATCGTTGTAATGCAATTGCTCTTTGAAGTCGTATTGCAATTCCCGGAGCTTGCTAACAAATCGCCTCTTCGAGATCACGTCTTGGGGTCCCTTTCAGATTGAAAGGCATCTCAAAACGCAGATTTCTCCTGATTCGGGGCGTCGGAATTGGGCCGCAAGACCAGCCGCGTTCTTTAAGGAACCTTTCAAAATCGCCCGTCGAGAGAAGTTCTTTGAAGGTGCTGCCAAGGACTTCGTCAATGCTTTCAAGCAATTCAGTCCATCTCTCGGCCTGAACGGTTTGGCCAATGGGCCTGCACACGGCAATATAGCTGCCACGCCTCGTCCTGTTCCAAGTCCAGGTCACGTTACCCTGAATTGTGATTGTTGTGGTCGCCATACGCATTAGTTCGATTCTCTTCGCGCGATTCTTCATCTGCTGTCGACACTGTCAATAAGAATATAGCTCACAAAATGCACTTTGCGCCTAGGGGAGGGGGCGGGCCGGTGCGTCAACTGGTGCAGCTTTACAACAGGCTGGCGGAACGAAGTCTCCAGCTCGGCACGTTGGTGGTTGAGGGGGCGATACCCGCCCGTCGGTCGTCATGCTTGTCGGGGGTCGAAGCCAGGCGAGACCCCCGGAACGACGGCGTGGATGGCCTGCACCCCGGAGGCAGAGATTTTTAGGGGGAAGATAATTTTACGGCTTCGGTACGCGTCGAGCCGTTCATCACCGCGTGCTGCGGCGGGGCCGACGCAGCGTGTCAAATAGAATGTGGCAGTATGGCGGCCCCAGACGTTGATGTATAATTCATAAATTGGTATTCATGGCTTAATCACTTGTTCAGAGATTCTTATGCCGCCACATTTAATTGGACACTTGGCCTTGGCATCGCCGCCGAAGGACATCATGTCGGCTCCTGATTCGCCAAATTATCTGCCCCTAAAAATCTCTGCCTCCGGGGTGCCGCGGGATAACCCCCCAACTGACCGGGGGGTCGCAGCTCCGCTGCGACCCCCGGCCTGGAGTTTGGACCTCTTGCGGCACCGCGCAGCGGTGATTTGAAGGTAGCCGTGGGGCTTCAGCCCACGGAATCAGCGGCCCGTAGCCGTCGCGTCGCGCCAGCGACGCTTGCACCCCCCGGCCTGCCT